>Ga0209328_10000157_pt1 | contig 14561 bp, 9 predicted proteins | sample JacPinW_OM3H0_M1_FD_187954 | JGI IMG/M metagenome (GOLD analysis project Ga0209328, IMG submission 187954) | Forest soil microbial communities from Algoma, Ontario, Canada - Jack Pine, Ontario site 1_JW_OM3H0_M1 (SPAdes) (version 2) | ecosystem: Environmental > Terrestrial > Soil > Boreal... | reverse complement strand
TGAAGCCAATCGGATGGTCAATGGGACAAATCCATTTCCTGAATCTGTTAAGATCGGCGAATACATCCGCACACAATCGAGCCCTTCGGACACGATCGCGGTATTGGGTTCCGAACCGCAAATCTACTTCTATTCCAAACGGCATTCTGCCACCGGGTATATTTACACCTACGGACTGATGGAGCCGCAGCCTTACGCGCACCAAATGCAGCGAGAAATGATCCGTGAAATCGAAACGGCCCGCCCAAAGTTCCTGGTTTTGGTGGTTATAAACAAATCCTGGCTCGTCGGGCGCGAGTCAGATCAAACTATTTTTAGATGGGCGGACACTTATTGTGACGCGAACTACGAGGAAGTGGGCCTGGTCAATATTTCCGATCGAGGCACTGACTATTACTTTTCAGGCAGGCCAGCGAACGTGACACCGACCGCCGAGCACATTCTGATTTATCGACGAAAGGCTTAACGGTCCGGCGTACTATCGCTTCTACCAATCCGCTCGGCTATGGACGCCTCTGCTGCAACAGCTTCGCCTGCCCCATTGCCGTCCTTCTTGAAATCAAAAAGCGCGTTTTGGACAGCAATGCTCATTGGCGCGGCGCTGCGGATTTATTGTTTCATCTTCACCAACGGCACAGGCGACATGGACGATTGGGAAGACCATGCTCAGCAGGTGCGAGATCGCGGACTGATCGGATACTACCACGCGAACTCGTTTGCGAACCATCCGCCCTTCATCAGTAAGATCGGCGCTTTGATTTTGCAGATTGCGACCGTAACTCACATTCCATTTCGAATTTTTTTCCGCGCACCATTTGCGTTACTGGATGCTGGAAACACATTCTTACTGTTTTCGTTGCTTCCAGAAAACCGCTGGCGATTCCTCACAACTGCTTGTTACTGGTTGTGTCCGGCTGCGGTCCTCATCTCTTCTTATCACGGCAATACCGACACCGCCGTCGCGTTTTTCCTTTTGCTGACGGTTTGGCTGGCGACGAAACAGCAAGTCCTGAGCAGCGGCGCTGCCTTCGGTGCGAGCCTTTGGGTCAAACTACCGGGCATCCTGGCTCTTCCGGCGCTCCTGATATTGTTTCGTCGGTGGCGCCTTCGCGGACTCTTTCTCTTGGCGGCGGTCGCTACGGCGTTATCAACTTATCTCCCCGCACTCATTCAAGATTATCAAGTTGTTTACGCGAATGTTTTCGGATATCGCGGGTTGATTTTACAAACTGCCACCGGTGTTCCGTTATGGGGTCCCAGCGTCTTACTTTTTTCCACCGTCGCGCCAATACAGACTTGGCCGGAAAACCATCTGCGACCGGCGCTATTCCTTCTCGAGCGGAGCTGGTACATCGCGATCGCGGCCATACTCCTTCTCAGCTGGCTGCGAAGAAACCGTGCGTCTCCTCGAGAAGTGTGCGCGACAATTGGAATGGCCTACGCCGTTCTTTTTGGATTTAGCGATTATTGGGCATTCCAATACTTTGCCTGGGCCTTGCCGTTTTGGTTCTTTCTTCGCTGGTGGTTTTCAATTCCCGCCGTGTTTCTCACCAGCACATACCTTTATTCCTTACATTGGACTTTCTGTGGAAACGGATGGCTGCTCGGAAAGTGGGACTTTCTTGGACATCAAAATTTGCCCCTGCTCGTTCTCACGATTCGAAATTTAACAGTCGCGTTCTTTTTCGTTAGCGCGTGTCTGTTCTTGATTTTCCCTATGTGCCGGGCACGGACTCCAGTTCAGACCTCGAGCTGACGTGAAAGTTTCAGACGCGTCCGCTCAGATACGATCGCACTGGCCCTGCGCCATCATCGCCGTAATCGGCGCCGCCTTCATATTTACAAATCTCGGTGCCGGCTATTTATGGGCGGACGAAGGCGACACTGCCGTGCTCGCCTCGAATATTCTGAAATTTGGCGTTCCGAAAGCGTGGAATGGCGTGACTTTCATAGATTCGGATTTCGGCGCGCGGGAGAACGATCAACTCGTAATGGTGAGTTCGCCCTGGGTCCAGTACTACGTGACGGCCACATCGTTCCTCGTTTTCGGGCAGAATACATTTGCCGCGCGGTTTCCATTCGCGCTAGCGGGGTGGATGTCGATCTTGCTCGCCTATTTTATCGTCTGGCAAGTAACGACTAATCGATGGGCCGCGTTTTCCGCCGCTGTCCTCATGGTCCTGTCTGTCCAGTTCCTCCTCTATTCGAGACAAAGCCGGTATTACGCGCTGAGCATGCTTTTCACCTGTCTGTTAATCTGGACCTTTTTTCAGATGAAATCACTTCGGGAGTCGGTGCTATTTGCGCTCCTGGCCATTCTACTATTTCACATTCATCCGATCGGAATTGTCCCGGTAGGTGTTCTTGCGATCTTTACATTACTGCTTCGACGGTTTGCGGCCCAGCGGCGCTGGTTTTGGGTCGCGTTGCCCGGGATTATCGTCTTCACGATCCCGTGGTTCGCCTTTGCCCACTCTGGTTACACTGAAAATGCGTTGCTCGTTCCTTCGATTCCCGATTTTTTTGCCCGATTTGCTCAGTACTCGATCGAATGCGCTTCGGTGACCCCGTTGGTTGGAATTGTGGTGCTTTTGGTCGTGCTTCTAGTTCACCGCCGACAGGGATTTGGATTTCTTTCATCCCGTGAACGAGATCTCTTACTTGTCATTGTTGGAGTGGCTCTTTCCTACGGGGTCGCGATGGCACTGACTCAGCGCACCGCCGCTCTTTGGGTCACGGGCACTCGGTACACTTCCGCGATCATTCCCCTCGTGGCAATGGCCGCAGGTGTTTTGACTGCGAAAATTGCGCACCACAGAGCGTTCGTTTGGATGTCGATCCTCCTCGTTTTTGCGTTTACCAATTTAGGCCAAATCACACCTTGGGTTCTTTGGGCGGATAAGAATCCAAATCCCGAAAATAAGATTGTAGCAGTGCACGTTCCGCAGCGAATCATCGACGGATTGATCGCAACTGGGTCTTTGCTTTTTGTACGCGACCTTTTCCGGGCGAATCCAGGGACCCTGGCGGCGTCCTGCGAATTCCTTCGTGAAAATGCCGGACCCGGCGACGTGGTGATCACGAACTATGAGTCCGAACCACTCTACTTTCACACACGATTGCCGCAGGGGATGAAGATCACGAGACAGGATTCAATTTATGAAATCGCGAAACGACGACGCTTGCCTGATTATGTCTTTGGCGTCGAGCAGGCGCGCTGGGTCGTTTGGCGTTTTAATTGGGACGATTACCTCGGAATTAGATGGGCTGATGTCGAGCATCGCCTTCTATCCGAAAGCGCAAAGATCAGTGACGCAGCCCAGCTTGAGGAAACAGCTTGGGAGAATCGCGAGAACATTCACTTCCACCGTTTTGCCGGCCGCAGATATTTATTTCCCCAAGACAAAGATTTGCCTCCGGCTCATATCTTTCGCGTTGATTGGCCTGCCGGCCCGTAGTTATTCGAACGAGGGACCACAGCTCCTTGCTCAATCAGGAATTTCTGTCGGGAGTATTAGGCGATAGCGCGGCTATCCAGGCGGTCACTCCGAACAGTATCAGCAAGGGATAGCCTTCGTGAAGCGCAGTGGGGCCTCGATTACGAAACGCGAGCACATGGACCAACATATTAACGACAAGTACCGCGAAGGCGGATCCCAGTGCGGCACTGGAAACAACAAACAGATAACTCATTCTCCTTTGGTAGATCACTAGAACTGCCGCCCATGTCCATGCCGCGAGGCCGCTGATAACAACAGCGGCGCAGAGCCAGCGAACCGCCTCGCCGGCCATCTGCAATACTGCCAGTCGGTAGTCTACGCGCGATGGTATTGGATCCAGTTCAGGCGCTTCATCAGAGTGGGCCAACCGCCAGCGGGTTAGATCTCGAAACAGAGCCAACAATTCCGCAGAACCCCAACTTTCTGTCGGATATGCGCTGAAGCCCCTGAATAGAAGAAAGTCCGTAATATATCCGGGCGCAGTTTCCAATATTCGCTGCGTCTGCCCGGTCCGCCATCGCGGCATCATTCTCTCTCGGCGATTACGCGCCGGGGTTATGAGGCCGTCGTCGCATGCCCGGTTGATTTCCGTTCCTAACGATCGGTAAAAATTCAATGCCTCTTTCGCGCTATGAACATGGCCCGAAGCGACAACACAATCCCGCAGAGCCCACACAAACGAGCCGCCTCCGATTTGAAGTTCTTCACCCGGACGTCCGGTTAGAAAATCGGAATAGCTCGCCCATTCCAATCCGATCGGGCCCTCTAAGCACCGTTTCAATTCCGCAAAAGATGGGCTGACTTCGTAAAGCTTGAGACGCACATCGCGAGCGACCGGCACATAGGGAATTTGCTCGGACGAGATCGGTCTTTGCAATGCTCCGTAGGCTGAGACAAACTCGCGCGCGCGAAGCTCGACCGTGCCAAACCAACCGTAATAATTGTAGTTGAGCGTACAAACTGTGCCCAGAATTCCAGCTGCACAGACGGCGGCGATGAATACCGGCAGGAATAGCGGACGAAGCCGTTCGCCGGCCCGCCATGAATTCCATGCAGCTGCTCCAATTAAGAGGACAGCTCCGGGAACGACCCATATTCCTTCCTCGCGAGTCAAATAGAAGGCGGCTGCGCTAATCCCCAGCAATGCGCCCCACGCCAGCCGGATATGCACGCGGGAGCGGCGGCGAGTTTCCAATGCGCACAACCCAGCGAACAGCAAAAGCGTGAGTGGCGTGTAGATGTTTTGCCGTAAGATATCGAGCTCCACATAACTCATCGGTTGCCACCAGAGCAGAGCGAACAGAATGAATGCTTGCCAATCGGCAGAAAAACAGGGACGCAGAGCCAGGACAACCAGCGTGCATCCGACGAGGTAAAGTAAATGTTGCGCGATCGGCAGAGGCAAACCCGACAGAAATGTGCCAGCGATGAATAAGGAATACATCGGACCCTTCATCAAGGTGAACTGGCTGTAGGGACCCAGCCAGTTGCCTTTGACGACTTGCTCGGCCAGCGCGAGATAAAGGCGATCGTCGAACGATGCATTCGCATGTGCAACGACCGGTTGGCCTGCGACCAACCACAATTTCGATGTGACCATTATCAGGGCCGTGATTAACAGTGACGAACGGCGCAGTCGCGAAAACAAAGGCGACGCGCTGCTGGACGGCGCCGAATCAACGGATTTCATTCGCGCGTTTTGGTGCAATCGAACGGCGGCAGAAATTTTCTCATCAAACTGAAACAACCTAGCCAGACGCTCGCCGTGTGTCGAGCGATGGTCGGTCGCAAATCCGCGCGCTGTTCTTGACCACCATTTCCGATTTCGCTACGAGTCAGGTCTTCTTCTATGAACGCTCGGCAAACTTCGGTCAGTGTGTTGATCCCGGCCTGTAACGAAGAAGCAGCGCTGGCCGATACCATCGCCAAAATAGAGAAACACCGGGCGTTATTCGAAGAGATGGAAATCATCGTGATCAATGACGGTTCCCGCGATCGAACCGGTGAGGTCGCGCGGGCGTCGTCGGTCACGTTAATCGAGCATGAGACCAATCGCGGCTACGGCGCATCCCTCAAGGACGGCCTGCAACAGGCGAAGGGAAAATTTATTTTAATCGCGGATGCAGACGGAACCTATCCTCTGGAGGATATTCCGCGCCTGGCGGTGGACATGGCGACGTTCGATATGGTGATTGGCGCGCGCACAGGAGACCTGGTCCAAATTCCGCTTCTGCGACGACTCGGTAAATGGATCCTTACCCAGTTGGCAGAATACCTGAGCCGACAAAAGATCCCGGACTTGAATTCCGGTTTTCGCATTTTCCGCAAGGACGTGGCGATGCGCTTTTTTTCCATGTACCCAGACGGCTTTTCTTTTACCACAACACTTACCTTGGCGATGCTTACCAACCATTACCGGGTTAACTTTGTACCGATCAATTATCACAAGCGCGTAGGAAAATCGTCGATCAATCCGGTGCGCGACTTTCTTAACTTCACGATCCTGATCATTCGAATCTGTGCGTGCTTCAAGCCGCTGTATGTCTTCGTTCCACCAGCGCTCCTGCTGATCGTCTTGGGCATCCTTAAAGGCGCGATCGATTACAGCCACCATCATTATCTTGGCGGCCTCTCAATCACGATGACGCTCACCGGTATCCAGACCTTGTTTATCGGCCTGCTGGCTGATCTGATCGATCAACGGATGAAGCTCTGAGCTACAATCCGCTATTTGTGCAAGATAAAGGCAGCGAGTTCGTCGCATTTCGAAGACCCGGCATTTCTATTTTCTCCGCGGGCTTGCGCCAGTTACGATCGCACTGGCCGCTCGCGGTCCTAACTGTCATCGGGGCCGTCCTCATATTCACAAATGTGGGCTCCGATTATTTATGGGAAGACGAGGGCGACACCGCGGCGCTGGCTTCAAACATTCTTAAATTCGGTGTTCCGAAAGCATGGGACGGCGAGGCGTTCCTGGATTCCGACCATGGCGCGCGTCTCAACCGCGACCTTGTTATGGTGACGCATCCGTGGATCCAATATTATCTGACCGCTGCGTCGTTCCTCATTTTTGGCCAGAACACTTTTGCCGCGCGATTTCCCTTCGCGCTCGCCAGCTGGATGTCGATCTTGCTGGTCTACCTTTTTCTTTGGCGATTGCTCGGAAACCGACGGACTGCATTTTCCGCATCCGCCCTGCTTGTCTTTTCGGTTCAATTTCTACTTTACGCAAAACAATGCCGCTATTGCGCGCTCAACATGCTCTTAGTCGTCTGGTTATTCTGGACCTTCTTCAAAATGAAATCGGCGCGTGAATGCACGCTCTTCGCTCTCGCGGCGGTTCTTCTGTTTCACACGCATCCGTACGGCATCGCGCCAGTAGTCGCGCTCGGCGCGCTAAGTCTCGTTTACCGACCGTTTGCAACGCAACGTCGATGGATCCTATTTGCCGCGCCGGCAATCGCGCTCCTGACTCTACCCTGGCTCGCCCTTTCATCCCTTTCCTCGAGCGGATCTGCGTTGAACACAACCGCCGCGCAATCACCTGGTGAATTTATCGAACGCTGCGCCCAGGCCTTTATCGAATGCACTTCAGTAACACCACTAATCGGAAGCCTTATCATCCTTATTCTGGCGACATTGTTGATGCGCGCGAAACAGAAAAAGTCCGCGGACGAACTGTTCCAGCAAGATGCAACGGCCATGCCGCCCGAAAATGTGCCGCCATTTTGGGAAACAAACGAGATGTCGATCCTGCTAAGTGTTTTCGCCACAATATTTCTTTACGCGATAGCGACGGCCATTACGCAATCGAGCGATAGTCTTTGGCTGGCTGGAATGCGCTACGCTTCAGCCGTACTTCCGCTTGCAGCCATGGCCGCGGCGATAATTATCGTCAAAGCGAGCCGAGGAAGTCGACTGATCTGGCTTTCACTCCTCTTGGTTTTCACATTCACCAAGCTCGCCCAGCTCACTCCCTGGGTTGCCGCGAACCCCAGCGGCCTTATCCGTCTGGGGAAATATTCTGTGGGCGCTCATGTTCCCGCAAAAATAGTCGACCGCTTTCTTGGCACTGGGCTTTTCATCTACTTTCGCGATTTGTGGCGAGAAAATCCCGGCGCCGTCGCCAAAAGCTGCAAATTCCTGCGCGAAAACGCCAAGCCGGGAGATGTGCTGATTGTGAATTACGGAATGGAGCCAACCTACTTTTATACGCGATTGCCTCAAGCGATGGGCATTCTCCCAGCGTATCCGGTGTATCACAGAGCGCGCGAGCTAAAGCTTCCGGAACATGTCTTCGGCGTCGACCACGCTCGCTGGATTGTCTGGCGTTCGGCTTGGGAAACCGGCCCCGGTTACGCGATTGACGATGTCATGCGAGAAATTGTGGAACGCGGCGGCCGGATCACCAGCGTCATGGAGATGGAGGAAACGGTTTGGGAAAATCGGGAAGATATCCACTTTCACCGGTTCTCCGACGGCTCCTATTTATTTCCTCGAACGCAAACGTTTCCGGCCTCACGCATCGCCCGGGTCGATTGGCCTAATGAGTAGGCCGCAATCCGGTGCGGAGCTATTTCCTCGCGACTGCTAACAACGCGACTCCGAACGGCAGCGAAGTTTTTCGGAGCAAGTGCAGCTCAAGTGCCATGATTCGCGTAAACGCTCGTTGTGTGAACGATGCTCCTTCCGTCTCGAAATCCCGTCCCATTTTCGACCCTCCCAGGGTTCGAGCGGCTATCGCCAGTGGAAATAGAAATGTTGTCCAGTAGGTCAGCCGCCGGATCTTAAAATTCTGTTTCTGGAGCAGCTCTCGAATCTCCCGTTTTCTAAATCGCCGCGCCGTCATGACCGCGTCATCGTGCGCGCTGTGCAAAAACGGAAAAGCCGGAACGTTGATTAGTAGCGCGCCGTCAGGTCTAAGAACTCGATGCATCTCCCGCACTGCACCTTCGACGTCGCTGACCCATTGGTGGTAGAGCACGCTTGAACAAATTACCGCGTCGAATGAAGCGTCAGGAAATGGCAATGCGTGAATATCGCCTTGTTGAACATTATTAAGACCCCGCTGACGACAGAATGAAATCGCCTCCGGCGCCAAATCGATTCCGACATTTCTTTCAGGATTTCCAAGCTGTTTTAGAATCGCCCCAGTGCCGCAGCCAACATCGACAATCTCTTTTGCGCGCCAATCAGGCAGCTCCGCTTCCAACGTTTGGAAAATCAGCCAGTGCAACGCCTTGTACCACCAATGCGTTTCTTCAACGCGAAACATCGTCGCGTATTCATCTCGGCGCATTAGCTTGAAATCAGACGACTACTGGAGCTGTTCGGTCGAGCCGCCGTGCATCGTGTAGCGCACCACGTACTGCGGCGTACCGGTCTGATCAAGATAAAGCCGGCCAAGATATTCGCCGACCAGGCCGAGAATCATGAGTTGAATCCCGGAGAAAAATACGACACTTCCCAGAACGGTCGGAATGCCGACGGTGAGATTTGGGGTGATCCAAAGCTTGTCAATTAGGATCGCAATCAACGCGATGATGCTGAGACAGGAAGCAAGCAGACCAACATAAACCGAAATGCGCAGTGGCTTGATCGAAAAATTCAAAAACATGTTGAGCCACAGCCGCACCAATTTGCGCAACGTATAGCGCGATGGTCCGCTCTGGCTGACGCGGTGCTCCACCGGAATTTGACCGATCTTTCGCGTCACCCGATAAATCAAACCATCGGTGTAGGGATACGGACCGCGGTATTTAATGATTTCGTTGACCAGAAAACGATTCATCACTTTGAAGCTCGAGAGATAAAGGTCCTTCGGTTTGTGGAGCATTAAGGTTGCGATCAGATTGTTGAAACGACTGCCGAGATTTCGGAATCGCGAATGCTTTTTCTCGATGTAGTGGCCATAAACAACGTCGTAGTTTTTGCGCTTTAATTCGTCCAGCATTCGGACAACCTCCTCCGGCGGGTTCTGCCCGTCGTCGTCCAGCACCGCGACATAACGACCGCGCGCCTGGGTGAATCCCGCCAGGACTGCGCTGTGCTCGCCGAAATTCCGGCTTAAATGTACGAAAGTGACGCTTTGCGGAAATTTCTTCGCCAGTTGGGCGCACACCGTCTCGCTGTCGTCTTCCGAGCCGTCATTGACCAGGACGATCTCGAAGGATGTCGCTCCAAAAATCTTTACGGTCTGTTCAACCAGCAGACCAATGGTGCGGCTGCCGTTGTAAACGGGAATCACCAGCGATAACTCGGGACCGGTCGCCATTGCAGTTTGATGGATTTGTGGCAAAGCTGCCCGATTCTGCCAAAAAAAGCGCGAAAAGTTATAGGAAATCTTTTGGCCCGCGACCTACAATCGGCCCGTGCCCTGGGATCCTAACATTTTTGCCGGCTCCGACGTCCTGGTCACCGGTGGGCTTGGTTTTATCGGTTCGGCCCTCGCCCGGCACCTGGTCGAGCTTGGCGCAAAGGTGACCCTGGTCGACAGCTTGATTCCAGAATACGGCGGCAACCTTTTTAATATTCACGACATCCGCGATCGAGTGACTGTCGATCTTACCGATGTTCGCGACGCCGCCGCGATGTCTTCGCTGATCAAGAAACGCCAGTTTCTCTTTAATCTCGCCGGTCAAACAAGCCATCTCGACTCGATGACGGATCCGATGACCGACTTGAATATCAACGCCGCGGCCCAGCTCCACATTTTGGAAGCCTGCCGGCTGCACAACCGCGATTTGAAGATTGTTTTCGCCAGCACGCGACAAGTCTACGGTCGGCCGGAATATCTCCCGGTCGACGAAAAACACCCGATCGATCCGGTTGACGTAAACGGTATCAACAAACTCGCGGGCGAGTGGTACCACTTGCTCTACAATGACGTTTATCAGATTCGCGCCTGCGCGTTGCGGCTCACCAATACGTATGGACCCGGGATGCGAGTCAAAGATGCGCGCCAGACGTTCCTCGGGATTTGGATCCGTCGGTTAATTGAAGGAAAGCCGATTCAAATCTTTGGCGACGGGAAACAACGGCGCGATTTCAATTTCGTCCGCGATGTGGTGGAGGCGCTTCTCGCTGCTGCGGCCAGTCGCGATGCAGACGGCCAGGTCTTTAACCTTGGCCACCACCAACACACCAGTCTCCAAGAATTGGCATCGTTGTTGGTGGAGATCAACGGCAGCGGGAACTATGAGCTGGTTCCATTTCCGGACGACCGAAAAGCAATCGATATCGGCGATTACTACTCCGACTTTCGCAAGATCGAGAAGGCGCTCGGTTGGTCGCCACACGTGACGCTAGAGAACGGCTTGAAACAAACACTGGAGTTTTACCGAGCGAACCAAGGCCATTACTGGGATTAACGCTTGGCGTCTGTTTACGAACTAATCCCGCGGCTCGAACTCGCGAGCTTTTTCATATTCGCTAGCAGCTCGTTCGGTTTCCCCTTTCTCTTGAAGGGCGATCCCCAGATTGTAATGTGCGTTGGAATCTTCTGGATGCAGTGTTAACGCCTGCTCGTACTGGCGGATGGCTCGATCAAGATCTTGTTTAGCCATGAATACATTTCCGAGAACAACATGAGCATCAGGATCATTCGGCTGTAACTCCAACGCCTTCTCGCACTGCTTTAGCGCTTCATCGATTTTCCCTTTTTGGAGCAGTGCGCTCCCCAGATTGTAGTGCGCTTCAGGATAATCCGAGTGCAATCGAAGAGATCGCTCGTAATTATCTATGGCGTCGTCAATTCTATCTTTTTGGAATTCGAGCGCTCCGAGATTGTTATACGCCATCCAACAACCTGGATTTTGGACAATGGTTTTGCGCCATAACGTTTCGGCGTCGCCGTAGGTCGCGCTTTGTCGCCAGGTCAACAGACAGAGGCAGATTAGAATCGCGAAGCTGGCGGCGACCACTGGCCACTGCAAGCTCTTGCTAGACTGGCTCAACCTCACCAAGCCGGCAGAAGCGAGCGCGATCGGACCAATGCTGGCCAGGTACTGGTAATGGTCCGCCACGAAGGTGTAGCGAAAGGTGTAAAGCATGATAAAGCCGAGGAGCGGACCCAGCGTCGTTACAAAAAACAATGCGGCGACTTCGATGCTTCGGCCGAACCAGCGCCGGGCGTAATAAATCGCGACGACAAAGGCAATCGCAGCGACCAACCACAAATAAGCGACTGGACTCGAGGTATCGATCTGCCATTGCGGATAAATAAAGGTGAGCTTCGCTGGCCAAAATATTTTACCGAGGTAAAACCAAACAGCGCGGCTCGCGATCAGCAGTCGCTCAGGTGGTCCGAGGGAAACAAGCATCCGTGTGCCTTGATGATATTTCTCCCACCAAACGGCCACCAAACCGATAGCGAGCGCGAGGACAACGAACGGGGTAATTTCCAAAAGCGCACGGCGTCCGATCGGCTTTTTTTGCAACCAGAGAACCAAGAGCAATGCCGCCGGCAATGTGCAGGCCGTGGCTTTCGCCGAGAGCGCGAGCAAATAGAATACGAGCGCGGCAACATACAGAATTCCGCGATGCTTGCTCCTTGCATTGACATATTCGGCCCAGATCAACACGGTGAGCAAAAAGAAGAAACCCATCAGAACATTCTTCAGCTCCGAAATCCACGCGACCGACTCGACCTGGACAGGGTGCAACGCAAAAATTGCACCAGCCAACCATGCGCCTGGCACCCTCAGGCGCGCAAGAAGACCCCAGACGAGAAAAGCGTTGGCCAGGTGAAGTAAAATGTTCGTCCAGTGATAGCCACTTGGATGAAGGTCCCACCACAAGCGTTCAAGTCGTAGTACGGTGTAAGTGAGCGGAAAATATTGGGACGGTGCGTCGAGCGAAAACCAGATTCGGCGCAAGCCGTCCGGAGCGATTAGCAAATAATTGTTGGTGACATATCGATCGTCGTCCCAAATGAATCCGCCGTGCCACGCTGGCCGATAGACCAGGATCGTGAGAGTGCCCAGCGTTGCCGCCAACAAACAAATCTTAAAACAAGAAGCGCCGTACCGCTGCATCGGGTTGCGATAGTATTTCGGGGAATAGAGACTCTGAAAGTCGAAACGACATTCGAAACCAGGTGTTATGTTTTGAGCGTTGCGCTGGCCGCTGGCCGATCCCTGCTACACTAAGGACTTCCTCTCCTGGCGAATCTAGTTTGTATCTTTTTTGTTAGGGTTGATACGTCGGCTGTCGCGGCAGCGTGTCTCATGAATGCATCAAGGTCACGACGTGATTGTTCCGCGAGGCGATCTTGTAGCGTGGTGTAGCAATCGTTTCGTAACTGCAGAAATTCTCTTCGCCAGAGAGGGTGCGGCTCAAACGCCCGAACTGCTGCGAGCAAATCTTGACCCGGGCGGTCGCTCTCCAGATACATGGCAATGGCTAACTGGGTCGCAAGCCGCTCGGGTTCGTCGTTGAAGACGCAAAACGGGGTGCGGATCGCGTCGAAGAGAAGATGCGCTGCCACCTTGGATCGGTCGGAATTTGCAATCGCTTCTGCTCGCGCGAGCGATCGTTTGACCAACTCTCGGTTTGGCCAGGGTAGATCATGCAAATCTTGGAGGCACTTTCGGAAAAGATCAACGGCTTCGTCGGGTCGATGTTGCCGCCACAAAAACTCGGCCCTGATCACGTCGGCCTCCCATGGAAGAAATTCTGTCAATTTTTCGATGTAAGAAACGGCGTTGCTGTCACCTTCGGCGGCCAGACACTCCGCTACCATCACCAACTGCGCCAAAGTTTTTGGCTCATCGAATTGCGCCCGCCACTCACGCAAAGCGCGAGCTAAATCACCCTCCATGTAAGCAGCGAAGGCGGCCGCGCGACGCCGTTGGAATTGGCCAAGATTGGCATCATTTTGCTCAGCCCGGCTGAGCGATTCGAATATAGCAATGCGTGCTTCGTCTACTCGCGGCCAATCCACCTCACCTTCAACGCGCTGTGGGCGATCGGCGCCTGCAGCATGAGCGCTCATGCGCAAATTTACCAGCTGGAATCCACCCGTGACGTTTACAGTGCGCGCAAAAGCAAATTCAATGACGGTGCGATCGTCCGTGTTCAACGGAACAAAAGCGAGGTGCTGTAATGCATCAGCGACCGTTTCACTGCCGATATAATGAGCCAAGAAATCCTCCAGCCCAGCACTTCTCCATGCGACGGACAAAGCGCTTTTGAAAGGTTCTTCCGAGAGACGGGCGCGCAGCGCCTGGATGTCGTAATGCACAGGCGAGTGCGAAGCCATTAAGAGAATATCCCCTCCGGTGGTCTGCCACGATTCTATGTTGGGAAAAACCGAGCCGAGCGTGCTATAGAAGATCTGCATCGTCCGGTCGTCAATTTCGTAGGCTGGGACCCACTGAAAAAACATTCCACCCACTCGCAGACATCGATTGACCGATTGATAATACTCGCGCGTGAAGAGTCCCGCGACACCGGCGCGATAGGGGTTTGATGGTTCCGAGACAATGATATCGTATTTGTCGCGGGTGGTGAGCAAGACTTCGCGAGCATCCCCAATCGTAAGATGAAGTTTTGGATTCTGGAGAGCGTTCTGATTCACTGGCGCGCATCGCTCGGCCACTTTGATAATTGCCGGCTCCAGCTCGACGACGTCGACCCGCTCCATGCTCGGCACAGCCGCGAGCCAACCGGCGGTGCTACCCGTCCCTAAACCAACGACCAGTGCCTTGGTTGGCTTCGGGTGCAACGCCGCACCAATCAAGCCACACATGATTTGCGTTCCGGCATCGCCTATCGCATTACCGTCGGTTCGGCCATTTACGATAAATGCAAGACCGCCAGGTGCTGCTAATGCGACGCTACTTTCGACGCCGTCCGTTTCCCAGACCGTGCGACGCCGAACAGCTTGCACTATGTCTCGCATTTCATTTGGCGAGCCTTGAGACACGTTTAGCCGGCCAACACCGATCTCGCTGTGCCGCCAAAAAGCCGTCGGCCCAGTTGCTGCCAACAGTGCGATTGCGCCCAATGCAAACACCGCCGGTGCGAATTCAGTCGTCCAATTCGCGAATCGCTGTCGCA
>Ga0209328_10000156_pt1 | contig 14573 bp, 16 predicted proteins | sample JacPinW_OM3H0_M1_FD_187954 | JGI IMG/M metagenome (GOLD analysis project Ga0209328, IMG submission 187954) | Forest soil microbial communities from Algoma, Ontario, Canada - Jack Pine, Ontario site 1_JW_OM3H0_M1 (SPAdes) (version 2) | ecosystem: Environmental > Terrestrial > Soil > Boreal... | reverse complement strand
CGAAAGAGTTAAGCCGGATGACTTACCGGCTGACCCGCTGCAATTCCTTCACCAGCAGATCCAGCGCCTCCGCAAGCATGCCGCCGCCGCACACGGTCAGCCGTTCCGGCATAACGATGCGCTTTGCCGGCGGATAGAGGCGCTCCAGCGCGGGATGCAGCAGGAACGCAAGGCCTTCATCCTCGGCGCGGTCGCCTTGCTCCGACACGACCAGAAAATCCGGCCGTGCATTCACGATCGCCTCGAGCGAGGCGAATCCGCCGGTGGCTATGCCGAGATCGGAGGCCATGTTGAACAGCCCGGTCTCAGCCAATAGCGAACTGATCAGGCTGTCGCTGCCGGCAACCCAGCCGCGCCGGAACAGCGGCAGCACGGAATAGTGTTTTTCCGTCACGGTTTTGCGCGCACGCGCGACCGCCGTATCGAGCCGGGCGATCTCCGCCGTCGCGCGATCGTCGTGCTGCACGATTTCGCCCATCCGGCGCATCTGGGCTTTTGCCTCGTCGAGATTTCGCGGCACGCCGAATTCGGCAAGACGGAGCCCATGCTCTCTCAAAAACTCCCGCGTCGAACGCTTGTCGAACTGGCCGGCCACGACAATGTCGGGCTTGAGCAGCAAAATATCCTCGGCGCCGCCGGACAACATGGGAAAGCTGCGCGCATCATTGGCGACGAAGGATCGGGCAAGATCGCGCGAAAACCGGCTGAGGCCCACGATCTGCTCCGGGTCGGCCAGCTCTATCAGCAATTGATCGGTGCAGACATTCATCGACGCGACGCGCTGGCCGGCCCCGCGCGCGGGCACAAGCCAGAGGCCGGCGAACACCACGAGAGCAGCGGCGAGCAATCGGGGCAAAGATTCGCGGCGACTTCTCATAGAGCGCCTCAGATTTCTGCCCAAGGCACGATCACCGCCTCACGCTTATATTCCGCGCGAAAAGCGCTGATCCGGAACACGTCGCCCATCACCTGCTCGGAAAGCGCCTCTGCCGGCGCGCCTTGCGACACCAGGCGGCCGTCCGACAGCACGAGAACAATATCCGCGAATCGTGCCGCCAGCACGAGATCGTGCGTCACCACGATCACCAGCGTGCCCTGATCGGCGGCCGCCCGCAGGGTTTTCATCACCTCGATCTGGTGACGCGGATCAAGCGAGGACGTCGGCTCGTCCGCCAAAATCACCGGCGCTTCCACCGCGAACACCCGCGCCAGTGCGACGCGGCTGCGCTCGCCGCCGGACAATTCCGTCACCCGGCGCGCGCGCAATTCAACCACATCAGTCGCGCGCATCGCCCGCAGCACCGCCTCGGCATCTCGCGGCGTCAATCGCGCTGGGTCGGTCGCACCATGCGGGTAGCGGCCGAGTGCGACGATATCCCGTGCCGGCAGCGGCCAGTGCACGAGATGGCCTTGCGGCAAATAGGCAAAACGCCGCGCGCGCTCGGGCAACGAGAGCGACGACAGCGCGTCGCCGCCGACGTGAATGGCGCCGGTGGCAGGTACCAATCCCGCCAGCGCGCGCAGCAGCGTGGTCTTGCCGGCGCCGTTCGGCCCGACCAGCGCGACCAGATGCCCAGGCGATAGCGCCAGCGAGACATCGCGCAGCACGAGGCGGCCGGCTAATTTGACACTGACGCCCTGCGCCGTGAGGAAAGCGGTCATGCGACGCCTCCGCCGAGCGCGCGGCGCTCGCGCATGATCAGATAGAGGAAGAACGGCACGCCGATGATCGAAGTCAGGACGCCGACCTTGATATCGCTGGTCGAGGGAATGATGCGCACGCCGATATCGGCGGCTAACAACAGGGCAGCCCCAGCGAGCGCACTCGGAACCAGCAGCCGCGCCGGATCGTGCCCGATCAATGGACGCATCAGATGCGGCGCGACCAAGCCAATAAACCCGATGGTGCCGGACACCGCGACCGCGCCGCCGACGCCGAGCGCGACGCCGGCGATCACCATCAGCCGCAGCCGGTCGATGTCGACGCCGAGGCTTTGCGCGGTCTCCTCACCTAAGGTAAGCGCGCGGAACGCGTTGCGTTGACTCAATAGAATGACCGCGCCCGCCGCGATGAACGGCAGCGCCAACATGACGTCGCGAAAGCTGCGATCCTCCAGCGAGCCGAGCAGCCAGAACGCGATTTCCAGCACCACGAACGGATTTTGGGAGAGATTCATCACCAGTGCGGTCGCGGCGCCCGCAAGGCTCGAGATCGCAAGCCCCGCCAGAATCAGGATCAACAATGCCGCGTTGCGGCCCGCGATCGCGAGCAGCACGAACACCGAAGCAAAAGCAAAAACGATCGCCGCGACCGGCAGCGCATAGGAGCGCACGTCGGCGAGGCCAAGCGCGATCACCAGCACCGCACCGAAGGCGGCCGATTGCGGCGCGCCGAACAATTCGGGCGCGGCGAGCGGATTGCGCAGCAACCCTTGCAGCGCCGCGCCGGATAATCCCAAAACGGCGCCGATCGCAAAGGCGAGAATCGCCCGCGGCAGGCGGATCTCCCGCACGATCACCTGCGCCACGTCGCTGCCGCCGCCAAATAAGGCATCGATTATGGCGACCGGCGATAGCCGCACCGGCCCGATTCCAAGCGAACCGAGGGCCAGCAGGACGACGAGGACGACAAGCGCCACCATTACGCCAGAGCGCCGCCGCGCCGCGATATCGGCCGTCATCATGGCGTTCTGAAAACTCATCCAGCAGCCTCAAAACTCCGTTGGAACCCTGTGCGGCCGGCTGGTTCCGGCCGCGCGGGACCGCCGTCCTTTACCACGATGGTCGATTCGAGCCGAAAAGCGGCGCTTTTCCATCGCGATATGGCCTAAACTTGCCTCCGCCGGTAGGATGCATGGTAGAACTGGGTTGCAGGCCGCCGCGGAACGACGCGCCCGGCGATTCGAGGCATCCGATGGACGACGAACCGAAAAGCGCGGCTGAACTGAAAGAGATCAGGCTGAACCGCAAGCTCGCGCAGGATGCCGAAGGCATCAAGGCGATGGCCGAGATCGCGGCAGCCGATATCGCGATTCGCAAACGGACCGCCGAGCTGCGCGCGATGCGTTTGGCGAAAGAGGCCGCTGACCGCGCCAAGCCGGCCGAACCGAAGGCTAAACCCAGCAAGAAGAAGAAGTCGACGTAGATGACAGATCGCAACCGCTCCGATAATCGTTTCAACAAGCAGGACCCAGGCAAGGCCGAGCGTGACGCCGCCTCCAAGGCCGTGCTCGACAACATGGCCAGATTGAAAGCCTTGCGGCTCGCCCGCGAGGCGACTGAGCCGCCGCGCCCGACAGTTGTGAAGAAGGCGCGCACGAAATCGAAGGCGGCAGACGAAAAAACGCCGGCACTGGCGGATTGGCTGGCGAACCAGCAAAGCGGCGGACGCCGGACCTGAGAGTCTTTGTTTCAGGAGGGATCAAAAGGAATTATATGGGCAAAACCGGCAAAAGCAGCGAACCGCCCAAGGCGAAGGACGACAAATCGAAAAAGCCACCGCCGCCGCCCAGCGATGAGGATGACCTTGAGGATGGCGACATCGCCACGCCGAAACGCGATCGCCACGGCGACGACGACGAGCCGCTGTAACCTGCTAACAGAAGTCCTCGCTCTCGACGCGGCGGATGGTTGCGAGATCGAGCAAATGCCCGCCCCAGCCACCGCGCGCCAGCTTGACCGCAAGGTTTGGCGCGGCAAGCAGAGATACCGCGATGATCGCCAGCGGCACCGCGCTGATCCAGTCCAGCCGCACCGGCGTGAGCTCCTCGGTTGAACCCGCATAGGGTCCACCGCCGGTCCACAAACGCCAGCACTCGCCCAAAAATTCGCGCCGCGTGCCGCCCCGCGATGCGCATCCAAGCAGGGCCTGCATAGCGAGATGGGTGCGCACGCCCGCGCGGCCTTCGGGCGCGGCCGCGGGCATTTCGCCCTGCGAAACCCGCAGCAGCAGGCTGACAAGATCAACACCGGCGAGATAAGCGCTCATTGGCTCGACCAGTCGCGGATTGCAATCGACGAGGCGCGGCGTGGCGCTACCGTCGGGCATGACGCAATCGACCGACATGGCTCCGTGCCAGGCAAGCTTCGCGCCGATCGTCGCCAGATAAGCGCGTAGCTCGGGCCGGCTGACGCTTTGCTTGATCGCCTCGCCACCGCCCGCGCCGGCGGCGATCTGCCGATAGGCATGAAATCCAATCATTTCGCCGTGGCAAAACACGGCTTGCGCCTTCTCCGTCGTGCCGGCGACGAATTGCTGCACCAACACTTCATCGGCAAACATGCCGTCTACGCTAAAGGCCTGCGCACAGAGCTCCCGCAGCGCGCCTTCCAGGTCGCCGCCGTTGCGCACAAACCAGATACCGCGGCTGGCGGTGCCCACCGAGGTTTTGACAACGGAGGGAAATTTTATCGCATCGCGCAATTCGCCGGCGGATTTCACGATTACGGTGGCCGGCTGTGGCAAGCCCAATTGATCGAGCAGCCGGCTGAATCCGGCCTTGCTATGTACCGTGCGATAACTGGCAAAACTCGGCAGCGCCAGCCCGACACGCCCCGCAAGGCGCTCAACTACGCGCGCCAACAAAAATCCCTGTTCGTGGATTGGCAAAAGCACGTCGAAATGCCGCGCGGCCAGCAGTTTTTCGATAAATGAGAGAAACCCGGCCGGATCGTCCCGCATGCCAGGACAGCGATGAAATTTGGCGACAAACCGCGAAAACCGCGCCAGGCAATAAGGACTGGGATCGCAGACCTCGACGATATGACCCGATAGCCCGAGGATCGTGATCGCCTCCCGCGCCGAGGTGCTGTTTCCCTCGGAGAGCACCACGCGGAGCGGTTTTGCACCATGCACGGGGGTGGCCATGGCAGGCATCATCCCACGTCCAGCGGCCTTGTCGCTTGAATAAATGACGTATCGCTCGCTTGCGGCGCGGTTCGCAGGGGCTGCCATGCAGCGGCGTTCATGGACAAATAACCCGCAGCCGGTAATTTTGGCGCGCCCTGCCGGGCCGTTGCAATTCAACGGGGTTTTGAATCAGACATGGTCTTTGAATCAGATTTGGTCGACGTTCTCGCCGCACCGCAACAAGCGAAGACGCAAGCGAAGACGGATGCATCGCTGCGCACGCTGGCCGCCATTTCGACGGCCCATTGGGTCAGCCATTTCCATCTGATGGCGCTGCCGATGCTGTTTCCGTTTCTAAAAACACAGCTTGGCGTCGGCTATATCGAGCTAGGGTTTGCCCTCACCGTCTCTGCCGTCGTATCCGGCCTGACCCAGGCGCCGATAGGCTATCTGGCCGACCATATCGGCGCCCGCAAGATCCTGCTGATGGGCCTGACGCTCGGCGGTTTTGCGCTGATCATGCTCGGCCTGCATTTGAGCTATCCGTGGCTGATTGCGAGTGCGGTGCTGCTGGGGCTCGCCAACAGCGTCTATCATCCGGCCGATTATGCGATCCTGTCGGCCCATATGGATGAGGCGCGGATGGGCCGCGCGTTTTCGATCCACACCTTTGCAGGTTACCTCGGCGGCGCCGTCGCGCCTGCCATCGTGGCCGCGCTGTTTGCAACGATCGGCGGCTATGGCGCGCTGATCGTGGCGGGTGCCGTCGGCCCGCTGGTGGCGCTCGGGCTCGTCGCCGTCGGCATTCCCGACGCCAGCGCCGCCGATCGCAAGATCGATGGCGTGGAGGCGCGCCCGCAAAGCGTCATCACCCCGACCCTGATCGTGCTGACAATCTTCTTCATGCTGCTGAGCCTCTCGAACGCCGGGATCGGCAATTTCGGCCTGGTCGCGCTGATGAGCGGCTATGGCGCATCATCCTCCAATGCCAACATCGCGCTGACCGCGTTTCTCGGGTTTAGCGCGGTCGGCGTGCTGGCGGGCGGCTTTTTGGCCGACCACACAAAGCGTCACGGCCAGGTCGCCGCGGCCTGTTTTGCCATCAACGCGGTGATCGTGCTTGTGATCGCAACCGTCAATCTGCCGACGCTGCTATTGACCGCGGCGATGGGGGCGGCGGGATTCCTCGGCGGCGTGATCGCACCGTCGCGCGACATGCTGGTCCGCAACGCGGCGCCCGCGGGCGCGGCCGGGCGCGCGTTCGGCATCGTCTCCACCGGTTTTAACATTGGCGGCATCGTCAGCCCGCTGTTGTTCGGCTTCATCATGGACCAGAACGCGCCGCACTGGGTGTTCGGCGCCTCCGTCGTGTTCATGATCCTCACGGTTTTGTTGGCGCTGGTCACCGACCGCAACCCGCGGGGCAGTTCCGCAGCCGCCGATGCAAGGCTGATGCAGCCCTGAGCCTCGCAAGCGGCGGTTGACAGCATCCGGGCAGGACCCATGATGCGGCCAACAAAACAAATTTCGGGATGAGACGTCATGGCTGACAATCCGGACCTCGTGATCCGCGGCGGCACCATCGCCGACGGTTTTGGCGGCGAATTGTTCGAAGCCGATGTCGCGCTAAAGGACGGCCGCATTGCCGAAGTCGGCCGCATTGCCGCCAAGGGCAAGGAAGAGATCGACGCCCGCGGAAAGCTGGTCGCGCCGGGGTTTGTCGACCTGCACACCCATTATGATGGCCAAGTCACCTGGAGCCATGACATCACGCCCTCCTCGCAGAACGGCGTCACATCGGCGGTGATGGGCAATTGCGGCGTCGGTTTTGCGCCGTGCCGGCCGGACGATCATTTCAGGCTGATTCAGTTGATGGAAGGCGTGGAGGATATTCCCGAACCGGTGCTCAGCGCGGGCATCCCCTGGGCCTGGGAAAGCTTTCCGGACTACATGGACTGGCTGTCGCAGCGCCATTTCGACATGGATATCGGCGCGCAATTGCCGCATGCCGCACTTCGCGTCTATGTGATGGGCGAGCGCGGCGCGCGTCGCGATCCGGCGACGCCGGAGGATAACAATGCGATGGCCGCGCTCGCGGGCGATGCGGTGCGCGCCGGCGCCTTGGGATTTTCGACCTCGCGCACTCTCAACCACCGCACCTCGACCGGCGACTACACGCCGACGCTAAAGGCCGGCGAGGATGAGCTGACCGCGATTGCGGGGGCGATGCACAAGGTCGGGCGCAGCGTGCTTCAGTTTGTGCTCGATCAGGCCTCGATCGAGGAAGACCTGCCGATGATGCTGCGGGTCGCGGAGCGGACAAAATGCCCGATTTCGTTTTCGGTGGCGCAGGCCGACCGGGCGCCGCGGCGCTGGCGCCAGACGCTCGACAGTATCAATGAGGCGTCCGCGCGGGGACTTGCGATCACCGCGCAGATCGCCGCGCGCCCGGTCGGGCTGTTGCTCGGACTGGAATTGTCGCGCAATCCGTTCCAGACCCATTCGAGCTACAGGGAGATCGCCAAACTGCCGCTGGCCGAGCGCGTGGCGCGGCTGCGCCGGCCGGAGGTGCGCGCGGCGATCCTGAGCGAGACCGCGACGGCGACCGACGATCCGCTGTTCTTCCGCCCGAACTACGACAAGATGTATCTGCTCGGCGATCCCCCCGATTACGAACAGCCGCCGGAGAACGCGTTGGGCGCGCAGGCCCGCCGCCAGGGAAAACAGCCGGAAGAGCTGGCCTATGACGCCATGCTCTCCGATGATGGCCGCGGCATGCTGTATGTGCCGTTCCTGAACTATGCCGACGGCAATCTCGATGCCGTGCATGAGATGCTGCGCGATCCACTATCGGTGCCGGGACTCAGCGACGGCGGCGCGCATTGCGGCATTATCTGCGATGCCAGTTTTCCAACGTACCTATTGACGCACTGGACTCGCGACCGCAAGCGCGGCGAAAAGCTGTCGATCCCGTTCGTGGTGGCGGCGCAGTCGCGCAAGACCGCGCTTTCCGTCGGGCTGTACGACCGCGGCGTCATCGCGCCCGGCTACAAGGCCGATATCAATATCATCGACTACGACCGGCTGCATCTGCATCCGCCAAAGGTGCATTACGACCTTCCGGTCGGCGGCCGCCGCCTGCTGCAACAGGTCGACGGCTATGACGCCACCATCGTGTCGGGCGTGGTGACGCAACGCGGCGGCCGTGCCACCGGCGCGCGTCCGGGCCGGCTGGTGCGCGGCGCGCAGGGGAGTTTGCAGTAGGTTTTTGGCGCGCAAGCCGCAACACATTCGATGTCGTCCCTGCGAAAGCAGGGACCCATACGCCGCGGCCTCTCTGTTTAGCGCTGCGGCCAGACGGCTTTCTAACAATCTACATCGGCGGTTATGGGTCCCTGCTTTCGCAGGGACGACAGCGGAGTATTTGTCCGGCTACCGCCGCCCACCTCACGCAAAACACGCCGGAAAATTGATCTTCTGCCGCAATCCCCTGGGCGATCGGTTCTGCAGCGTCAGTTTGCCGCCGTGACGTTCGACAATCTCCTTGGCGATCGCCAGCCCGAGGCCGGCACCGGCGCCAAATTTGCGCCGCGCCGGATCAACCCGGAAAAACGGTTCGAATACCCGCGACATGCTTTGGTCGGGAATGCCGGGCCCTTCATCGTCGATGGTGATCGACGCGGTCGTGTTGTCTTCCAGACCTACAGTGACAAAAGCGCCACCGCCATGCGTTGCTGCATTGATCACGAGATTTCTGACAGCCCGCGTCAGCGCCAATGGAGCCGATGAAATTGTCACCGCCTCCATTTTCATGATGGTCACGGATGCCTGCATTGCGGCGAGGTCCTGGCAGATCTCGCTGGTAATCTCGTCGACCCGGACCATCTGGTTGGTTTCCCGATGGGTTTCCTCGCGCACCAATTGGATGGCGCTATCGGCGATGCGATCAAGCTCTTCCAGGTCGCTCAGCCACATCGAGCGATCTTCCTCGTCGAGAAACTCCGCGCGAAGCCGCATCCGGGTCATCGGCGTGCGCAGGTCATGGCCCGCGGCCGCGACCAGGCGCATCCGGCTTTCGGCGGCATTCTTCAGCCTCGCCGTCATGGTATTGAGTGCACGCGCGGTCGCCCTCAGCTCGGCCGGCCCGCTTTCGGGTAGTCGCGGAACAACGCCGTCGGCGTCGATCGTTGCCGCGACGCGCTCCAGCACCGCAAGATGGCGCGTGATGCGGTGAGCAAACCATAGCGCCACGCAGACGGTTCCGAGGGCGACTAGCAAAAACCAGCCGGCGAGAGCGTACAGAACTTCTCCGCGGCGGCGCTCCGGTACTGGAAGTGCAAGCCAGCCCGATTTCAATTTGATCGACACAAACGGGTGAGGAGTCTTAGGGGGTTGCGTTACAACAACCTCGAGATCGGATCCGGCGCTGCGCAATTGAGATTGCAGCAGGTTTGTCAATTCCGGGCGCGGCTGACCTGGTGCGGGGCCCGATCCCAAATGCGAGAGCCTGTCGTTTTCGTCGCCACCGAACAAGGGTGCGATCAGCAGGATCGCCTCGGAAACCAATCGCGCATAATCATTTTGTTCCTTTTGGGCATGCCCCTGCCGCGCCAAGAACAAGGTTGCGGTCGCCATCAGGACGACGCAGATGATCGACGAAACGAGCGTCACGACAATGCGAGCCCTCAGAGAATTCATTCGCCCGCTCCAATCTTCTCAACATTGGCGGTAAACACGTAGCCTCCGTTTCGCACCGTCTTGATCAGCTGAAATTCAAGGTCGCCGAGCTTTCGGCGAACCCGGCTGAGCAGCACATCGACCGAGCGATCGAAGGCATCGCCATCGCCGCGTTTGGTCGCATCCAAAAGATATTCGCGCGACAGCATCCGTCCGGACCTCGCCACCAGTGCATGCAGCAGATCGAATTCGGCCGAGGTCAGGTCCAATAACCCACCGCTGGAGTTGAGAACCCGCCGCAATCCCGGCTGTAATTTAAAGCCCTCGAAGCGGTATTCCTGGGGAGAGTGCACGACCTGCGCCGCCTCATTTTGACGGCGAAGCACCGCGCGAATCCGCGCCGCAAGCTCTCGCGGATTGAACGGCTTGCCGAGATAATCATCGGCGCCGATTTCAAGACCGATGATCCGGTCGACATCTTCCTTCAACGCAGTGAGAAGAATGATCGGAATATGCGAGTTATCGGCTCGCATGTCGCGACAGATTTCCAGGCCTGAGCCGTCCGGCAACATGACATCGAGCACGATCAACTTGATGTCGTTCGACTCCAGCGCGGCGTTGAGGGTGCGTTTGTCGGACGCCAGCGTCACCCGAAATCCCTGCTCCGCCAGATAACGGCCGAGCAGCTTTCTGATCTGCAAGTCATCATCGACAATCAGGATGTGCGGTTCGACGTGCACGCGTTACGTCCTCATCGAAACTGTGTTGAACCGAATAAAGCAATTGCTTATGGCTTTCAATGCGGTAGCAGTCAAACCGCCCTTTCCAGCAACATTGAGACATATTGCAGCGGTGCGGGGCAACGTTTGGACACGGACGGCCCCATTTTGGAGATTGCCGCCCGTTAGACGGCTGACATCAGCGCTTCGGATATTCCGTAGCCAGCGCGAAGGTGAGCAGTCATGTCTGGTTTTACCGGAAGCCGAAAGCGCGTTCTCGTCTGGGCTTTCGTTAAATTCCTTTTGACCGTCTGCGACTGGCAAAGCGCCGCGCCCGCGGCGATTTCACTGGATCAACCGCTCACATTATCCGTGGTTCAGCCAACCCGCGAAGCGGTGAACGACCATTTGCGCTGAGCTAAATGGCAGGAGGTGCTGGGACCAGGCCGCGCGTTTGGTGCCTTCCATGACGGTCGCCATTTACGTAGGCGAGCTTGTTTTCGCGGTTGCGCTGGCAATCATTTTGCTAGCTACCTCGACTCTTAAGTTTTTCGTTGCGGCGCCGCTGTTCTGTTGCGGTCTCGCGGCATGGACCTTGGCCGAATACATCACGCATCGCTTTGTGCTGCACGCCATCTCCCCGGTACAACACGGGAAACATCACGCCCGCCCGCAAGACGCTATCGACAAGGTGTTCTGGCAAATATGGTTCGCTTTCGCGCTCGCCTATCTGGCGGCGGGCGGCGCCGTTCTGGCCGGCGTTCTCGTCGCCTACGCCTGGTATCTCACGGTCCATTATTGCGCCCATCACAGCCCGGCTATTCTGCCGGCTTCGCGGCTGAAACATCATCTCGACCACCACAGGTTCGCGAACCGAAACTACGGTGTCACGACGAAATTTTGGGATCGCGCGTTCGGTACGCACCTTCGATGAAGTAAGCGAGCTGCAGTGGCGCGAGGCGTCCGCCACGCCGCCAAACCATTGCGTTGCGCGCGTACCGAAACATTCGGAAATAAAGGGCGAAGTTGGGAACAAGGTTCGGTCGCAAACAACCGGCATGAACCCGTTGAATTTACTGCGGGGGCCGGTAAGCGAGATGTGCGAGTTAGTTGTTCTGACGAATGATGATATTCGAAGGCCTGCGGCTGAAGAATTCATCGGAAAAGCGCACCGCGATCTCCTCCGCACCGCCCTCATGGCGTTGATACTGGTGCCATCTGCGGCAATGGCAGACCCTTTGGTCACGTTACCGGCGCCGCCTTTTGAATTGCCCGTGCTGCCACCCGTGTCCGGCACCTGGACTGTGATGGTCGGCGTGGGGGGCGAATACAAACCCGATTTCGAAGGCGCCAAGCGGAGCATGCTCAGCCCGGTCCCGATTTTTGCCATCCGTCGTGCCGGCTCTGTGGACCAGTTTCGCGGCCCGCGCGACAGCGCGAGCATCGCGCTGATCGACTTCGGCGACCTTCGTGCCGGCCCCGCCGGCAAATTCGTGTCGTCACGAAAAGCCAACAACTATTCGGAACTGAATGGCCTCGGCGACGTCAAAACCACGGTCGAGCTCGGCGGCTTCGTTGAATACTATCCGGTCGACTGGTTCCGCACGCGCGGCGAACTCCGCCAGGGTATTGGCGGTCACACGGGCGTCGTTGCCGACCTCTCGGCGGATTTCATCGTGCCGGTGATTCAGCGGTTCACGGTCTCGGCCGGCCCACGCTTCACCTGGGAAAGCACGAAAGCGACCTCGCCCTATTTTGGCATCGACGCCGTGCAAGCGATGGCGACGGGGCTGCCGATATTCAACGCCAAGGGTGGCGCGCACTCGGCCGGCGTCGGCGCCCAGGTGTCCTATCGGGTCGATCCGCGATGGGAAGTTCATGCCTATGTCGAATACCAGCGATTGCTTGGCGACGCCGCCAAAAGCCCTCTGGTGACCGTTCGAGGCTCGCCGAACCAGACGACCGTTGGCATCGGCGCCTCCTACTCGTTCGACGTCAGAATACGATAGGCAAACAGGACAGCATCGTCATGCGCCGCAGCAGTCCATGCGCGACCTTCGCGACGGTTGTCCTCCTGGCCCTGAGCATCGGCGGCTGCGCGATGTTCGCCACCCGCGAGACGAAACTGCAGGCGGTCAAGACTGTCGGCATCATCTCGGCAGTCGGCGACGAAATGACCTTCGCAAGGATGGGACTGACCGGGCCGAATAACGCCAACCAAAGTTATTCGATCGGATCCTGGGGCCTTGACGACCTCATCGTCCAGCAAGCAACCGCGGCATTGAGCGGTCGTTTTCAGGTGCAGCCTGTCAGTTATCCGCGCGCCGCCTTTGCCGCGATCAAGGACTCGCCGGTTGCGCCGGTCAATCTCGTCCGTGGCGATCCATTCAAGAAACTCGTTAAAACCGACGTGTCGCCCCAGGGGCTTGACGCCTACATCGTCATCACCAAGGCGAAATCCAATTTCGGCAGCGGCGCGCGAAAGGTCGAAGGCATCGGCTTTGTCAGTTACGGCACGCTGCTCGCTTCTTACAACGAGATCCATGTGCTCTACGAGATCAGGGTGTACGACGGCAAGTCGTTCGACGTCATCGAGAAGATGGTTGCCCCGCCGTTGGACAATGCGGGGACGGTCGGGCTCACGGGCCCCAGCCGGCTGGTCGATGAGAGTTTCTCGCCGGGCTCCGGCGACCCCGCCCGGAACGAGAGCCTGCACGGGGCGATCACCGACCTGATCGCACGCAGCCTTCCGTCAACCCTGAGCGACATGCACCTCGCAGACATCCGTTAATCGAATGCAATCACCAGAGGAGAATTTGATGAACCTTGTGCGTCTCTGCCTGACTTCGACAGCCTTGCTGCTGACCACGGCCCCCAGCCTCGCGGACGAGGTCCTTGGTACCTGGCTGCGCGACAATGGTGCGCTGAAAGTCAAGTTCGAACCGTGTGGCGATGCCGTCTGCGGAAACGTCGTGTGGCTAAAGCCCGGGTCGGAGTCGAAAGCCAAAGTCGGGCAGCGCCTGTTCTTCGACATGCACCCCGATGGGACCAATTCCTGGACCGGCAAAGCCGCCGCCCCCGACGACGGGTCAATCTATTCAGGCAAAATGTCGATCGAAGGCGCGACCCTCAGTACTTCGGGCTGCATAGTCGGTGGGCTAATCTGCAAGTCGGCGAATTGGAAGAGAGTGCCTTGACACGGGACCGGCCGACTCGGTTTCAACCTGTGTCGGAGATCAAAGACGCCACAAAATGATCGGATTCTTTGATGCAATGCAGCCAGCGACGACGATAGTCGCGCTGGTAAGGAAAAGAATCAATGTATCGCAATCGGACAACCCTGCATTCCATACTGCAATGTTCTCTCTTGATGACAATTCTTGCCACGGCTCCGGCTCGCGCCGAGCCGGGCTTCGATAATGTGGCTGGCTCCTGGTCGGGTGGCGGCATGATGAAGCCCTCAGATGGGCCTCGCGAACGCGTCCGGTGCAAAGTTGACTACATTGTCAAGAACGCTGGCCAGTCCGTGAAAATGGATGTGCGTTGCGCCAGCGATGCCTACAAGATGAATTTGAATGCCAATATCGATCAAAACGGGACCGAGCTTTCGGGCAACTGGTTTGAAAGCCAGTATCGTCAGGGCGGCAAGGTCTCGGGCCAAAACGCCAATGGCGTCATCGAAGCGAGAGTCGAGGGCCAGACGATCACGGCCCTGCTGACGGTTAACACCAAAGGCAACCGCCAAACCTTCGTCATGGATTCTCCGGGAGCGTGGGTCTCGCACGTTTCGATCGATCTTGTCCGAGACCCCCGATGATGTGTCTGCGCTCGAGTCCAGTTGAATGTATTCGTCGTCCCGCGTTCGCGGGGACGACCTGGCAGTAGCGTGCCATCCATCACGCAAATTTCGGCTGCGGCGCTTCTCGCATCAGCCGCGCGCGCTCGGTGTTGGGCCACAGCAGCAGCAGGCCGAGCACTCCGGACGTCACCATGATAACGGCGTTGATGGTGTAGCCCGTCATGTAGCCGTCGAGCGGCACCGCCGCGCGCTGGATCACACTGCCCATCACCTGTGGTGCGATAATGCCGGCGAACGTGTAGATCGCGCCATAGATCGCGATAACCGCGCCACGCTGCGACACCGGCGTGAATTCGCCCAGCATCGGCGCACAGACCACATAGATCGATCCGCAAAGCCCGGAGCCGAGCACCAGAAGCGCGATCTGCAGCCCGACACCGTCGATATGCGGCAGCAGCGCGATGATCGATCCGCCGACGATCAACGGCGCCGCACCGAGCACGCCGCGCGAGCTGCGGGTGGAAACGCC
>Ga0209328_10000155_pt1 | contig 14585 bp, 12 predicted proteins | sample JacPinW_OM3H0_M1_FD_187954 | JGI IMG/M metagenome (GOLD analysis project Ga0209328, IMG submission 187954) | Forest soil microbial communities from Algoma, Ontario, Canada - Jack Pine, Ontario site 1_JW_OM3H0_M1 (SPAdes) (version 2) | ecosystem: Environmental > Terrestrial > Soil > Boreal... | reverse complement strand
CGAGGCGTTCTTGCTCGCGGTCGCTGATCTCGAGAATCTGTCCTTCGAGCCCTTTGCGCCGAATGATCTCGGTTTGGAGTTCGGTGTTAGCGGCGCGCAATGCTTTGGTGCGCTGCTGGACCAGTTTCTCCAGCATCTCTTTCGATCTTTGCAGTGCGACTTCGGTCTGCTTGCGCTGCGTAATATCAGTGTTCGTTTCGAGAACAAGGGCCGACTTGCCGTGCTCATCACGATCAAGTGCCCAGTGACTCATCACAACTACTTCGGTGCCATCCTTGCGCTTGTGAACGAGTTCGCCACTCCAACGGTCGTCGCGCTCAAGTTTCTTGTAGATGCGCTCCTGTGGCTCGGGATATTCCGTGCGCAACAATTTGTAGACGACCTTACCCAACGCCTCATCCGGCAGGTAGCCATACAGTTCGTTCGCGCCATGGTTCCAGTAAGTAATGCGGTCCTGCGCGTCGCGCACGAGGATCGCTTCGTTGCTCAGATCGAGCAGACGCGATTGTTCGGCCAGACGCTGTTCCGCCCATTCTTGCCTTGTGATATCACGGGCGATTTTGGAAATGCCAATAATCTTACCGTTGAGATCCTTAACCGGTGAAATAGTCAGCGAAACGTTGATCAGCGTGCCGTCCTTGCGACGGCGAACTGTTTCGTAGTGATCCACCAATTCACCGCGGCGAATTCGCGTGAGAATATCCTGCTCCTCACTGTGCCGATCTTTCGGGATCAAAGTTAGAACCGATTTTCCAATTATCTCTTTCGGTCGATATCCAAAGATGCGCTCAGCGCTTTGGTTCCAATCCGTGATGATGCCGTTCAAGTCTTTCGCGATAATGGCGTCATGCGATGATTGGACGATGGCCGCCAATCGCAAGGCCGCCGTTTCGGCGCGCTTGCGATCTGTGATGTCGTAAAAGCAATTGATTGCTCCGATGACTTCTCCCCGGTCGTTTTTCAGCGGACGGATATTGACGAGCACAATGACACGCGATCCGTCGGGCCGCTCGATGAACACTTCCGCGTCATGCGCCTCGGTTATTTTGCCCGAGACCACTTCAGCCATGGGACACTGCTCATGCGGCATAAAACTCCCGTCCGGCCGGAACATCTTGAACGAGCCGCAAAACCGCTGGTCGGTATCCCCCAACGCTGGCTCACGGCCCCACAGTTCGGCGGCTCGGCGGTTGAAGTTCTCAATCACGCCCGAGGCGTCAATGGAGTAGATGGCCACCGGACCCAGATCGAACAACGTGCGATAACGTTCTTCTGATTGCCGCAGCGCTAGCTCGGTCTCGTGACGTTTGGTTAGATCGGTCGTTTCCAACTTGCCGTTTGCACGGCGGAAGTTAGCCGTTGATCGCGTCGGCCGGCGATTCTTTCCATTGGGTCCGCCGCGTCGCGCGCCGTTCGCTCCATTGCGATTGCGACCATTCGATTTACGCGTGTTGCCAGCCGCAAGCTTTGTTTTGTTCATAACCTGGAACAACGCGCCCCGAGTTCTCGATCTTACTCGTAAAACGTCGTCTCGAAAGGCAAAAAAATGGGTGCAGGAACTATCGAATAAGAACACTCCTTTCGGCGTCTCAGTTTGTCCCCGCTGCTTGGCCCGTGCTGCCGGAAAAATGTTAAACCCTTACATATGAACTGTATTGATTTTAGATGGAACAGGTTGTACAAAAAAGAGGCGATTCCCCTATGCGTAGGCTAGCCAGTTTGATTGAAACCGAACTGCAGAAGCAGCAGATCTGCGCCATTTATGATGCGCAGCTCGCCCGGGTTTGGCCTCAGCGCATGAGTGCAGGGAAGCGAAAGCAACAGATCAAGCGCTTTGCCAAACAGCATGAACTCGCAGTCACGTTTTACGACGTCGGCTTGTGCGCGATTTTCGAGAAAGCGCACGCTCCTGCGCAGGGCGTGAAAAGAGTGTTGGTGCTCGACGGCCAGGTTGACGGCGACGGCGTAAAGCCGCCGCGAAAGCGGCGCAACTGAGTTCGCCAGCTCGCTTCGAAGAAATCGTTTAATCTAGAGTTTCTCAACGCCGGGAATTATCCGCCACGTGCGTGGTTATTGGGTTGACGCTCCGTCGGATTATTGGAACGCTCGGCGGCTCAACGCGCCAATTCATGGGAGGATGTCGATCTTGTACGGGCAGAACAAACCCTTGGCGCCGGCCGCTCTTGCTGCTGCTGGCTGTTTGCGTCTTGTTCGCGCTGCCGCTTCGCGCGCAGAACGTTGAACTCACTCCAACCATTTCGTCGTTGGCAGCGCCGTTGCCGGCCGATGAGACGCCCACCGGCAATGGCCTGATCACCGGTCAATTCGGACCGAACCACGGTCCGTTTGAATACGCGATCCATCTATCGATTCGCGGGGCCTATGACGATAACATCGCTCTGACTCACATGAATCGGCTGGACGATTGGTTCGTCCTGATTCAACCGAGTTTGATGTTGGGTATCGGCGAGGTCGCGAAACAGGAGACATTCCTGATGGTCAACTATCTGCCGAATATTTATCGATACGATGAGCATTCGGAATTCGACTCCGATCAACACTTTGTCCGCGTGCTGGCCGGTTATAAGACAGGCAACCTCACGTTGAGATTAAGTCAGGACGTGGCGATTCTAAATAATATCGTGCTCGCGGCCGCAACTGAAGAGCGATCAGGTCTTGGGGTTACGAACGGCCGAACCAACCTCGATATTTACAACACCGATCTGAGTGCGAACTACAACATGACGCCGAGGGATTTTATTTTCGCCGAGCTCAGGATGAATCGGACGGAATACGCAAAGCCCCTGATCAGTTCGGAGTTATATATTGCCGATCTCTATTTGAATCACGGCTTTAGCCAAAGTCTCGTACTCGGTTTTGGCGTCGAAGGCGGCTACAACGCGGTGGATTTTCCCACGCCAGACCAGAAAATGGTGCGGGCCAATGCTCATATTAATTACACGCCGGGTAAACAATTTACGCTCGATATCATTGCCGGCGAAGAGTTCCGTAACTTTGAAAACATCGCACGCCGAAGTTACAGCACACCAGTGTTTGCCCTTTCGGCAACCTACTTGCCTTGCGATAGCACCAGGATCGTTCTGAGCGCGTCGCGGCAGATTTACAATTCGGCGGCCCCTACCGCGCAAGATTATGTCGATACCGGTGTAAGCGGGATGATACGAGAGCGCGTTTGCAAACAATTGTATCTGACGCTCCTCGGCGGCTACGAGCACGTCGAATACTTCAATGCAATCGACTTGCCGATGCCGCTTCCAACATTGCGGTCCGATTATTTCTACGTGCAACCTTCCGCCGACATTTTGCTGACACACTATTGGTCATTTGGCAGCTATTATCTGCGTCGGCAAAACTCGGGCTCGATCTCAATCGTCGACTTTTACAGCAACGAGGTTGGTGTTCGCACGACGATCAAATTCTAGCGCGCTACAGGACGCGATTCCGCGCGTGCGCCAAGCTGTCGGCCTGATTAGGCCGCGTTCAACCTTGAGTTATAAAGTCCGCGTCGCAGCGCCTGGGCCGGTGGACGTAAACCGGCGAGATATTGGGCATCGAAAGCACGAAGGGCTGCGTCGACAGTCGGGCCGATTCCAACAATTCCTTCTTCTACGCTCGGGCCCAGGAGCGCAATCCAAAGGCGACTGCGAAGGAACAATCGCGGCCGGCGCCCCGCCGAAGGACTGCCCGGGTGGGCGGCGCAGTACAGCTCCATTCGTTGCATCGCCGCCATTGTCGAATCGAGGACATTCGCTCTATTCGAGCGAAATCGGTTGTGCTTCTTCATCTCACCCTCAGAACGCGCAGCTCGCCCTGCGTGGACGTGAGTTTTACGGAAATGAGAAGCCGGCCGATGCGTTCCGCAGCGGTGAGGAGCTTGATTTGCCTCTTAATTAGCAAGCTCGGGCACCGATCATCAGATTTTCACCTATAACTGAACTCACCGTTCGTCTGATTGTCGCTACTCTTCGCCACGGTCATGCTCCATCTCGATGCCATTGCTCGCTCCCATCGAACTTTCCGTCCCGGAAAAACTCGAGATTTTGCAACGGCTTGATCGCTACCGGAAATGGCAATCACTCGAAGAGAAGCGCTATTGTCTCGCTTGCGGTCAGATTATTGAAGGCCGCGATCTTCTCGTTGTCGGTGGCACTCGCGGCACCGGACCGCTGCGCTTGATCTGTCCGACTCGAAACTGCCATTCCATTCCAATGGATTGGGTAATTCCAACCGACGAAGTACTGGCGCGGATGTCGATGTTGCAAGAGCGGGACTCTTTACCGTCAACAGCAACCGATCGGCCGCGCGAAAACTTTTCGGCGCGACTGAAAAAATTCGCCGTTCGATTTCGACCAGCTGCATAAAGCCACGCCGTAGCCTCAGCGGAGGCGGGCGCAAGTTCGCCATGCACTTTCGCCCGTCTGCCTGGGTAGGGTTTCGTCAAGTCCAACGCGTCTAAGGATTTGACCTACTACTCAACCGGTGCGCGCCCCGATTGCGCGCAGGATGCCGGTTTTCCATTATTGGAGTTACGAAAACGAATGTGATGAAACGGAACGGCAAGAACTCGTTAGGAGAGCACTTATGTTGAATCCAACTTTGCAATACACAAACGGCGCGACGGTTTCGGATGAAGCACTTATGGAAGCCATCACCGACCAGCGGCCCGAGGCGCTGAACGAATTCTATTCGCGACATGGCGGCAGACTTAAATCGGTCATCGGCAACGTCGTGCACGAAGAAGGCGACGCCGACGATGTGTTGCAGGACATCCTGTTGCAGATTTGGCACGAGGCGGATCACTATTCCCCAAAAGCCGGCAAGTTGCTCGGTTGGGTCGTTACGTTGGCACGCCGGCGCGCGATCGATCGGCTTCGCCGGAAGCAGGCTTATTGTCGCGCGAAAGAGCGTTACCAGGAGCATCTGAACGAACAGCCGGCGATGGCGCCGGAGAGCAATTCGTACACAGACGACATCTCGCGCTCCGACTTGCGCCATTTTCTGCATCGACGTCTAAACGTCCTGCCGCATCATCAACGTGAAGCACTCGAGCTCGCATTTTTTGCCGGAATGAGTCACCGCGAAATCGCGGCTGTGACGCGCGCACCGCTCGGCACGGTAAAGACACGGCTTGAGCTCGGTTTACAAAAGTTGACCCAGTCGCTCAAACCGCTCCGGCACAAAATCTAGAATTTTAGGGGCCGGGAGCTCCGTCAAACACGGCCTCAGGGAAATCGGAGCTCCTGGCAGGGCTTTTAGTAAAGTCGGCATCACCTTGTCGATCTTTTATTCGCAAAAGATTTATCGCGGATGTTTTCGCCACTGAAAATTTCCATTGCTGTGTTATCTTTGCAGAAATGGATACGCCTCAAATCACTGCTTACTTGAAAACGTATTGCGGCTGGAGCGCCGGAGTTCGTGCCGTGCTCGCCAAATACAATTTGCCCTACACGGAAAAGGACATCATTCAAAACCCGGCTTTCCGCTGGGAAATGGAAACGAAAAGCGGTCAGCCGCTTTCGCCCTGCATCGAGATCAACGGGAAAATCCTGCCCGATGTCAGTGGCGAAGAAGTCGAGAAATATTTGATCGACAATCAGCTGGTGCAGGCGAGCGCCGCGCAAACCGATGTGCCGTTGAACGCCCCGTGCCCGACCGAAGTCCATGAGGGCCAGGTAAAGCTGAACTTCTAGCTTGTGTAGAGGCGCGGCTCCCCGCGCGCAATAACTGGATGCAATAGTGCCAGTCCGGCTCGGACCACGTTGCTATTCTTCCGACTCGGTTTCGGGATCCGGCTTGAGCCCTTCTTCCTCCATCTTGCGGAGGACGTCGCTCATGTCGTCGACTTCGTCCCAAACTTCCTGGCTGACGTAGATCGGCGCTTTCTGTTGCGTGGCAATGGCGATGCAGTCACTCGGCCGCGCGTCCAGTTCGATAATCTTCTTCTGCTGCAATTCGTTTTCCGCGCGAATGATCGCCCGCGCGTAGTAGGTGGCGTTTTTCAGGTCGTTAATGATCACGCGCTCGACTTTTGCCCCCAGCGCCGTCATCAGGTGCGCCATTAAGTCGTGCGTCAGCGGACGCTCCTTGGTGATGTCGCGCATGAACATTGTGATCGCGCTCCCGACCGTTTGATCGACATAGATAATGAAAACCTTGTCGTTGTTTCCAATGAAAACCGCGCATCCGCCGCTCGTTGGCAATACTGCACGGACCTGCACCTCAATCACCGTTTTGTTCATCCCCGCGCGAACGTTATCCGCGCGGACGGGAAAAACAAGCGGGGCAGTTCGTTGTGAATAACTTTCTACGATTTTTTTTCACGCTGCCCTTGATTGTTTGGCGCGCTGACTCATTATGCGTCCTGCGGCTGGGCGCCGCGGGCAAGAAGAGATGAAAGACTGGGACGTCGAGTCCGCAATCGCAACCTACAATGTCGATGGTTGGGGCGGCGGTTATTTCACGGTCAATGCCGAAGGCAACGTTATTGCCAAGCCGCTCCAGGAAAATGGTGGCAGCATCACCCTTCTCGAAGTTGTAAACGAGGCCCGCACGCGCGGACTCAGTTTTCCACTCGTCATTCGTTTTCAGGATCTGCTCCGTCACCGCGTCGAATCGGTCAATATCGCATTTCAAAATGCGATCAAGGAATTCGGCTATCGCGGTCAGTATCGCGGCGTTTTTCCGATTAAGGTCAATCAGTTACGCGAAGTCATCGAAGAGATTGTCGATGCCGGCCAGCAATTTCATTTTGGTCTCGAAGCCGGTAGCAAACCGGAATTGGTCGCCGCGCTCGCGATGCACAAGGACGCGGAGAGCTTGATCATTTGCAACGGCTACAAGGACAAAGCGTTCATTCGAATCGCGCTTCTTGGTCGCAAGCTTGGCAAGCTGGTCGTCATCGTTGTCGAAAAGCTTGAGGAGCTTGAGCAAACGATCCGCGCTTCGAAGGAAGTCGGCGTCGAGCCGGTCATCGGCATTCGTGTTCGGCTGCATAGCAAAGGTTCCGGCAAATGGTCGCCGAGTGGCGGTGAGAACGCCAAGTTCGGTCTCGACACCACCAATCTTGTCGCCGCCAGCCAAATGTTGAAGGACGCGGGTTTAGCGCATTGCCTCAAGCTGATTCATTTTCATGTTGGTTCGCAGGTTCCGGATATTTCCACGATCAAACGCGCAGTCCGGGAAGCCGCGCGCTATTACGCCAAACTTGCGAAGCTTGGTCACGACCTCGGTTATCTCGATGTTGGCGGCGGTCTCGGCGTTGATTACGACGGATCACGCAGCGATTTCGACAGTTCGGCCAATTACTCCCTTGAGGAATACGCCAACGACGTTGTCTGGAACATCATGGACGTGTGCGATTCCGAAGGCATCCCGCATCCAGCAATTGTCAGTGAAGGCGGCCGCGCCGTAGTCGCCCATCATTCCGTCCTCGTGATGGAGGCTTTCAGTTCGATTGAGAAAACGGTGCCGCGGTTGAAAGTGGAGTCGACCGAAAAAGATCACAAACTCGTTGGCGACATTCTTGATGTGAAACAGCGTCTCAAGCGCGGCAATCGCATCGAGAGTTTGCACGACATCCAGCAGATCAAGGAGGAAGCGCAGGAAACATTCAATTTCGGCCAGCTCGAACTCGAATCGAAAGCGAAGATCGACACGCTCTATTGGCAGCTCGCGCAACAAATCGTCAACATGCATCGCGGTCTGCGGTACGTGCCTGACGAAGTGAAGGAACTCGAGACTTCTCTCAGCGATCAATACATCTGCAATTTTTCCGTCTTTCAATCGCTCCTCGACCACTGGGCTCTTGGTCAACTTTTTCCGATCATGCCGATCCATCGCCTGACAACTCCGCCGGATCGGCAGGGCACCATCGTCGATATTACCTGCGACTCCGACGGCAAAGTTTCCAAGTTCACCGATCTTCAGGACGTTCGCGACACGCTTCCGCTTCATCGCGTCATTCCCGGCGAAATTTATTACCTCGGTGTGTTTATGGTTGGCGCCTATCAGGACATCATGGGCGATCTGCACAACTTGTTCGGCCGCGTCACCGAAGTCCACGTCTTCCTTGATCCGGACGAAGAATCGGGTTGGTACATCGAAGAAGTTATTGAAGGAAGCACCATCGGCGAAGTACTCGCCATGACGCAGTGGGACAAAGTCGAACTAATGCGGTTGTTGAAAACGCAAGTCGACGCTGCCATCAAGACCGATTTTCTGAAGCCGAATGACGCAATGAAGCTGCTCGCCGATTACGAACGCCTTTTACAGGAATACACTTATCTTTCCCTCAACGGCACAAAGCTTGTGCCGCAGCCGGGCAACTGGCTGCCGCTAAGTTGAGATTAACACGACAAAATCGCTAATCGCTTTCGCAATTCGTTGATCGACATCGTCCTGGGTCTCGCTCCCAAGATCTTTTTTGCGGACGAGCAGGGAATGATCGCCGCCTTCAGCAAGGTGAAGAAAATTCGGCGCGTTCATTTCTGATCGAACCGATTCGAGCAAATCCATCGGGCAAAGCGGATCGCGCGTGCCTTGAACGAAAAGAATCGGCGTCCGCAAATCGCGCAGCACTTGATCGCGTAATTTCGAGCGATCGCCCATCGCGCAAAGCGGATACCCGAGGCAAATAAGGCCGTTCACTTTTTCTTCCAGCGAGAGATGACAACCAATTCGGCCACCCATGCTTTTTCCGGCCAAAATGATCGGCCCGGATGTTTTCGCGCGCACTTCAGCGAGAGCCTGTCGATGCGCGGCGATTAATTGCGGCAACCGATCGGGACGCTTTCGTCCTTCGCGCATGTAGTCGTAATCGAACGTCTCAACATTGCCGATTTGTGTTAGTCGCTGTTTCCAACGCTGCATCCACGGATGCGATGACGGCGCTCCCGCTCCGGAAGCCAACAGAAAAAACGGTTTCACAACGATCTAGATGTCGATCTTGCCAGACGGCGAAACAACATCTAAAACGTCTGCCTTCAATATGGCTGGCGTAAATTGGTCACCGCTGTCGGCAGCATAACTCAATCGCACCCGCGCCATGCTGTTTAACTCGCTCACTTTCGTCGTCTTCTTTGTAATCGTCGTCACGCTTTACTGGAGCATCGCTTCGTGGACGGCGCGGAAAAATCTGCTCGTGGTCGGCAGTTACCTTTTCTATGGCGCATGGAATCCGCCATTTGCCGCGCTTCTTTTTTCCACGACGGCGATGGATTTCTGGCTCGGCCGGCAAATTGCCAAAGCGAAAGATCCGCCCGCGAAGCGCCGGTGGCTCGTCGCGAGCGTGTGCATGAATCTGAGCATGCTCGGCTTCTTCAAATACGGAAATTTTCTCCTTCAAAATTTCCAATGGCTTGTCGCGCGCATCGGCATCATCTATCAACCGCCGCATCTAGACATTCTGCTCCCAGTCGGCATTTCGTTTTACACGTTCCATTCGCTTTCCTACACCCTCGACATTTACCGCGGCGTTTTGCAGCCAACGCGATCGTTGCGCGACTTCATTCTCGCGGTTTCGTTTTTTCCGCAGCTTGTTGCCGGTCCAATCGTCCGCGCTGGAGATTTTCTTCCGCAACTGGTCAGGCCGCAGCCTCTGCGCACCGGCCAATTTCTTTGGGGACTGGCGTTGATGACTCTGGGGTTGTTCGAGAAAATTGTTCTCGCGGACACGTTGCTGTCCGGCTCAGCCGACCGCGTCTTCGGCTATGCCGGTCCGCTGGTGGCGCTCGATTCCTGGGCGGGCGTGATCGCTTTCGCCGGACAAATATTTTTCGATTTCGCGGGTTACTCGACCTGCGCGATCGGCGCCGCCTTGGCTCTCGGCTTCCATCTCAAGGACAACTTTCGATTTCCCTACGCCGCGATTGGTTTCTCGGATTTCTGGCGGCGCTGGCACATTTCGCTTTCCACGTTCCTGCGCGATTACCTTTACATTCCGCTTGGAGGCAATCAGGTCCGGCCGTTTCGCGCTGCGCTAAATTTGGTGATTGTCATGTTTCTTGGTGGTCTTTGGCACGGCGCCGCCTGGACATTTGTCGTCTGGGGTTTGTTGCACGGCTCTTATTTAGTGATCGAGCGTGTCTGTCGCGTTTTGTTCGAAGACAAAGCGTGGGCAAATAACATCGCGACCCGCATTCTCACGGGCGCCGCCACTTATGCGGCGGTTTGCATCGCGTGGGTTTATTTTCGCGCGTCTGATTTCACGATCGCGAGTCGAATGCTCGGCGGAATGTTCGGCCAACACGCTCACGGCGATGCCATTCTTTCCGCCCGCGAAATGCTTCAGGTCGCGCTCGTCACAATCGGCATGATCTCAGTCCACTGCTCGTTGCGTGACAGCAACATTGAAACGGCGGTCACGCGGTTGCCACGCTGGGTCGTGACTGCGGCCTGGGCGCTGATGGCCTGCGCAATTATTCTTACTCAAGGAAGCAGCAATGCCTTCATTTATTTCCAATTTTAAGGAACGACTCCGTCTTCCGCGGTTGTTTTTCCGAAAACCGTCGCGGGCCGAACAAATCCACGGCGGACCGCCGCTGGAATTTGAGCGTCCGATTCCGCCGGTGCCGTGGCGCGGAATCACTGTCGTCGTTGTTCTGGTTGTCGTCGCCGCGACCATCGGATGGGAATTGTACTGCCGGTCGATCGGTTACGGTCCGACTCTTAATGATAACGAGGATCTGTGGACGCTAAGACGGCGAAACGTCACTCCAGAGTCGCTCGTGATTATCGGCGATTCGCGGGGCTGGTTCGATGTCGATCTTGACGAGATGCAAAAAGGTTTGGGCAAGCGTCCAGTCCAACTGGCGATGCCCGGTGCGTGCGGTTATCCGGTGCTCGCCGATCTGGCCAAGGATGAAAGCTTCCACGGCACGATCATCTGCAGCGTCGTTCCGCGTTTATTTTTTGCTCCGCCGGGCACCCCGCCGATGGAGCATGGCGAAAAAGCGGTCCGACGCTTTCATAATCAAACGCCGGCCCAACGCGTCAGCGAGTATCTGGCCATGCCACTGGAAGAACATGTCGCATTTCTGAAACAGAACGATTTGAGCCTCGACGAGCTCTTGAAAGAATTGCCGATTCGGAATCGTCCAGGAGCTCTTGTTCCACCGCGCTTGCCGCCCTATTTTCAAACGGTCGATCGCGAACGACGCGCCAGAATGTGGGAGGAATGCGCCCGTCCTGGTAGCGAGCTCGCTCAGCGCATTCAACAAATCTGGATCCCGCTTTTCACACCGCCACCTCCGCCGACTTATATTCCAAAAGAACAGTTCATGGCAAAAATTGGGGAGGCGATCGGAGGTCGCTTCCGCGATACGGCCGCGGCGGTCGAAAAAATCCGTGCTCGCGGCGGCAAAATTGTTTTCGTTCGGTTTCCGCACAGTGGCGGATTGAAAGAACTCGAAGATCGCGACACGCCGCGCGCAAAAACCTGGGATCCGCTCTTAACGGCGACCGGCGTGCCCGGGATTTACTATTCCGATTTTCCGGAGCTTTCCGGATTCAACTGCCCCGAGTGGTCTCACTTGTCCGCCGGTGATTCCGTCGAATTTAGCAAACGCCTCATCCCGCATCTGCGCGCCGCGCTGAAAATGTAGCTGTTTACCGTCCGTCCGGCTCGGACTAGTCGCCTTGCCGGACTGATTCGGCGAACGCGACATCGCCGGATTTCAAATCGAGTTCCGCTTCCTGCGGCGTTCCAAAAACGCGTGCCCGCTTTTCGTCGAATTCTTTTTCCCATCGCGCGACCACAACCGTCGCCAGACAATTTCCGATCACGTTCACGCAGGTGCGGCCCATGTCCATCAATTCATCGACGCCGAAAATTACCGCCACGCCGATTGGACCAAGTCCGGCTGGCACGAAAGAATTTAGCGTCGCCAGTAAAATCACGAGGGACGCCCGCGGCACGCCGGCCACGCCTTTCGAGGTCAGCATCAAGGTCAGCATCATGGTGATTTGCTGACCAAATCCCATGTGCCAGCCCATCGTTGTCTCCGCGGCTTGGGCGACGAAAACCGACGCCATCGCGAGATACAATGTCGATCCGGTGAGATTAAACGAATAACCGGTGGGCATAACAAACCCGACGATAGCTGGCGGCACCCCGAAGCGTTCCATTGCTTGCATCGCTTTTGGCAACGCCGATTCGCTGCTCGTGGTCGCAAACGCGAGCGCGGCCGGCTCGCGCACCGCGCGGAAAAATTGCCGCAACGGAACGCGCGCAATGAAGATCACGATTCCAAAAACCAGAACGACGAAAATGATCAGCGCGAGATATAGCGAGAGAATCAGCTTCCCAAGATTAACCAGCACGCCGGGTCCTTGGGTGCCGATGGTGTGGGCCATGGCTGCGCCGACGCCGATCGGCGCGAACATCATTACGTAATTCGTGAACTTGAACATGACCTGCGAAAGACTGTCCATCACGCGCACGATCGGCCGCCCTTTTTCGCCGACCGCAGACACGGCAAGCGCGAATAGTACACTGAAAGCAACGATTTGCAGAACGTCGCCCCGCACCATCGCGTCGATCACACTCGACGGGAACGCGTGCACGATCGTTTCGACCAAAGTCTTGGGATGACTCTGGCCGATCGTCTTGATGACGTCGGTGTTGGCCGCGGCCAGCGTAACGCCTACACCTGGCTTCATGAAATTCACGACGGCGAGTCCGATGAACAGCGCCGCAGTCGTGACGATTTCGAAATAGACGAGTGCCTTCACGCCCATTCGTCCGACTTTTTTCAACGCGCCTGCGCCCGCGATGCCAACGACGATGGTGGAGAAGACCAACGGCGCGATGATGGACTTGATCAGGTTAACGAAGATGTCGCGCAGGAAATAAACTTTGTTCCCCCAGTCGGGCTGGAGCCAGCCAATCAACGCACCGACGACGAGCCCGATCATGATCTGCGTCGTCAGCGACGGCCGATAACACGGCCGGCGAGCTGGACGCGTGGAAGCAGACGAAGTCATCGCGGCGCCTTTTAGCACAAAGGGCCAGGTGGATCGAGCAGTCCCTTGCTCGATGTCAATAAAATGTCGGCGAAGCCGAGAAACATTTAGCATCGCCCGCGGAGCGGCCGATCCACCTTTTCAACTTCGAGCGCATGCGCTCAATTGGTGCGTGTTTCTGACTCATCTCGAATGCACTGCTTGCGGACTCCGCCACGATTGGTCGCGCCTGCAAAATCTGTGCACTGCATGCGGCAAACCGCTCTTCGCCGTCTACGATCTTGCCGCGCTACGCAAACTTGACCGTTTAAAGCGGTCAAGTTTCAGCGGGCCTGAGAAATCACTGTGGCGCTGGCGTCAGCTGCTGCCATTGCCGCAAGATACGGAGCCGGTCTCGCTAGGCGAAGGCGACACGCCGTTGTTGCGCGGGAAAGCGTTCGCCGATGATGTCGATCTTTGGATCAAAGACGAATCGCTTAATCCGACGCAAAGTTTCAAAGCGCGCGGGATGAGCGTTGCCGTTTCGATGGCGAAATACCTTGGTGCGAAGAAGCTCGCCGTCCCGAGCGCCGGAAATGCCGGTGCCGGGCTGGCCGCTTACGCCGCGCGCGCTGGGCTCGAAGCCCACGTCTTCATGCCGCGCGACACACCGCGCGCGAACATCATCGAATGTCGCGAACTCGGCGCCCACGTGACGTTGATCGACGGACTGATCACTGACTGCGGTGCGGAAATCGCCCGCCGCAAAGAAAAAGAAGGCTGGTACGATCTTTCGACGCTGAAAGAGCCCTATCGGATCGAAGGCAAGAAAACGCTCGGTTACGAAATCGCTGAGCAACTGGATTGGAAATTGCCAGACGTGATTCTTTATCCGACGGGCGGCGGCACCGGTCTGATCGGAATGTGGAAAGCGTTCGATGAAATGGAAAAGCTCGGTTGGATCGACAATAAGCGCCCGCGAATGTTCTCGGTGCAAGCGAGCGGTTGCGCGCCAATCGTGCGCGCATTTGAAGCCAGCGAGAAATTCGCTGGTGAATTCCCAAACGCGCACACGGTCGCGTCTGGCTTGCGCGTTCCAAAAGCGATCGGCGATTTCCTGATGCTAAACATTTTGCGAACGTCGAAAGGCGGCGCGATCGCCGTTGATGACGAAGAAATGATCCGAACGGTGCGCGAAGTTGGTTCCAAAGAAGGCCTCTTCGTTGCGCCGGAAGGGGCCGCCTGTTTCGCGGCACTTAGAAAACTTCGCGCGTCCGGCAAGATCGCCACCGGCGAGCGCGCGATTATTTTCAACACCGGCTCAGGCATCAAATATCTCGACGTTTTCAAAAGCAGTTAGCGGATTAGCGATTTAGTGACCTAACGATTTCCATTGCCCATCGGGCGCGCAAATTACTGAACTTTGTAGCGCACTGTGTCGACCAGCTCATCATCCAGGTAGATGTCGATCTTGTAATCGCCGGCCGGGAATTTCTTGCTGTGAGAGTTGGAAAGCGAGAAATCGGCCCGCGGATTGGGCATGTCCAAAATCAATTCCTTTTCCCAAAGTTTCTGATCGGTCGCGCCACCGGCATTGAGATTCGTCCAAATCGTTTTGACATGCG
>Ga0209328_10000154_pt1 | contig 14617 bp, 17 predicted proteins | sample JacPinW_OM3H0_M1_FD_187954 | JGI IMG/M metagenome (GOLD analysis project Ga0209328, IMG submission 187954) | Forest soil microbial communities from Algoma, Ontario, Canada - Jack Pine, Ontario site 1_JW_OM3H0_M1 (SPAdes) (version 2) | ecosystem: Environmental > Terrestrial > Soil > Boreal... | reverse complement strand
CTTTCAGTATTGAGGATGCGCTGATTGATCCTCCGGCGTTGAATCCGCCTCCGCTCCGTCACGCGCTGTTTGCTTCGCTGATCGCGCTCGCGGCGCTGCTCCATCTGACCACGCTCGGCTGGGGCGATCTCTACAATCACACCGAAGGCCAATATGCCGGCGCGGCGCGCGAAATGATTCAAACCCATCAGTGGCTTTGGCCGACGAACGATGGGTTACCGCGGCTGCCGAAACCACCGCTGCTTTACTGGCTCATCATCGGCTCTTTCAAAATTTTCGGGCTCCATTCCGCCGCCGCCCGCCTGCCGATCGCATTGGCAACGATGGCAAGCGTGGCACTGACCTTTCTAATCGGCGAAAAATTGGGAGATTACTGGCGCGGATTTTTTGCGGGCCTGATTTATCTTTGCAGCTGCGGCACAGCGCTGCTCGGGCGCGTCATCATGCCCGAACCTGTGTTCACCGCGTTCATCGCCGGCGCAATTTTTTGTGGAGTGTGCGGCTATCGGCGGCGGCGCGGGCGTAATTTTTGGTTTCTCGGTGTTTGGATTTGTTGCGCACTGGCTTGCCTGACGAAAAGCCTGCTAGGATTAATTTACCCCCTGGCGATTTTTCTTTTCCTCGGATTTTTTTACCGCGAAGCGCGTCTGCGCTTCCGTCACCTTTTTCATTGGGGGTATATCTCGATCTACGTGGTGCTGTTCGTGCCGTGGTACATCGCAACCGAACTGCATTTCCCCGGATTTTTGCAGCAACTTTTCCGGGTCGAATGGCTTGGACATTTGCGTTCTTTTTCCAATGTCCCGGGGAGCGATAACGGAGTCCCACGATTCCAATTTTTTTGGATGCATCTGGTTTGGTGGTTTCCGTGGTCGGTTGCCATTGTTCCCGGAACAATTTTCGTCTGGCGAAAAGTGATTCGACCTCGCGGACTCGAATTCGCCGAAGCTCTGCCGTTGTGTTGGATGGCCGCGGTTTTTCTGCCGCTCCTGATTATCGGGCAACGTCAGGATTATTATTCCATGAGCATGTGGAGCGCGTTCGCAATTTTTGCCGCGACCGCGTGGGAGAGAATATCGCAACGTTGGCAGCTTGTCGGCAGGAGCATAGTCGGACTAACGGGTATCGCTGCGGGTTTGGTGGCGCTCTTCCAGCCGCATTTCATGCGAGCGAGCGAAAGTCGCGGCGAAAACGGAGATGGAAGTTGGACAACGTGGGACGCATTACAAACGCTGCCGCCCGCGGCGTGGGAAATTTTGCGACCGATGCTCGCGCTGGTCGCTGTTTCGCTAATTGTTGCCTCGATCATCGCTGCTTATTTGGCAGCGAAAAGTCGGCCGCGACTTTGCCTGAGCGTTTTGGCAGCGGCAATGGTGCCAATTGCGCTTTCGCTTGCGGACAGCGTGGCGCGAATGGCGCCACAGTTTTCACTGGCCGACGCGGCTCGCTTTTTGGAGAGCAAGAGCGCTGACAAAGATGCGGTGGTTTACGAAGGCGAGCTCGATGATGCGAGCAGCCTCGTTTTTTATTTGCACCGTCACTTTTATCTGATGAACGAGCCACCGGACGACGAAATGCATGTTGCCGGCGGCACGAACGTTTCCATTAACGAGGATGCGATCTTGCGCCATTGGGGAGATCCGCAGGGGATTTTCTTAATCATCGAACAAGATCGCGTTCCATATTGGCAGCAACTCCTGACGGCGCGCTTTCATATCTATCACCAAATGATGGCCAGCGGTCGATATGTTGTCCTAAGTAATCAGTTATAGCCGACGCTCTTCTGAATGAGAGCGACTGCGCATTTGAAAAATCCTGTCTTCGCGCTAGCTTTGGCGCTCATTTTCGTCCTATGTCACAGCATCGAAGTCTCAGAGGAGCCAGCACCATTGTCGCAAAACGCAATGTTCTAAAGCGCTTCGAGCGGGTCGAGCTGCTCAAGAAACGCGGCCAATGGAAAGAAGGTCGCAAGGTTGTCGGTCTTCCCAAAACGAAGCCGGACGCCTGATTGTCGCTTTCGCTAGATCGAGATCGATCTTTCGCCGAAGTTGAACCGTGCGCTTGAATCGGTTCCTTGCCGCAGCCGGCATCGGCTCGCGGCGGCGATGCGATGAACTGATCGCGACCGGACGCGTCAGCATCAACGGCCGTGTTTGCACAAATTTCAGCGCGCAACCAAGCGAGCGCGATCATGTGAAAGTCGATCGCAAGCTCGTTCATCTCGAGCGCGCGATGACGATTGCGTTTCACAAACCGGCTGGATTTGTTTCGACCCGGAGCGATCCGCGCGCGCGCGACACGATTTTCGATTTGCTGCCGCCAAAGTTTCCCCGTCTTTTCAATATTGGCCGGCTCGATGCCCAGAGTGAAGGATTGCTCCTGTTAACGAACGACGGCGATCTCGCGCAGCGACTCACTCACCCGCGCTTCAAAATCGAGAAAGAGTACGAGGTCATGTTAGATCGACAATGGGACAGCGCGGTCGCGCAGAAACTTTTGCACGGAATTTTTCTCGATGGTCAACGCGCGCAAATTGCGCGCCTCCATTCGATCGGTCCAACCAAAGTGCGCGTTGTTTTGCGCCAGGGAATTAATCAGCAGATTCGGCGCATGTTTTATGCGGTCGGTTACGAAGTGAAACGGCTGGTGCGGGTGCGGATTGGAAATCTCCGGCTGGGCAATTTCCCGCTCGGACATTGGCGCGCGCTGAGTAGATCCGAGCTCAACGCTTTAAACCAGAGCTCTAAAACAAACCGTGCGGCCGCGAGAGCAGGTAGATCCAGTTCGAGAGCAACAAGATGATTGCGACCAGGCGCAGCGCGATTTTTTCCGCCCGAGTGAACTGCTCGATGCGCAATCGGGGGGCGCGAATTACCAAAACGGCGAAAGCGTAGGCGTCGAAGATCGACAATCCGCTCAAGAAAAGAAAGACGAGCGGGTTCCATTTCCACGCACTCCAGAAATCCGCATGGAAAAAGGCGATGGCTGAGCGAGTCGCGCCGCAAGTGACACACGGGTGACCGGTGATCGCCAGAAAAATGCAACGCGGCCAGGGCAATCGAAGCGCAAACCAGGCAGCGGCAAGCGCCAGCGAACCAAGCGAGACGGCGAGCCAAATCAGTTCATGATTAAGTTCGCCCCGCGCAAGAGGCCGATAGGAGAGGCGCACTGTTGACGAATCAAGGATTCCAATTGTGCATCATTGCACCAATGCCGCCGAACAACATCGCGCACAGAATCACACCACCACAGCACAGAATCAGCGGCAGAAATACCGCCAACACCGCGCGACCGGTATCGGTTTCGTGAGCACCGGCGAGACCGATGCAATAGAGGACGATCTTCCATACACTGACGATTAATCCGCCACAGAAAGGAATGACCAGGAGCGGATTCACCGAACCTCCGGCAAAACAGACCACCCGAAATGTAGTTTCGAATGATTGCTTGGCTCCGCCGACGAGCAGGAGACAGAGATGCAAAATGGCCGAGCCAATAAAAATCCCGAGCAAAACAAATAACGGCGCGCAAACGATCAGGACGATTCCTCCAATGCCGGCGCCGATGAGATGGGTCAACGGATTGTTCCGGTTCGCAAACATACCGAGAGACTGAAAAGCAAGATTGTAAATGAAATAGACGATGAACCCGAAGCTGCCGCCGATAAGTCCGAAAAGAAGCGGCTCGCCCAAACCACCTTCACGCCTCATCGCGGTAAAAGCGGCGCCGGGTTTACTCAGGACCATCTGCAGGGTTTCAATGAACGCGGAAAACAATCCCTTGCTATGTCGCTCGTCCCACGGCAATCCGCTTCGCGGCGCAGATGTCGATCCTGCATCCGGCGCGATCATCGCTGGAGCGGTGGGAGTTTGTGGAGGAGGAGCGCTCGCAGCCGGCGCGGCGGCGATGTCGTCGGCGAACTGCGAAAATTGCGAAAGCGGCTGCCAACTCGCCATCCCTTCGCGCCAACCAAGATCGCTTGGGAGAAAGCGACTGGCGCGAATTCCTTCGCGAACTTTTTCCTCCGGAAATGTGCCCAGACTCGTTGCGCCCCGATTAACGTGAATCATCGCCATAATCCGGCGTTTTAGTGAGCGTTGCCGGCAAAGTCAACTTCACTTAGGCCCGGCCTTCGCTATCGAGTGCGCGCCAGAAATACCAGGCCGCGACTGAGCGATGAGGTCGCCATTTTTCACCCAGCTTCATCAGCTGTTTCGGTTTGGGAAGTTTTCTCTTACCAAACGTTTTCGCGAATCCTTTGCGCACGCCGTAATCGTCCACCGGCCAGACGTCGGGCCGGCCGAGATCGAAAAGGAGCAGCATCTCGACGGTCCAACGCCCAATCCCGCGAACAGTGATCAGACGCGCGATGATTTCTTCATCGCTCATCTTCGCCAATCTGCGCGCGCTCGGCACCGTCCCGTCGATCGTTTTTGCCGCCAGATCCTTGATCGCTACGATTTTGTTGCGTGAAAGTCCGGCGCCGCGGAGCTTTTCATCCGGCGTTTCCAGGATCCGTTTCGGATCGAGATACTTTCGGCGCGGATAGAGCGCGCGGACGCGTTTCCAAATGGTTGCGGCAGCTTTTCCGCTTAACTGTTGATAAGCGATCGATTCGGCGAGCGCATCGAACGGCCTCTTTGAGCTTTCCGGCTTAACATTGTAACGCAACGAACGCGCGATCAGCGCGGCCATCCGCGGATCGGTCCCCGCCAGATATTCTTCGGGTGTAATCATGGACGAACTTCTTTTCGCCCAGGAAAATGTTTTGCTCAACCGCGCGTTTTCGTTTCCGTAAAATCATGGCGCAAACGCAACTCACCTGGTATGGGCAATCAGGTTTCAAAATCGTCACCCCGGGCGGAAAAGTGCTTTTGGTCGATCCGTGGCTGACCAATCCCGTTTTTGAAAAAGGCAAAGATGAATTGGCTGCTCTCAAAGATGTCGATCTAATATTGCTTTCACACGGACATTCCGATCATGTCGGGAACGGGGTCGAGATCGGGAAAAAGACCGGAGCGAAATTGGTGGCGAACTTCGATTTGTCGGCAGCGGTGGTGAACGTACTCGGTTATCCGGGCAAATAGGCGGACAGCGACACGACCGGACACATCGGTGGAGAGCTGACATTACTGGATGCCGAGGTGACGGCTTGCCTTGTTCCGGCGTGGCACGGGTCGACTGTGCAGAAAGATGAAGATTCGCCGGCAGTCCCCGCCGGCATGCCGACAGGGCTTGTCATTTGCATTCGCAACGGACCGACGATTTATCACACCGGCGATACCGGATTTTTTTCCGACATCGCGCGCGTTTCCGATTACAACAAGATCGACATCATGCTGGTTTGCATCGGCGATCATTTCACCATGGGCCCGGTCCGTGCGGCGGACGCGGTGAAGCTTGTCAGCCCTGGAATGGTGTTCCGATGCATTATGGCACGTTTCCGGTGCTGACCGGGACGCCGGAAGCATTTAGGCAAGAATTAAAAAAGCGCGGGACAAAAGCAAAGCTACGAGTAATGAACGTCGGAGAGACGATTATAGTTTAAGCTTTCGACGAAGAAGATTTGAAGTTATCGAGATCAAAGCCGTCGAAAAGAAGAGACAAAATGGGTATTTTGGGAGATGGGGCTGCATTGGTTGAGAATCTCGTTCCGGCCGGTCTGATCACGGCGGCGAGTAAACTGGCGGAAGCGCCGCTCGGCCTGGCTGACGTGGCAACAAGACTTGTCGAAGCGCTCGCGATTAATTCGATCATAGAGAAAACGCGGCGCGGGCGACGCGTTATCATCAAGCGCCGCAATCTTCACAGCGAACAGCTGGCCGAGCTCACCAATCTCTATTTTCGCATGGCCGACATTCCGATTCGGTTCTGGAGCAAGGTGGAAGATTGGCAGCGTTGGGAAGTTGGCTGCTTTGGGATGCTCAATGGCGATCGTTTTCGCGCCTATGCTTCCGGCACAAGATGTGTCATTGCTGAGAAGCTTCCGGGCGAAAGTTTATGGGAGCATTTGAACCGCGGCACGCTCACGCGGCGAATGTTGGTGGCCGCGGCGACTGAATTTCGCTGCGCCCATCAATTTTGGAGCGACCATTTTCGCGGCCGTTGGTCCCACGGCGACGGCACAAGCCAGAACGTAATTTACGATCCGAGCAGTAACCGCGCACGACTGATTGACTTTGAAATTGTCCATGAAAAATCGCTCCCGACCGCTGCTCGGCAGGCGGACGATTTGCTCGTCTTCCTGCTCGACATGGTGGGAATCGTGCCGAGCCGACAATGGTTGCCGTTTTCGATGACCTTCCTGGAAGCGTACGGCGATGGAGAAGTTATCGTTCAGCTCAGAAAACAACTCGATTTGCCTGGCGGACTGGCATGGATCTGGTGGGGCGTGCGCACCAATTTCACAGATTCGGCGAAAGTGAAGGGACGACTGGCAAACCTGAGCCGGGAGATCGGCAAATTAAAATGCTACGAAGAGGCAGGCTCAGTCCGCGCCCGCAACAAACGCCGGCCTTCAATAACCTGCCAAACAATCAGGCCCGGAATACCGAGGCCTAGTTCCCGCAATCGCGTAATCAAAGAAAGAGCAAAAGCAGATTCCCCGGGAATACCGAGCAGACTGCCAACGAGAACGTAGCCGCCTTCCTGAACGCCAATGCCACCGGGGACGGCAAAGGCGGCTGAGCGGATCGTGAAAGCCATGCTCTGCAGAATGAGCGCATTGATGAAGGATGCTGGAAGATCCATGCCATACAACGCGATCCAGGTTTCGCCAGAAGCGAGAACGAGCGAAGCAATTGTCCAGGCGCAGCATCCGAGAAGGCTGCGGCGATGGCCATAGAGTGACCGGACAGTGCGATCCAAAGTATCGCCGCGTTGCACCAGCGATTGCCAATCGGAGGAACTGGTTAGACGCGAAATCAGACGCCCGACAAATCCGAACATCCCCCGTCGCTGGGCGAAATAGAACCCGCCAAAAGCAAGAAGAGCAATGACCATTCCGAACAGCGTCGGACGAACAAAACTCGTTTGTCCCGTCGCCTGAACAAGAAGCACCAAGCCCAGCAGGGTAAATCCGGCCTGGACAAATACACCTAACGTCAGATCGACAATCACCGTCCCCGCCGCGACTGGAAGCGACACACCGTGCAGGGCGGCGAGTCGCGCGCGAATGATATCTCCGCCGACCGCGGCCGACGGCACGAGCGTGCTGATCGATTCGCCAATCCAACGCATCCATACCAGTTGGCGCAATGAAGGACGTTCCGGTGCTGGAAAGAGCACCCACCAGGCAGCGGCATCGAGAAATATTGGAATGGAGTGATATGCCACGATGCCCGCGATGACCCATTCCGGCGTGACAAACGCGTCGAGGACCTTGGCAGCTCCCTCTCGAATTAGTAGTGCGGTAAAAAGAACTGCCCCTCCGAAGCCGAGCAAATAAAATGTAAGTTGAACCTTACTCGGGGCTTTCATGTTCCAAAAGACTTCAGCTCAGACCGAGCCGAAGCCGATCATGATGCTACTACGAAACGCGGCCGAAGGCGTCGCCGGATGGACGAGACTGCGTTAAATCAGTGACTCTGAAGCTGGCACCGCTGCCGCTTCAGCTTGCACCGGAACCGGGACCAACGTCGCGGTTGTATCCGGCAAGACATCGGCAATAACCGGTGGCAGAACCGCTCGCCGCAACGGACGCGATACCAACAGACAAAGCGTCAGCCAGCTCGTGCCGAGAAACATTCCGCCGAGCACGTCGGTTAAGTAATGTGCGCCGAGCGCGATCCGACTGAACCCAACAAGAACGATGACGAAAGTCGCCGCCGAAAAGACCAACACGCGACCGCGGCGATTTTTGATCATCGGGATAATGAACAGAGCAATTTGTCCGTAAAGCAGCGTGGCGCCGATGGTGTGGCCGCTGGCAAAGCTGTAACCCGACCAATCGACAAACCAGCCGTCGACAAATGGACGATGTCGATGCACCACAATTTTGATCCACTCGTTCAAGAGCATCCCGCCCGGGACGGCTACAACCATCATCAGGAGCGACGGCCACCAGCGTTTGAAAACGAAAAACAGGACTGCGACCGAAAGGACGATGGCAATCCACTCGCTCGAGCCGAATTCAGTAATTCCTCGGAGTACGCTCACGAATGTGGGCGTCAGGTGCGCGTGAAACCAAAGGGCCACGCCATGGTCGATTCCGGCAAACGGATTTGCTATCGCAAGAGGGGGATTTGTCACAGAAAAGCCGTGCACGGTAATGCCAATTTGAAGCGAGTCAAATGCCAAAAATCCCCAGATGCTCCAATCTTTTCATTCGCCCCTTGCTGAGAAAGCTAGAATGGGATAGACGGAGATTGGCCAGGCCAAACGAATACAAGATCGGCAACTACTGTTAGCGCCAAAAGTTATGAATAGCCTCCGTCTCGCCTTAACCGTCGGTTTTCTCAGCCTCATTTCACCGGTCCTTGCCGGAACCGGGCCGGAACTGCAGCCCGGGCCATCGCCCAGCGACGAGAATAAAAACTCGACCGAGCTTTTTGGTTACGAGACGGTTTACACCGGTAAGAGCGATTTTTACGACGATAACAACAAGCTTGGTCACGGCGACTCGCTCTATAATGATTTCAGCTACGCCCATCGGTTTCACGTTACCGGAAACTGGTATTTCCAGGCGGGCGTTGAATATGAGCGGTTTGATTTCGGCGGGACGGATAATGGATTACCCGATCACCTGCAAACGATTCACGCGTTATTGGCCTATGAATACATCTTCCACGATCACGCAGGGGCTGGTATCGAGATCGATCCCGGACCGTATTTCCAAAATCACGTGACCGGCGATTCGATCGACGTCCCCTGGAAAGTGTGGGTCACATTTCCGCTCAAGAAAGACAAAATCTTCGCGGTCATTGGCGCCGGCGGTTCAATTTATTCCAATCCAATCGTCGCGCCGGGCGGCGGTTTGATCTGGCTGTTCACCGATCATTTGCGGCTGGAAGGCGTCTTTCCAAAGCCGGCGCTGGTTTACAATCCGAATGACGACTGGGAATTTCGTGTCGCTGCTAATCTCTTTTTCGAAAGTTACCGCACCGACGACGTGATCACGCCGCAGGCGAAGCTCCAAGTCCACAATGCGATCGTTCAATACAGTGAGGAACGCGTCGGAGTCCAAGCCACTTATTCTCACTTCAAGCCGTTCGACATCACGCTCGACGTCGGCTGCACGATCAAACGCCGCTTCGATTTCTTCCGTGCCGAAGCGAGTGCGAAGACGGATCCGGCGCCCTACGTCCGGTTAGCGGCCGAAGCGAAGTTCTAAGGGAAAATTTCGTCGAGCTTTCGCGCGATCGATTGACTGCCGCGCACTTTCAAGCGCCCAGTCATGAATGCCCATGTGCCTTTTAATTTGCCGTTCGACATCGCGACCCAATCATTGTCGCTCGTAATAAATGTCACGCTTGGATTGTCGATCTTGCCGCGCCCCATCTTGAACGTCCCGTCGTTTACGTCGATCCACCATTCGCCGCCATTCGGTCCGCTCAATTCCCACTGATATCGAGCGTGGACACCTTTGGCTTTGTCGGCTTGGAAACTTTGACGCATTCCATCGAAGACTTGCTGCGGTGTGGAATTATCCGCGGCCCGAAGCGCGCTCGAACCAAGCATCGCCAGGATGATCGTGACCGTCAGACCAGGCCAAACGCGTTGCGTTTTCATCATTATTTAAATCGCTTCCGCCAACGTCGTCGGTTGTTCTAACTGATCTTGTACAACTCAGCCCGGCGATGAGCGAAGATCGTAACTCGGTTGCGCACGTCCGCGATCACTTGTTCTGAGATTTCCGCCTCAATCAATTCCTCACGATCAATCGGCGCGGCCGCCAGAATCGCGCCGGAAGGATCGACAATCAGCGATGAACCGCAGAACGTCACGCCGTCGTCCGTGCCGACGCGATTGGCGATAATGAAATAGCTTTGGTTTTCAACCGCGCGCGCCAGCGCTAGAATTCGGAGATGCTCCGCGCGCACGAGCGGCCACGCGGAAGAATTCACAATCACATTTGCTCGGCGCTCGACGACAAGGGTACGCGCCATTTCCGGAAAACGCAGATCGTAACAAATGCTCAGCCCAACTGTAAATTTGCCGACCTTGCAGCTAACAAATTCGTTGCCAGGCGAAAGACAAACGCGCTCATCCAGCGGCGCAGCCGTCACGAGATGAGTCTTGCGATACCTCGCGATGACCTCGCCCTGCGCGTTTACCAAAACTTGTGAATTGAAGATGGACTCTCCGTCGCGGTCTGAAATCCCCGCGACGATGGCGATTGAAATTTCTTTTGCGATTTTTTGCAGCTCAGGAACCGCGCCATCGCTCCATTTTTTCGCGTGCTTCTGAATCACCGGCATCGAATAGCCGGTATCGACCATTTCTGGAAACACGATCAGTTGCGCGCCTGACTTTTTCGCGAGGACAGCGAAGTCGCGAATCTTGCGCACGTTCGCGTTGAAATCGCCGACCAGGCACGAAATCTGGGCAGCCGCGACTTTCATCAGATTAGTTGTAGGGCGTTTCTGTGAAACGCCAACCAAGAAAGCCGATAACGATCCCCTCACCTTCATCCTCTCCCCTTTCAAAGGGGAGAGGGCAGGATAAGGAGTTGCTCATCGTAAATTTCTGTCGAGCGCGCCGATCTTGCGAATTTCCGGCCAGCGCCACGCCGACGCGGCGACGACCAGAATGGTGCCAATTCCGCCGGCGACGACAGAAATGACCGGACCAAAAAGCGCTGCGGTCAATCCGGACTCTAGCGCGCCGAATTCGTTCGATGTCCCGATGAAAATATTGTTCACGGCGGAAACGCGCCCGCGCATTTCATCCGGTGTAACAAGTTGAACGATCGAACCGCGGATGATCACGCTCACGCTATCGAGCGCGCCGGCCACGAACAACATCGACAACGATAGCCAGAGCGCTTTCGATAAACCAAAGATGACGGTGGCGATTCCAAAACCGGTCACGCACCAAAGAAGTGTTTTCCCGGCTTCGCGCATCGGCGGCAGATAAGCAACGATCAGCGCCATCGCGAAAGCGCCGATTGCCGGCGAAGCGCGCATCCAACCGAGTCCGACCGGACCGCAGTGCAGAATTTGATCGGCAAAAACTGGAAGCAACGCGGTCGCGCCGCCCAACAGAACCGCGAAAAGATCGAGCGTGATCGTTGCCAGAATCACTTTCTTGCTGAAAACAAATTTCGCGCCCGCCGCGAGGCTCCGCCACGTGCTTTGCTCCACTCGTTTCAATGCCTGTTTTGCGCGCGGGATTGGCAACGCGAGCAAGAAAAACGCAAACGCTGTGATCGCGTCGATGATGTAAACAATTGGGAAACCGCGATGCGCCACGACGAACCCGCTAATCGACGGGCCGACCACAGAACCAATTTGAAAGATGCTGTTATTCCAGGTTACTGCATTCGAAAACGCGTCGCGCGGCACTAGCGTTGGAAAAAAAGAACTGCGCGCCGCCCATGAAAACGTCCTCGCAATCGCACCGAGAAAAAGCAGGAGATAGATGAGCGGAATTGAAGCGTCGTCGAAATGAAAATCGCGCTGGTGCTGCTCAAACACCCCCGCGAGGGCCGCCAAGCTGTTGTTGCACGCCCGCAACATCGGCATCTGCGGGATGGCGAGGTGTTGCCAGGATACAAGAGCCAGCAGCGCCGATGTAATCGAACTGAAAATTTGTGCGACCAGAATGATGTGTTTGCGGCTGATCCGATCGGCCAGATGTCCGGCCGGCAACGACAACCCAACGATTGGAATTGCGAAGACGAGCCCAACCAGGCCGAGCGCCGTCGCGGAATGGGTCCGTCGGTAAATCTCCCATTCGACCGCGACCGCGAGCATTTGCCGGCCGAGGATCGACAATAAATTGCCGGTCGTAAAAAACCGAAACCCGCGCGAACGAAACGCAGCGTACGGATCATGTCGCTGAGGCGGAGGAACAATGGCGCCTGTAATTTCCGGCCGCTGGCCGATCGGCGATTCGTATTCGTTAGCCATTTGGAAGCGCGGCCATTCACATTCGTCGCGCCGGCGAGATTCTAAAGTGACCGCTGTTCGCCGCAACCAAATCGCACGGTCATCCTGAACGGAGTGAAGGATCTCTCACAAGCTGATTGGTCACGTTAATTAAATTGCGTAATCCGCGCTTCGATTGTGAGATCCTCGCCCCGCTCGGGATGACAGACTACAGCGTGGGATCGCGCGGGAATTTTGCGTATGGCAAACGCGTCCCGCGGAAAAAGAATTGATCGGAGCGAATCGCGTTGGGTGGAAGAAAATCGTGCGTGCCCGAAGCGCCAACGATCTCGATCTCGCCTGGTCGCGCGATTCCGCCGAAAAATCGTACGTCCAACACAAAATGTTGGAAAGCGGATGAAATTTGGAAATGGATGGACGGTGAAGGCGCGCACTTCTTTGTTTGTGGCGACGCGCGTCGCATGGCGAAAGACGTCGACGCCGCGCTCCGCAAAATCATTCAGGACAAAGGCGGCAAAAGCGAAGGGCAGACAAACGAGCACGCCGAAAAACTAAAAGCGGACAAACGTTACAAGCGCGACGTTTACTGAAATTTGCGACGAGCGCAGATCGCCGCTAGAAGATCGACATGCCGAAAGTCATTGCTCCGCCGAAACCAGCCGCCTCTACTTCGCAATGGACTCGCCAAAATCCGTTTCCGGCAGAGCTTGTCGTCAATCGCCGGTTGAGCAGTGACGACTCTGCAAAAGATACGCGACATTTTGAGATCGATCTCACCGGCTGGGGATTAAATTTTGAACCGGGCGACTCGGTTGCGGTTTATCCGACAAATGATCCGAATTTGGTGAATGAAATCCTTCGTGCGCTCGCGGCGAAAGGTGACGAACCGGTGCCGGCAGCGAAAATGACGAAGCCGTTTCGCGAAGCGTTGTTGCGCGATTACTCCATCACTCAGCCGACGCCGAAATTCCTTAAAGCGATTGCCCAACGCGCGTCCGCCGCGCCGATGCTGACGGAATTGCTGCACCCGGATCGCAAACACGATCTCGAAAATTATCTTTGGGGCGCCGAAGTGATCGATTTCTTGCTCGAGCATCCATCAGTAAAGTTTACGCCGGAAGAAGTTGTCGGATTGCTCACAAAATTGCAGCCGCGGCTTTATTCGGTCGCATCCAGCTTGCGCGTTTTTCCAGATCAAGTGCACCTGATTGTCGATGTTGTACAATATGAAAGTCGCGGTCGGGTTCGAAAAGGCGTCGCCTCGACCTTTCTGGCTGAGCGCGCTGACAAAGACCCGGTGCCGGTTTACCCAAGTTCGGCAAAACATTTTCACATGCCGGAAGATGAGAGCTTACCACTGATCATGATTGGGCCGGGCACTGGTATCGCCCCGTTCCGCGCGTTTCTGCAGGAGAGACAAGCCCGCGGCGCGAAAGGGAAGAACTGGCTTTTCTTCGGAGCACAACGGGAGAAATGCGACTACGCCTACAAAGAGGACTTTGATCGATTCAAACGCGACGGCATTCTCACCCAACTGGATTGCGCCTGGTCGCGCGATCAAGCCCATAAGGTTTACGTCCAGCATCGTATTCTGGAGAACGCGCCGGAAATCTGGAAATGGATCGATTCCGAAGGCGCGCAGTTTTTCGTTTGCGGTGACGCGCGCCGCATGGCCAAGGATGTCGATGCCGCGCTGCGCAAAATCGTTCAGGAACAAGGCGGCAAGAGTGCCGAAGAGGCGAACGATTACGTCGAAAAGCTGAAGAGCGATAAGCGTTACAAGCGCGACGTCTATTAGGAAAATGACGAAATCCTAATGACGAATGACGAAGTTGTAGCTGCCGCTGTCCTCAGCGGCAGAATTATTGAGATCTGCCGCCAGTGAAAAAGCCAGTCCTGCTCGGACCGGCAGCTACAACGCCTGCGCTTTGCGGTCTCCTTTTGTTTGTGCAAGTCGCTCACGGCGGACTTGCAAAATATTCCGCGTTTGTCGTTAGCGGGGGCGGTGGTGTCGCTCACGGGATGGTGCAGCCCGATGTGGTGCGCATCACGTATCTCGGTGTTAACGGTTACCGATTTGAAACAGCTGATCACGCTTTGCTTATTGATCCTTATTTCTCTCGGGTCGGCTTCTGGTCAGTCGCGTTTAACAAACCGATTGCGTCAATCCGAGAACGTGTCGACGAAGGCTATAATCATTTTCCTGCAGCCGCAGATGCGATTCTGGTGACGCATGCGCACTTCGATCATTTGCTGGATGTGCCCGATTTGATGCATCGCACTGGCGCCGATCTTTTTTCCGGACCGACAGCAATCAATCTCGTGCAATCACTCGGTGTGCCGGCGAAAGATTGTAAGATTGTAAAACCTGGCGACGTGCGAACGATTGGGCCGTGGACGATCCGCGTTTTTGCGGCGGAACACGATCGCCTCTTCGGCAAAGTTCCATTCAACAAGTGCAGAAGTGATCGACCCTCACCTCAATCCTCTCCCTCGCGAGGGAGAGAAACTCGCGAAGCGGCAGGTGAGGGTGAATTAGAGAAGCGCCCGGTCAAAGTGTCGGATTG
>Ga0209328_10000153_pt1 | contig 14716 bp, 10 predicted proteins | sample JacPinW_OM3H0_M1_FD_187954 | JGI IMG/M metagenome (GOLD analysis project Ga0209328, IMG submission 187954) | Forest soil microbial communities from Algoma, Ontario, Canada - Jack Pine, Ontario site 1_JW_OM3H0_M1 (SPAdes) (version 2) | ecosystem: Environmental > Terrestrial > Soil > Boreal... | reverse complement strand
CATCGCGACCTATTGCGGCGGCCGCTTCGTCCATGCCGGCGGATTTGCGGTCGGCGGGCACCACGTCACCATGGATCTTGCGCGCGGCCTCAGTGCATGCATTGCGGATGCCGAGCGAATCAAGACGTTATATGGCACCGTGCTGACCGGCGGGTCCGACGCGCGCGAGTTGATGTCCGTGCCGACTGCCGGCGACAACGAGCGGGATGTTCCGCAGATCGTGTCCCGCGCCACGATCGCGAACATTGTTCGGCAACGCGCCGAGGAGATTTTTGAAATGGTCCGGGACCGCCTCGCGGATTCTCCCTTTGCGGCAGAGCCGAAAGCGCGAATTGTCTTGAGCGGCGGCGCTTCGCAGCTCACCGGGATTGCCGAACTTGCAACCCAGATTCTCGGCCGGCCGGTGCGTATCGGCCGTCCGCTCGGCTTTGGCCGGCTGCCCAATGAGGCGAAGAGCGCGTCGTTTGCGGTTCCCTCGGGTCTGCTGGTCTATCCCCAATACGCTCATCTTGAACACGTCGAACCGCGGCATACGCGGCAGCTCAGGACAGGGACTGACGGCTATTTCGGAAAAGTCGGACGATGGCTTCGTGAGGGCTTCTGATGAATCTTTTCCGGCCCATACGGCTTCCACCAACTCCCGCGGCCGTCGGCCGGGGCGAACCAACGCGCGCGTAATCGAGAGGCAACCATGACCATCAATCTCAACGTCCCTGACATTCGCGAGCTCAAGCCGCGGATCACCGTATTCGGCGTCGGCGGAGCGGGCGGCAATGCCGTCAACAACATGATCACCGCCGGATTGCAGGGGGTCGATTTCGTCGTCGCCAATACCGACGCGCAGGCACTCACCATGTCCAAGGCGCAGCGCATCGTGCAGATGGGCACCCAGGTCACGCAGGGCCTCGGCGCCGGCTCGCAGCCTGATGTTGGCGCCGCCGCGGCCCAGGAAGTCATCGACGAAATCCGCGACCATCTCTCGGGCGCCAATATGGTGTTCGTCACCGCCGGCATGGGCGGCGGCACCGGCACCGGGGCTGCACCTGTCATCGCCAAGACCGCGCGCGACATGGGCATCCTCACCGTCGGCGTCGTCACCAAGCCGTTCCACTTCGAAGGCCAGCGCCGGATGCGCACCGCCGAAGCCGGCATCGCCGAACTCCACAAGGTGGTCGATACGCTATTGATCATCCCGAACCAGAACCTGTTCCGGGTCGCCAACGAAAAGACCACCTTCGCCGACGCCTTCGCGATGGCCGACCAGGTGCTCTATTCGGGCGTCGCCTGCATCACCGACCTGATGGTCAAGGAAGGCCTGATCAATCTCGACTTCGCCGACGTTCGCGCCGTGATGCGCGAAATGGGCAAGGCGATGATGGGCACCGGCGAAGCCTCCGGCGAGAAGCGCGCATTGACCGCGGCCGAGGCCGCGATTGCCAATCCGCTGATCGACGATTCCTCGATGAAGGGCGCGCGCGGCCTGTTGATCTCGATCACCGGCGGCAAGGACCTGACGCTGTTCGAGGTCGACGAAGCCGCAACACGGATTCGCGAAGAGGTCGACCAGGACGCCAATATCATCGTCGGCGCCACCTTCGATGAGAGCCTCGATGGCCTGATCCGCGTCTCCGTCGTCGCCACCGGCATCGAGCAGGCGCTGATCTCGCGCAACGTCAGCGCGCCGGCTGCGCCCGTCACCAACGCCGCGGCCCCCACGCCGGACAGCCGCCTGGCCGACCTGACCGCGCGGCTCCGCGCCGATAATGCCCGTCTCGCCGAGCGTGCCCAGAAGCTGGAGACGTCAAGCCCGGCCCCGGCGGCACCGCCTGCGCCGTCGCGCGCCGCGAGCAGCGTCGAACGCGCCGCATTGGCGGCGATCGCCGCAGCGGTTGCGCCTGATGTGCCGCAGCAGGCCTCATCGGCCCCGCTGCAGCCCGCCTCCTATGGCGACGTCACGGTGCGGCCGATTGCGCAGAAGCCGTCATTGTTCCCGGACCACCATGAAGTCGCGCGCGTCGAGGTGCAGGAACCGGCGACGCCCGAGACGTTCATCCCGCAAGCCGCAGAGCGCCCGCCGACCCGGGCGCCCCGGATGCCGAAATTCGAAGATCTGCCGATGCCGGCGCAGAACGAGATCCGCCAGGCCCGCGGCGAGGTCGAAGAGGAGCATCCGCAGAAAACCCGGATGTCGCTGTTGCAGCGCCTCGCCAATGTCGGCCTCGGCCGTCGCGACGAAGAGACCGAGCCGCCGATCGCGGCCCGCGCCTCCGGTCCGGCGATGCCCTCGATGCCGCCGCTGCCGGAGCGCAAGACTCAGCGCACCGTCGCCCAGCAGATCGCGGCCAGCGAGCCGGTATCGGAGTATGCCCGCCGGCCCGCGCCGCAAGGGTTGGACGCGCATGGGCGTCCGGCACCTGTTGCCGCAACGCCACAGGGCGACGATCATTTAGACATTCCGGCCTTCCTGCGCCGCCAGGCCACCTAACGTTTGTTACAATTCAGACGACGAAAAAGACCCCGGCTGGGCAAGCCGGGGTCTTTGTCTTTTGGGCCGGGAATGGTCGCGGGGCCTTTCCCAAGCAACTGATATTAAATGATTAATTATGTATTTCGTGGTGGGATAGGGTTACTGAAGCCGCTCCCAACCGCGGCGTAATTTGGGTAACCTTTGGCGCGAATACGGCAGAGTTGGGGTAACAATTGGTAAAAAAGCGTGAGTTGGCGCGCTTTGAGGCGCTGACTATTGTCTGCCGTGACTTGGGGATACTTGAGACGAATCGGCGCGTGCAATGCAAACGGGTCGTTTCAGTCTTTAAAGTAAGTCGGTAGTGGGCGGTTGGAATGAAATTTAGCCGGCAGACAACGCTTCGGTCGCAAGCCACCGTGACGGGCGTCGGCGTACATTCTGGTTTACCGGTTAGCTTGACGATTGGACCTGCATCCGTGGATGCGGGTTTTATTTTTGTGCGCAGCGGCCTTGATGGCTGCGACCGTGAGGTCCGCGCGTCAGCTGAGTCCGTGATCTCCACCGAGTTCGCAACCGTCCTTGGCGACCGCGAAGGTCCGCTGGTTTCCACCGCCGAACATGTCCTTGCTGCACTGCGGGGCATGGGCGTCGACAATGCCACCATCGAGGTCGATGGTCCGGAAGTCCCGATCATGGACGGCAGTGCGGCGGCCTTCGTCGCCGCAATCGATCAGGCAGGTATTCTCACCCAGTCCGCCTCGCGCCGCTTCATCCAGGTGTTGAAGCCGGTGCAGGTGACGATGGGCGATTCGTTCGGCGAATTGCGGCCCCATGCGGCCGGCTTCCGCGCCGAACTCGAAATTGATTTCGCCAATCCGGTGATCGGCCGCCAGAGCTATGTGCTCGATCTCAGCCCTGAACGGTTCCGTCGGGAGATTTCCCGCGCCCGCACCTTCGGCTGCATGAACGACGTCGCGCGGCTGTGGAGCGCCGGCTTTGCGCTCGGCGCCTCGTTCGAGAATTCGGTGGTGTTCGACGAAACCCGCCTGCTCAACTCCGAAGGGCTGCGCTACAGCGATGAATGTGCGCGCCACAAGGTTCTGGACGTGATCGGCGATCTCGCGCTTGCGGGTCTGCCCTTGCTCGGCGCCTTCCGCTCGGTGCGCGGCGGCCACAAGCTCAACCACGCCGTTCTGACCGCCTTGATGGCCGATCGCAGCGCCTGGCGGGTGATCGAATCCGAGACCGCGCGGCGCTCGCGGGTGCCGGCCGAAGCCGGCAGCGGGATGGTGGGCGGTCTGATCGCCCCGGCTTACAGCCCCGAAATCTCCTGAGTTTCGTCTTCGAAATCTCCTGAGTTTCGTCTTCGAAATCTCCTGAGTTTCGTCTTCGAAATCTCCTGAGTTTCGTCTTCGAAATCTCCTGAGTTTTTGTTGTCTAACGCGCTGAGCGTCTCATGACCGTCTTCCCGGCCTGTCCTGAGCGTCCCTTGGCGCCGGCCCAAACCCGTCCGAGCCTCGATTTACCGTAGTAACCACGATCGGCCATGATCGGTCCGGACCGCCTTAATCCGGGCGAAATGCCTGCGTATCCGGTTGGTTAACGGACTTATTTCGGCTACACAGACCCGGGTTGCAAGGCAGGCGACACGGGCGGCAATCATTGCGGCCATCACCACGCCCAGGGGCGCGCGGCGCTGCCGCCACCGCATCAGCGTCGGGTTTTTAAGATTTGCGTCAGGTCTCAAAATTCATGTCGGCACAGCGTATGACGCTCGAACTGCGCAAGAGATCGGCCAGCCTAAGTCGCGACCGGCTCGGCCGTCAGTTGCGGCTGATCGCGAGCCTCATTGTGCTCGCAATCCCCCTAAGCGGATGCGGCACCGGCCCGTTGTGGGACAAGTTTCTGGCCAAGGACGAGACCTTCGTCGATGAGCCCGCGGACAAGCTCTATAATGAGGGCTTGTACCTGATGAATCAAAAGCATGATCCGAAGGCGGCGTCGAAGAAATTCGAGGAAGTCGACCGCCAGCATCCTTATTCCGACTGGGCGCGCAAATCGCTGTTGATGTCGGCCTACGCTTTCTACAACGCCGGCGATTATGACAGCTGCATCGGCGCGGCCACCCGTTACGTCACCCTGCACCCGGGCAGCCCTGATGCGGCCTATGCGCAATACCTGATCGCCGCCTCGCATTACGACCAGATTCCGGACGTTAGCCGCGACCAGGGCCGCACCGAGAAGGCGATCGCCGCGCTGGAAGAGGTGGTCCGCAAATACCCGACGTCGGAATATGCCGTCAGCGCCAAGGCCAAGCTCGAAGGCGCCCGCGACCAACTCGCCGGCAAGGAAATGGATGTCGGCCGCTACAATCTCGAGAAGCGCAACTACACCGCCGCCATCAACCGCTTCAAGACCGTGGTCACCCAGTACCAGACCACGCGGCATGTCGAGGAGGCGCTGGCCCGGCTCACCGAGGCCTATATGGCGATCGGCATCGTCGGCGAGGCGCAGACGGCTGCTGCCGTGCTCGGGCACAATTTTCCGGACAGCCCCTGGTACAAGGACGCCTATAATCTCGTAAAATCGGGCGGGGTCGAGCCGAGCGAGAACACCAGTTCCTACATCTCCAAGGCCTTCAAGAAACTGGGTCTCGGCTAGAGCCTGATCGGTTCTGATTGATCACAACCGAGGCTCTAGTCTTTTGTTTTGACGCGTTTTCTTCACGCGAACCGGCGTCCACTTCGCTCGAAAACGCTCTAGTGTTCCGAATCCTAAGTTTGCTACACTTTGCAGCACCGGCTTGGCCGAATGACGGATTCGACGAACCAACCACACCAGGATTGATCCCGCATGCTGGCGCGTCTGTCGATCCGTGACATCGTCCTGATCGAACGGCTCGATATCGAGTTTTCCCGTGGCCTTGCCGTGCTCACCGGCGAAACCGGCGCGGGCAAATCGATCCTGCTCGATGCGTTTGCGCTGGCGCTCGGCGGCCGCGGCGACGCCGGCCTCGTCCGTCACGGCGTCGAGCAGGGGCAGGTCACCGCGGTGTTCGATGTGCCGAAAAACCATCCGGCCGCAAAGATCCTCAAAGACAACGGGCTGGATGATTCGAGCTCTGAAAATTCCGGTGAGATGATCCTGCGCCGGGTGCAGCTCGCCGATGGCCGCACCCGCGCCTTCATCAACGACCAGGCGATCAGCGTGCAGACCCTGAAGGCGGTAGGTTCCGCGCTGGTCGAAATTCACGGCCAGCATGATGAGCGCGCCCTCGTCGATGCCTCGACCCACCGCCGCCTGCTCGATGCGTTTGCAGGGCTCGAGAAAGACGTCGCTGCCCTGGAAGCGCTGTGGGACGCGCGGCGCGCCGCCAACAACGTGCTCGAGGAACATCGCGCCGACATGGAGCGCGCCGCGCGCGAGGCGGATTATCTGCGCCATGCCTCCGATGAGCTGAAGAAGCTCGCGCCGAAAGAGGGCGAGGAAACCGCGCTCGCCGAACGCCGCACCACGATGATGCAGGGCGAGAAGATCGCGGCCGATTTGCGCGAGGCGCAGGAGGCCGTCGGCGGCACCCATTCGCCCGTTCCGGCGCTTTCGGCGGCGGTGCGCCGATTGGAACGCCGGGCCGCAAATTCGCCCGCGCTGGTCGAGCCCGCGGTCAAGGCGATCGATGCCGCCATCAATGCGCTGGAGGAAGCCGACCAGCACCTCAATGCGGCGCTGGTGGCGGCGGACTTCGATCCGTCCGAGCTTGAGCGCATCGAGGAGCGGCTGTTCGCACTTCGTGCCGCGTCGCGCAAATATTCGACGCCGGTCGAGGGCCTTGCGGCGCTGGCCGCGAAATATGCCGCCGATGTCGCGCTGATCGACGCCGGCGCCGATCAGTTGAAGAAGCTGGAGGCGGCCGCAGCGGAAGCCGGCAAGCGTTACGGCACGGCAGCCACAAAAATCTCCGCTGCGCGCGCAAAATCCGCGGAAAAGCTCGACAAGGCGGTCAATACCGAGCTGGCGCCGTTAAAACTCGAGCGCGCAACATTCACCACCCAGATCGAATCCGACAAGGAATCGCCGGGCCCGCAGGGCTTTGACCGCATCGAATTCTGGGTCCAGACCAATCCCGGCACCCGGCCGGGGCCTTTGATGAAGGTCGCCTCCGGCGGCGAGCTGTCGCGGTTTTTGCTGGCGCTCAAGGTCGTGCTGTCGGACCGAGGCTCGGCGCCGACTTTGGTATTCGATGAAATCGACACCGGCGTCGGCGGCGCGGTGGCGGACGCGATCGGCGCCCGGCTTTCGCGGTTGGCCTCCAAGGTGCAGGTGATGGCGGTGACGCATGCGCCGCAGGTCGCAGCAAGAGCCAACCAACATTTGCTGATTTCAAAAGACGCGCTTGACAAGGGCAAGCGCGTCGCCACCCGCGTCAACGCACTTGCCGCCGATCACCGCCGCGAGGAAATCGCCCGCATGCTGGCCGGCGCCGAGATCACCGCCGAAGCGCGGGCCGCGGCGGAGCGTCTGCTGCGTGCGGCGACGGCGTGATGCTGCTCCCTCGCCCCGCTCTTGCGGGGAGAGGGTGTAGGCGGCCCACGGCCGCCGTCCTTGATAGAAGAAGGACGCCGATGCGAAGCATCGGCTATGGTGAGGGGTTGTCTCCGCTCGAGAGATTTCAATGTATTTGGCACGGTGCCTCGCCCCTCACCCGGCGCTTCGCGCCGACCTCTCCCCGCAAAAGAGCGGGGCGAGGTTAAAAGCCGCCCGCTTTTCTCGAAATGAACTTCGTCGTATTCAAGTAGCTATGGCCAAGACCGCAAAAGCAAAACCCCTCACCGACGTCGCCACCCTCACCAAGGCCCAGGCCAAGGTCGAGCACAAACGGCTGACGCTCGAACTCGAGAGCCACGACAAAGCCTACTATCAGGACGACGCGCCAAAAGTTTCCGATGCCGAATACGACGCACTGCGCCAGCGCTTCAATGCCATCGAGGCCCGGTTTCCGGAATTCGTCACCAGCGCCTCGCCGTCGCAGAAAATCGGCGCGGCGCCATCCGGGCGCTTTGCAAAAGTGCGCCACGCGGTGTCGATGCTGTCGCTCGACAACGCCTTCGCCGAAGAAGACGTCGTCGACTTCGTCGGCCGCATCCGCCGTTTCCTCAAACTCACAGATGACGAGGAGATCGACTTCAGCGCCGAACCGAAGATCGACGGGCTGTCGATGTCGCTGCGCTACCAGGGCGGCGAGCTCGTCACCGCCGCGACCCGCGGCGACGGCGCCGAAGGCGAAGACGTCACCGCCAATATCCGCACGCTCGAGGACGTGCCGAAAAAACTGAAGGGCCGCAATATCCCTGAGGTGTGCGAGGTGCGCGGCGAAGTCTACATGACAAAAGGAGCCTTCCTCGCGCTCAACGAGCGCCAAAAAGCCGCCGGCGACACCATCTTCGCCAATCCGCGCAATTCGGCGGCGGGATCGCTGCGCCAGAAGGATCCGTCCATCACCGCCTCGCGTCCGCTCGGTTTTTTTGCCTACGCCTGGGGCGAGATGAGCGAGATGCCGGAAGAGACCCAGTCGGGCATGATCAAGTGGTTCGAGCGCTGCGGCTTCAAGACCAATCCTTTGACAAAACTTTGCCACTCGGTCGAGCAGCTGATCGCCTTTCATCGCAAGATCGAGGAAGCGCGCGCCGAACTCGACTACGATATCGACGGCGTCGTCTACAAGGTGGATCGCCTCGACTGGCAGGAACGCCTCGGCTTCGTGTCGCGCACGCCGCGCTGGGCGATCGCGCACAAGTTTCCGGCTGAGCGCGCCATGACGGTGCTGCGCGATATCGAAATCCAGGTCGGGCGCACCGGCTCGTTCACGCCGGTCGGCAAGCTCGAGCCGGTCGGTGTCGGCGGCGTCATCGTGCAGAACGTCACGCTGCACAATGAGGATTACATCCGGGGCATCGGCGGCGACGGCGAGCCGTTGCGCGAGGGGCGCGATATCAGGATCAACGACACCGTCATCATCCAGCGCGCCGGCGATGTGATCCCGCAAATTGTCGACGTGGTGATCGAGAAGCGGCCGAAGAACGCGAAGGTATTTCAATTCCCGAAGAAATGTCCGTGCCCGCTGCACACCGACGTGGTGCGCGAGGAGACCGCGACCGGCGAGGAGGGGGCAAGAGCCCGCTGCACCGGCGAGTTCGCCTGTCCCTATCAGAAGATCGAGCACCTGAAACTGTTCGCCTCGCGCCGCGCCTTCGACATCGAAGGTCTCGGCGAGAAGCAGATCGAATTGTTTTTCGATAATGGATGGGTGAAGGAGCCGGCCGACATTTTTACGTTGCCCGCGCGCAACGTGAAGATCAGGCTGGAGGAGATCGAGGGTTACGGCGAAACCTCGGTGCGCAATCTGTTTGCCGCCATCGAGGAGCGGCGGCGGATTTCGCTTGAGCGTTTTATCTTTGCGCTCGGCATGCGCCATGTCGGCGAGACCACGGCGCTGGCGCTGGCGCGAGGCTACGGCTCATGGCAGGCTTTTCACGACGCCTGTCTCAAGGTCGCCGAGGGCGATGAGGAGGCGATGGCCGAGATGGATGCGCTCGACCAGATCGGCGAAACCGTGATCGCCAGCATCAAGGCCTATTTCGGCGAAAGCCATAACCGCGGCATCGTCGAGCGATTGACAAAAGAAGTCACCATCCTCGATGCCGAAAAGCCAAAGAGCAATTCGGCCGTAGCCGGCAAGACCGTCGTCTTCACCGGCGCGCTGGAACTGATGACGCGCGACGAAGCCAAGGCAAAAGCCGAGCGGTTAGGGGCCAAGGTTTCGGGGTCGGTGTCGAAAAAGACGGATTACGTGGTCGCCGGTCCCGGTGCCGGCTCGAAACTCGCGGAGGCCAAGAAGCACGGCGTCGAGGTGCTGACCGAGGATCAGTGGCTGAAGCTGGTCGGGGAGTGAGGTCGATGTGCTCCCTCTCCCCGCTCTTTTGCGGGGAGAGGGTTGGGGTGAGGGGCCGGGCACGCTGCCAACCCGACCGGAATTACCTTCGGCTCGAAGAATTCGAGTTTGCTTTCGTGCCTCGCCCCTCACCCGGAGTCGCCGCTTCGCGCCGCCTCCGACCTCTCCCCGCAAAGAGCGGGGAGAGGTGAACAAGCACCCGCTACAACATCCCCGACTCTTCCTCTTCCGCTTTTTCGATCAACTCCTCGCTGACCAAAAGGATGCGGCGGGGAACAAGAAAAATCATGGTCGACGCGCAGGCGGCCGATAGAACGACGATGGCCGCGTTGAGCGCCACCGGCGTTGCAAAATGGCCGCCGAGATAGGCGCCGAATTGCGAGAATAGCGAGCCGATCCCCATCTGCAAAAACCCCATCGCACCCGATGCGGTGCCGGCGGCGTCGGGGCGGACGCTGATGGCGCCGGCCGCCGAATTCGACATCACGAAGGCGTTGGCGAACATCACCAGCATCTGGGTGCCGAACAGCCAGGACGGCGCCAGATTGAGCCCGGCGATGCCCCAGATCAAATTCAACAGGCTGCCGACAAACTGCAGCGCCAGCCCGAACCAGATCAGGTTTTCCAGCGAATGGCGCGGTGCGAAGCGCACGCAAAACAAATTGCCGATCAGATAGGCAAAGCCGGTGCAGGCGAACCATGCGCCATATTCGGCGCTGGAGCGGCCCATCTGCGTGACCACGATATAAGGCCCGCCGCCGGCGAAGGTGAAGATGATCTGCGAGGCCAATACCTGGCACAGCATGTAGCCGATGAAGGCACGGCTGGTGATGAGGCTGCCGACATCGCCGCGAAATCCGCCGGCCTCGGTACGGTCGCGGCGCGTCTCCGGCAGCGTGAGAGCGATGGCGATCGCGATCACCAGCGAAGCGGCGGTGATGACGTAGAAAATCGCGCGCCAGCCGAACGCGGTCTCGATCAGGCCGCCGGTCAGCGGGCTCAGCATCTGCGCGATCATCATCACCGCGATAACGAGACTGATCATGGCGCCGATGCGCTCGCGGCTATAGAGATCGCGGATGATGGCGCGGCTCACCACCATGCCGGTGGCACCGCCGAGCGCCTGCAGAAAGCGCGCCGCGATCAATTGCGGCAGGGTTTCCGCGAAAATGCAAGCTACGCTCGCGGCCACCATCAGCCCGAGACCCGCCAGTAGCACCGGGCGGCGCCCAAAGCGATCCGACAGCGGCCCCATGATGATTTGCGAGCAGGCGATGCCGACCATGTAGAGCGACACCGTCATCTGCGCGATAGATATGTCGCGGCCGAATGTGGTGGCGAGCTGCGGCAGCGCCGGCACCAGCAAATACAGCGAAATCGGAGCGACGCCGGTCATCGCGACCAGCAGCAACAGCATGATCCGGGATGTCACGCCGGTGTCGTCTTTCGCCGCCAGAGGCGGCTTGCCCATCGCTCCGTGCATTCAGGTCTGATCCAATCGCGCAGATCAGACTGTAGCGTTATCCGTCAGCGCGAATACGGATGTTTCGGAATACGGCTATTCCGTTTTCGGGATGCGGCGAGCCAAACGGCAAGCTGTCATCACCCGCCACCGGGTCGGCGCAACGCGCCGCCCGATGACAGGCTCCAGCGGGTGATCCAGTATTCCAGAGACGGTAGAGATTCAACCGAGAGGCCGCGGCGTACTGGATACCCCGCTTTTCGCGGGGTATGACGGCTGTTGTTGGGGTGATGGTGCTACAGCGACAGCGGCGCGGTCGCGGCGTCGAGCCAGACTTTTGTCTGCTCATCGAGATGCGCTCGGACCGCGTGACGGACGCGATCATGATAGTCGTTGAGCCAGCTCAGCTCTTCGCCGGTGAGCATGTTCAGATCGACCAGCCGGCGGTCGATCGGCGCCAGGGTCAGCGTCTCGAAGGCGTTGACCAGCTTCTCGGCGCCGGGAATCTCGGTGCCGACAACCAATTCAAGGTTTTCGATCCGGATCCCGAACGCGTCGGTCTTGTAGTAGCCGGGCTCGTTGGACAGGATCATGCCGCGCTTTAGCGGCGTGGTGCCGAGCTTTGAAATTCGCGCCGGGCCCTCATGCACGGAGAGATAGCTGCCGACGCCATGGCCGGTGCCGTGCTCGAAATCGATGCCGGCCTGCCACAAAAATTGCCGCGCCAGCGTGTCGATCTGCGCCCCCGTGGTGCCGTCAGGAAATACCGCCCGCGCGATCGCGATATGCCCGCGCAGCACGCGGGTAAAACGGTCGCGCATTTCCGCCGTCGGTTCCCCGATCGCGATGGTGCGGGTGACGTCGGTGGTGCCGTCTTCATATTGGGCGCCGGAATCGATCAGCAGGAGATCGCCCGGCGAAATCCGCCGGTTGGTTTTGCGGGTGACGCGGTAATGCACGATGGCGCCGTTTGGCCCGGTGCCGGCGATGGTCGGGAACGAGACGTCCTTGAGCGCGCCGGTATCGCGTCGAAATGTCTCCAGCGACTCGACGGCGTCGATCTCGGTCAGCGCGCCCGAGGGCGCTTCGCGATCGATCCAGGCCAGAAATCGCGCCAGCGCCACCGCGTCGCGCCGATGCGCGGTGCGGGTGCCGTTGATTTCGGCCGGGTTCTTGACCGCCTTGAGGAGAGTGACCGGATCGTTGCCGCGCACCGGCTTGCCGCCGGATGCAACAATCAGGCGGCTCAGCGCGTCCGCCGCGGTGGCGCTGTCGAGCGCGATCGACGCGCCCTTTTGCGAAAGCTCGGTGAGCTGAAGCGCGAACGCGTCCGGCTCCCTGACATCGGCGGATTGCTCGAGATGGTCGCGGGCGAGGTTCGAGAGTTTGCGATGATCGATGAACACGGTCGGGCGGCCGTCCTTCGGCACCAGCGCATAGGACAGCGGCAGCGGCGTGTGCGAGACGTCGGCGCCGCGGATGTTGAAGGTCCACGCCACCGCGTGCGAATCCGAGAGCACCAGCGCGTCGACGCCGAGTTTTTCGATCTCGGCACGAATATGGCTGAGCTTTTCGGCTTCCGCTTCGCCGGAAAATTGCGGGCCGTGAACGGATACCGGGCCGAGCGGCGGCGGCGGACGCTCGGTCCAGACCGAATCCACGGGGTTAGTCTCGACCGCGACCAGTTCCGCGCCGGCCTTGGCGCAGGCCGCACCGAGCCGTTCGGCCGCTGCTGAAGTATGCAGCCATGGATCAAATCCGACGCGGTCGCCGGCGACCAAATGTTTTGTGAGCCAGGTCTCCGGGGGCGGATCGGCCAGCGGCTCGATGTCCCACGCCTTGCGATCGACCTGCTTGGCGGCCTGCAGCGTATAGCGGCCATCGACAAACACCGCGGCCGTCTGTGTCAAAACCATGGCGAGGCCGGCCGAGCCGGTAAAGCCGGTGAGCCAGGCCAGCCGCTCTTCCGACGGCGGGACATATTCGTTTTGCTGCTGATCGGCGCGCGGAATCACAAAGCCGGTCAGCTTCCGCCGTGCCAGCTCGTCGCGGAATGCGGACAGCCGCGCGGTCAGCGCAACGCCGCTTTCGGGCTCTTCGAACGTCTGGAAATGGGCTTCGAACATCGCGTGGATATCCTAGGATTGCGTGGAAAATTCCGCAATGCGTCACAAATCCTTTCAATTTGGCAAAAGGTATGCTTGAATTGCTGCACCTGCGTTAGACGGGATGGAACGATTGGCTGTCAACGATTTACTGTCAGAAGCAGTTCATCGATCCGGAGGAAGCCCAGGGGTGTTTCAACTCAACGGCGAGGGGATACACAATGCCTGCATTTACGTTTGAGAAGATTTCGCCGCCGGTCCGCCGCGGCCCGCTTCCGCCTATCGTGAAAAAGCAGCGCGGTGTCATCGTTCAGATCCTGGATCGTTTCGTCGAGGCGCGGGTCAAGCGGAGCTTGCGCGAGAAAAAGGGCGTCATCGCCCGCAACAAGCAGAAGCCGGCGAAATAGGCTACTCCGCGCGACGCAACAGCAGGCTGCTCCAGCCTTCAATCCGCAATTCCCGCAGCAACACCAGCCCACGCGCGCGATAGGCGGCGATCACGCCTTGCGCCTGATGCGGCAGCAAGCCCGATAGAATGACCAGCGCCGATGGGGCCAGATGCCGTGCCATCGGCGTTGCCATTTGCCGCAAGGGATTGGCCAGAATATTGGCCAGCACCAAATCGAATGGCCGTCGTTTTGCGAACTGCGGCGCCGAAAACCCGGTCGCATGGATCGCCTCGACGAGATTTCCCGCCCCGTTGAGCCGCGCGTTCTCGGCCGCCACCAAAACCGATGACGGATCGATGTCGCTTGCCAGCACAGCGTCGTGCAATGCCTTGGCCGCTGCGATCGCGAGCACGCCGGTCCCGGTGCCGAGATCGAGCACGCGCCGGGGACGATGCGCCTTCAGCACCTGATCGAGCAGCACGAGGCAGCCTCGTGTGGTGCCGTGGTGGCCGGTGCCGAACGCCAGCGCCGCCTCGATCTCGATGCCGAGCTTGTTCGGCGGTATTTTCGCGCGGTCATGGCGGCCGTGGACGACGAAGCGCCCGGCGCGGACCGGTACGAGCTCATCGAGCGTCGCCTTGACCCAGTCTTTTGCCTCTACGGTGTCGAAAGTGATGTTCCGCGCGATCTCATCGCCGGCCGCGAGAGCGACGAGTTCGCGGATCGAACCCTGATCGGGCACTTCCGCAAAATGCATGGTGATATCCCAACGCCCGCCAGGCCCCTCGAACGCGGCAATCACGGCCTGGCCCTCAAAAAAACTCTCGGTCAGGAAGTCAACGACGCGCTTCGCGGTCCGTTCGTCGCCGATCGCGAAACCGGCGCGGCGGGTGGCCGGGGTCAGGGTGGAATCCATTCTGTGACTTTTGCAGCAAAGCTAGGCGTCGGCTGGAACCTGAAACAGGCTTTCGATCAAGGCTGTCTGCGCGCCCCCAGCCTGTTCCAGGAATTCTGTCACCGGCAACTCCTCGAAGCCGTTATGCCTGGACGCCTGCCATTCGTGACGCACCGTGAGATGCCTGGTTTCGGGATCGAAAACCAGCCACCACGAATCCTCGTCGGCCGGGCCTGGCCCACGCCAAGTTTGGTAGAATTTCCGATTGATCGCCACCATGTCAGGCTCCTTTCGGCACTTTCCGCGTAGCATAGGGTAAATTTCAAATCGGGACACTGCCGCCTGTTCACAACCTATCGACGCCGGACGCAAGCGTTATCCGCAGCGTTGTGCACCCGGACATACTCGGGCTCTTCACAGTCGGCCCACAGGAGTTTCAGGGATAAATT
>Ga0209328_10000152_pt1 | contig 14731 bp, 12 predicted proteins | sample JacPinW_OM3H0_M1_FD_187954 | JGI IMG/M metagenome (GOLD analysis project Ga0209328, IMG submission 187954) | Forest soil microbial communities from Algoma, Ontario, Canada - Jack Pine, Ontario site 1_JW_OM3H0_M1 (SPAdes) (version 2) | ecosystem: Environmental > Terrestrial > Soil > Boreal... | reverse complement strand
TTCGCCGAGATTGTTCCGCAAGTGCTGAACGATTTTCGGCCGAACATTTTGGCGAATTATTTGTTCGAGCTCGCGAACAGCTTTCACGCGTTCTACGAGGCATGCCCGGTCTTGAAATCGGACGAACCGGTGCGCAGCTCGCGTCTCGCGTTGTGCGATCTGACCGGTCGCGTTTTGCAGCGCGGTCTTGATTTGTTAGGCATAAAAGTGCCGGAGAAGATGTGACCCACCGTGGCGGGTCATCCTGGGCGGAGCGAAGGATCACAGGCGAAGCTTGGATTACCCATTCGTAAAAGCGTGATGTAAAGTCTCGGTGAGAGGTCCCTCGCGTTCTCTCGGGATGACATGACAGAGAAACAACATCCGCGAATTCCCACTTGCACGTACCGGTTGCAATTCAACCGGTGGTTCACGTTCGCGCAGGCGCGCGAGATCGTGCCGTATTTGCGCTCTCTCGGTGTCAGCGACGTTTACGCATCGCCGTATTTTCAAGCCGGCGCGAACAGTTTGCACGGTTACGACATTACCGATCACAACAAGCTTAACGCGGCGATCGGTTCGCAGGAGGAATACGACGCGTGGATCGCGGAACTGCATGCGCATGGCATGGGCCAGCTGCTCGATTTCGTGCCGAATCATATGGGGATCACCGAGGCCGGCAACAAATGGTGGATGGACGTGCTTGAGAACGGGCCGAGCTCAATGTACGCGCCGTATTTCGACATCGATTGGTGCCCGCTTAAGTCCGATCTGCGCGATAAAGTTCTGCTCCCCATCCTGACCGATCAGTACGGACGCGTGCTTGAGCGCGGCGAACTGCAGGTGCGTTTCGAAGAGGGCGCGTTCTATCTTGCCTATCGAAATCAAAAACTGCCGATCGCGCCTGGCACATATCGGTTTGTTCTCGAGATGGCATTGGAAAATCTCGCCGACTATAAAGACGAAGAGTTTTACGGTGAGTTTCAAAGTATTTTGACTGCGCTCGAATATTTGCCGCGACGCACTGAGACTGATCCGGAGAAAATTGCCGAGCGGGCGCGCGAGAAAGAAATCGTGAAGCGTCGCTTGGAACGGCGTTGTCAGGAAGCTCCCCAGGTTCAGCGCGCGATCGAAAAAGCGCTGGCGCAAATTAACGGGCGCCCGGGCGATCCGCGCAGCTTCGATCGTTTAGACGAGCTGCTCAACGCGCAGTCGTATCGGCTCGCGTTCTGGCGCGTCGCGGCCGAAGAAATTAATTATCGTCGCTTTTTCGACGTGAACGATCTGGCCGCGATCCGGATGGAATTGCCGGAAGTTTTTGACGCTGCACATCAACTGGTTGTCGATCTTGTCCGGACTGGAGCGGTGACTGGACTGCGGATCGATCATCCCGACGGCTTATATCTGCCGAAAGAATATTTGGAAGCGCTCCAGCGCCGTTGCGCCAAAGTCCTCGGCATTCCGCTGCCGAAAGATGGTCGTGCCGTTTACATGATCGCGGAAAAAATTCTGACCGGCACGGAAAAGCTACGTTCCGATTGGCCGCTTTATGGAACGACCGGTTACGATTTTGCCAATCAAGTCGCCGGCGTTTTCGTGGACGCTGCGGCTGAAGCTGACATGACGAGGACTTTTCATCGGTTCATCGGACACACCATGCATTTCGGGCATCTCGTTTACGCAAAGAAGCGTTTGGTAATGCGACTGGCCCTGGCCAACGAAGTCGAAGTGCTCGGCAACATGCTCGACCGGTTGTCGGAAAAAAATCGATGGTATCGCGATTTCACATTCGAAGCGCTCGCCCGCGCAGTGCGGGAAACGATTGCCTGCTTCCCGGTTTATCGAACTTATCTCGCGCCCGGTCAGCCGGTCAGCGACCAGGATCGACACGTGATCGAGCGCGCGATTGCTGCGGCCAAGCGCCGCAACCCGGCGATGGAGGAATCGATTTTCAATTTTCTCCGCGACATTCTGCTTTTCCGGTTTCCGGAAAACCTGGATGTGCAGGCGCGCGAAGAGCACATGCATTTCGTGCTCAAATTTCAGCAGTTCACCGGGCCGATCATGGCAAAAGGTCTCGAGGACACGGCGTTCTATATTTATAACCGGCTTGCGGCGCTCAACGAAGTGGGCGGCGAACCGCAACAATTCGGACTGAGTGTCGATGCATTTCACGAGCGGAATTTGGATCGACATCGTAACTGGCCGGCCACCTTGCTCGCGACTTCAACCCACGACACGAAGCGAAGCGAAGACGTGCGCGCGCGAATGGTCGCGATTTCGGAGATTCCGGAATTGTGGCGGCGCTCGCTGCAGCGTTGGCGAGCAGCGAATCGCCGCTGGAAAAAAGACGTCAACGAATCGGAAGTGCCCGACGCGAATGAGGAATATTTGCTCTACCAGACATTGCTCGGCACCTGGCCAGTCGCAGCGAATGGGGCGCCGGTGGAAAATGTCGGCCCGGAATACGTCGAACGGATCCAGGCTTACATGACCAAGGCTTTGAATGAAGCCAAGCTAAACACGAGCTGGATTCAGCCGAACGAAGAGTGGCTCACGGCCAACCGCGATTTCGTTGCCAAGGTTTTGGAGCCAGGTCCGAGGAACAAGTTTCTGCCGACTTTTCTTCCGGTCGTGGAGGAGATTGCGCGGCTCGGCGCGATTAATTCGCTGGCTCAGACTTTGCTCAAGCTGACTTCGCCGGGCGTGCCCGACATTTATCAAGGAAACGAAGTCTGGGAATATTCACTGGTCGATCCCGACAATCGTCGCCCGGTCGATTACAAATTGCGCGCGGAGATGCTTTCGTGTTTATCGAGCAAAACGCCAGAAGAGCTTATCCAAAACTGGCCGGACAGTCGGATCAAAATGTTTCTGACTCAGCGAGCGCTCCATTTTCGAAACGAACATATCGATCTTTTCCGAAGCGGAAATTATTTGCCACTGCGAGCGACTGGCTCGTTCGCTGATTGTTGCGTCAGCTTCGCGCGACAATTGGATCGCGACTGGGCAATTGTGATCGTGCCGCGGCTTTCATCGCGCATCGGTTTTCCACCAACTGGCGATCGTTGGAAGGATACAGCGATCGAGTTGCCGGAAGATTTAGCGCTCGAGCGCGCGCGAGAGATTTTTACCGGTCGCGAGTTGTCGATCCAGAATCGACAAATTCGGCTCACCGACGCGATGTCGATCTTGCCTTTCGCAATGGTGACAAGTTAGTGGTGCGCGCCTTGCACGAACTTGTCGCTCAGATCGCCAACCCATTGAGAAAAGTTGCCAAGGTTTTTCGCCAGGTCGGCTCCGAAACTGGCGAACGAGATGTGCGGTGACGCCAGAATGAGCATGACGCTGAGCAGAGTGAGATTCAGCAGGTAAATTACGACCAGCGAAAAAAATGTTCCGTGATCGCGCAGATCGGTTTGGTTCTTCGGGATCATCCAACAGGTGAAAGTCAGATGAAACGCCCAGGTCGCGCCGATCACGGCGTAAAGCAGCCGGCCGTAGGGCTGTACGTTAAAAAAAATGCTGAGGGCGCCGTAAACGGCGATTGCGAGAATGCTGTAGAGCGGGAAGAAATATGGCGCGAGCGCGATCCAAAAATTGGTGCGGTTAGTGACGACGTGGCCGCCATCCCGACCGACGCGAAAACGGCTAACGCGGCCGCCCATTAACCAGACCCAAAGTGCATGCGTCAGTTCGTGTCCGAAAACGTATAGCAGGATTGGCCGCGGCAGACCGATAAACGCGATCAACCAGAGCACCGCGCCTAACGAAAAGAACCAGAACTCCTGTCCGGCCCACAAACGTTGCGCGATCGTTGCGCGTGCGAACACGGTGAAAAATGTTTGGGTTAGAATCGCGCAGACCGGCAGCAGAAAAACAGCGAAGATAAATTTAACCCAGCGCGTCGGGACCATCAACGGAGTCATCGTCGCGGACCCCCTTCTTGTTGGAACTACGTAAGGTGGAACTTTTACCCGGCCTGTCGGCTTGTGTCCGCGACTTATTGACGATCTTCGATTCATCAGCGAGGCGTTCTTCGCAGTTTACGACAAACTGCCGCAGATTTGGGAAAGATAATTACGCGCGGCCCATGTAGGCGCCGGTGCGGGTGTCGATCTTGATTGTTTCGCCTTCTTTAATGAAGAGCGGGACGTTAATCGTTTTGCCGGTCTCGAGTTTGGCCGGCTTGGTCACGTTGCTGGCGGTGTCGCCGCGGAGGCCTTCGGCGGACTCGATCACTTTTAAATTTACCGACGCCGGCATTTCGAGCTGGACCGGTTTGCCTTCGGCATAGAGAACCTGGATGGAAAGATTTTCGACGAGATAATCCTTCGCTTCGCCGATCAAATTCTCCTGCAAAGTGATGGTGTCGTAGGTTTCCGGGTCCATGAAATGGTAGCCGTTGTGGTCCTTGTAACTGAACTCGAGTTGCTTTCGCTCGATATCGACCAGCTCGACTTTGTCGGTGGAACCAAAGCGAACGTCGGCGCTTTTGCCGGTGTTGATGTAGCGAATGATCGCCTGGACAAAGGCGCGTAAATTTCCCGGCGTGCGGTGATGCACTTCGAGGACAATGGCGGCGTTGCCATTGTATTTTATCGCCATTCCCCGGCGGAGATCGTTTGCTGCGGCCATAACAAAGTTGAAGGTTAACGTTGAAAATTGAGGGAAACGGAGCGCGGACTCTACACGCGCTCAGAGCAACTTCAAGCGCGTGAGATCCTGCGAGTCGACGACTCCCACCGGCACTTTGTCGTCATCAACTACGACGAGATCGTCGATGCGGTGAGTTTCAAGCAATTTGAGAACTTCGACCGCAAGTTTGTCTTTGTGCACTGTGACCGGATTCAAGGTCATCAAATCCGCGACCAGGCGTTCGCCCACTTTCGGGTCGGATTGAAAATGCCGCGCGAAATCTCCGTGGGTGAAGATGCCGAGTAATTGTCGATCTTCGCCCGCCACCACCGCTGCGCCGGCGCGCACGCTCGTCATCGCCTTGAGCACGTCGCGAATAGTCGCAGTTGGCGAAACTACTGCCATCGATTCACGCGGTCGCATCAGCTGGTGCACGCGAATGAGCAGGCTGCGTCCAATTTTTCCGCCGGGATGAAATTTCGCGAAATCTTCTTTGTCGAATCCGCGCGCTTCCAGCAGAACCATTGCAATCGCGTCGCCGAGCGCGAGCATCGCGGTGGTGCTCGAAGTAGGCGCGAGATTTAGCGGACAAGCTTCCTGCTCCACGTTTACGTCCAGAACGACATGGGCGTTTTTGGCCAGGGTGGAATCCGAATCGCCACACATCGCAATAATTTTCACCTGAAACCGGGCGATCGCTGGCAAAATGCGCACCAGCTCTTCGGTTTCACCGCTCGCGCTCAATGCCAGGACCACATCGCCGTCGGCCACCATTCCGAGGTCGCCGTGCAAGGCGTTCAACGAATCCAACACTACCGCGGGCGATCCCGTGCTTGTCAGCGTGGACGCAATCTTGCCCCCGACGTGCCCGGATTTACCGACGCCGACTACGACGACTTTGCCGCGCGCGTCCACCGCATCTTTGATTAAGCCGACGGCGCGAGAAAAGTCATCGCCCAGCCGCTCACGCAGCCGTTGCAGCTCGACGATTTCGATGTCGAGAACGCGCCTGGCTTTTTCCAAATAATCCATTTATCTTGACAATTCTGCGCCCGAGGAGTCTAACCGGCAAGAACTTGCGCGGCCTTAACCGGAGAAAAGTAATGAAGAAGCTCGTGATGGTGGTTGGAATTCTGATGACAATCGCGGGTTTGGTGCTGGCGCAGCCGCAAAAGAAAACTTTCAGTGCTCGCGTGAAAAGTCGTCCCGCGCCGCCCCCGCCACCGATTAAGAAAGAAAATACGGACGGTGTTCTTCCCCGCGCCGCTCGGGGTGGGAATCCATTTCAAATGCTGAATCCGAAGGCCCCGGCGCAATACGGAAAAGCCGAAGACAGCGTGGTCCTCGATCCCGACACCGGCAAGTGGAGAGGGATCAAGCTCTTCACAATTAATTTTTGATTTTGCCGTTCGATGTTTGATTTCAAACATTGAACGACTCTCCTGATCCAAAGCCGATCGTCGCCTTCTACTGTGCGACATTTCTCAAGCCGGAGATGCTGCACATCTACCGGCAGATCACGGGACTTCGGCGGGTTCAGCCAATTGTCATCGCGCAGAAACGCGAGCACGCGGACCGGTTTCCGTTCGATAAGATCGACATCGTCGGAAAACCGCCTACGCATTTTTTGCGCCGCTTTTGGTCTCGACAGATTCGAAACAAGCCCTGGCAGATCTCAGCGCGAGAATTACGTGCGCTGACGGAAGTTCTGAGTCGAGAGAACGCGCAGCTACTGCACATTTTTTTTGGACACATCGCCGTCCATCTTTTGCCGTTAATCCGGGCGCGGTCGAAGCCGAGCGTCGTTTCCTTTCACGGCGCCGATGTTTTGGTGGACATGGAAAAGCCCGCGTATCGCAAGGCGACGAAGCAAATGCTCGATGCCGTAACCCGAGTTTTCGTTCGTTCCGCGTCATTGCAGCGCGCTGTGGTCGAGCTCGGCTGCGAAGAAAGTAAGATCGACATCGTTCGCACCGGCATTCCGCTGAGTGAATTTCCATTTCGCGAGCGCGAGTTTCCAGCGAATGGCGAATGGCGTTTCCTTCAAGCCAGCCGTCTCGTTCAAAAAAAAGGTCTGGCGACAACACTGCATGCGTTCACTCATTTTCTCGGTCATTATCCGCGAGCGACACTGACGATTGCCGGAGAAGGCCCAATGTTGCGAGACCTTAAGGAATTGACGCGCAAGCTTAAGATCGACGATCGCGTCTCGCTCCCAGGTTTTGTGGCGCCGGAGAAATTGCGCGAAATCTATTATGCGTCCCACATTTTTCTGCACCCGAGCGAAACTGGCATCGACGGAAACCAAGAAGGCATTCCCAATGCAATGCTGGAAGCGATGGCAACCGGTCTTCCAGTTTTTGCGACCGATCACGGCGGAATCCCGGAAGCAATCGAAAACGGCGTCAGCGGAATTTTGGTCCCAGAGCGCGATTATGAGGGGCTCTCGCAAGCTTTGCTGAAGGCGGTGCAAGATCGAGATTTTCTGGCGCGACTGGCTCGAAATGGTGCGAATGCGGTGGCCCAGAAATTCGACCAGCAAAACCAAATCCGCCGGCTCGAAGAAATTTACTTGGGAATGATTGGCAAGGTCGGTTGAGGATCAACCGCACCTTTCTCAATCCGCTCGAAGAAAACCGCCAATTGTTTTTGGATTGCAGGAAACGAAATGCGCTCGGCCGCGCGCCATTGGGTTTCGACAATCGCGGTCGCACGTGCGGCGGTGTTCTTGAGCAGCTCGAGAGCGATAGTCTTGAGTTGCGCAGTAGTTCGTCCATCTCCGCTGAAATTGGCAAACGCGAGCCGGTCAATCGCGCCGTCGCCACCAATGCAAATCGTGCGGCACAGAAGCGCGTCCCCCGCGACTTGTCCCGGCACGCGGCTGCGATCGAGTTGAAGGACGATTTTGTGTTTTGCGACCTCGCGTAAGTAATCGGCGTATGGTTCGCGCTTGTCGTGGACGCGCAGTTTTCCCGGCGGGAATTTTAACTCGGCTAAAAGTTTTTCGCCCTTTCTACCATCGAGATTGAACACAGTGACTGGTTCGCCGCTGGCCGCGCAAATTTCTCGCGCGAGGAGAAGCGCCGAGAGATGGTTGCGCGACGGTACATCCCATTCGCGCGTCCCAATGAAAATCCCGGATTGTTCGTTAGGCGGAACGACGAAATTCCACTGCTTATCTTCAAGTGGATAAGGTGTCGGAATAAAAGCGACGGTGTCGATGTCGCGCCCGGGTCGGGCGCGGCGAAAAATCTCAGCAGCTTCCGGAGTTGTGGCGACGCACCCGTCCGCCTGCGCCACAATCCGCATGAATCGCGCAAGCCGGCTCGGGTCGCGTAATTGTTCCGCAATCTGATGGAGACCGGTCTCTTTTAACGCGACCGCGACGGTTCGGCTCTCCTTCTGACACGCAACCAGCGCGCGTTCGGTCGCTCGAAAATTGCCGCGAAGCAAAAGAAGGATCGGCCGTTTTTCTTCGATCGCATTTTTTGTCGTTCGGTGAAACGATCCGCGCGTGCAAGCCGCAAACGCGTGAAGGTTGATCGGCTGATGCCCGGTGTCAGTCGGCCCGACCGGCTCGTCAAAATATTGTTCGAGATCGCGTCCGCCGGGATTGAGGACGCTCAGCCGAAAATCAGTTGCGTCGGTTGACGCCATTCTATTGGTCAGGAGATGGAGTAGTGGATTTCAACAACGTTCCTTCTTCCACTTCATCCATCGGTCCAACTGGAATTGCGCGGCGGATCTCGACTGGTGTCTCTTCCGGTTGCGGTTGGACCGGGATCGCTTTCAAAATCGGTTTTCCTTCGTCAGTACTGTTCGCTTTATTGGTCTTTTGATTCAGAACTTCAGCGCGAGTCGCGCCCGCCTGTCGATTGTCAATCTTTTGGGCGGTTTCCTTTTCGGCGACCTGTTCGTCGGGGGCTACATCGATTTTCGCGACGGATTTCGCCGAGTTATAAGGATCGTTTTCCGCCAAAAGCGTTGGACTCTTGAGGCTCACCGGTTTCACATCGGTTAAGTCAGCGGCGAGTTGGGCACGGGGAACTTGAGTGGACGGTGCTTCCGCAACCACAGGTGCGCGTGGTTCGCCGTGAATATTACAGGTCTCGGTTGGCATTTGCGCCGGTGTCGCAATTTCGGTGTAAGTCGTGCGCTTTTGAACTGAATCTCCGGTCGCGCCTCTGACCGCGTCGTAACATTTGTCGGTGGCGAGCATCCCGGAACGCACACAAATCTCGACGTCTTTCAAACCGGGCGGGCGTTTGATCTCGCGCGGCGAATAACGCACGGCAGCCGTGTTCATGATATCGACCCACACCGGCAATGCCAATTCCCGGCCAAACGCACCGCGATAAATTTTTTGCGGCTTATCGAATCCAGCCCAGACCGCACAGGTAAAGTTACTGTCGTAACCGGCAAAGAGCGCGTCGGTAAAATCATAGGCCGTGCCGGTTTTTCCCGCGACCGTCGGAATTTTCTTCAGCCCAAATTGTGAGCGCGCCGCCTTTCCCGTTCCAGTCTCGAGTGCATCCACCAGACATGAATGCACCTCGTAGGCTGTCTCGGGCTTGATCACGTTTTGCCTGCTGCTGCTGTCCCGTTGCGCGTGCCAGACAGTGCCGTCCTTTTCTTCGATGCGTTCCAAAATGTGCGGCGCCATTGGGCGCCACCCGCCATTCGGAAAAATCGCGTAGGTGATAGCGAGCTCTGCCAATGTGATTTCGCTGCTGCCAAGCAATGTCGCCGGATATGGGCGAAGGCTCGAACGAATTCCCGCCGTTCGACACAGTTGCAAAACCTCGTCCAGACCCGCTTCCATTCCGATCCGGACGGTGGCGCCGTTTTTTGATTTCGCCAGCGCTTGCCGCGCTGTCATTGTACCTTCGTAGCGGTTGTCCGCGCTTTCCGGACCCCACTCGCCCAGAATTCCGCTCATTCCACCGATCATTACCGCGCGATTATCGAGCGGCGAATCGTCAACTAACGTACCGGGAAACATTCCCTGTTCAAATGCAGTCGCGTAAACGAACGGGAGCATCGCAGTCCCGGCTGGACGTTTTGCCTGGAGCGCGCGGTTGTACTGGTTGTGCTCAAAATCGCGCCCACCCACGAGCACGAGAATTCCACCGGTTTCGTTGTCGAGCCCTATGATCGCGCCTTGCAAATATTCCGGAGCGGGCTGCGCCGCTGCCGTTCCGCTCGATTTCGCCTGGCGAAAACTCGCCGCGTATTCGGCGTAAGTTTGATGGTCGTAACCTGGATGTCGCTCGACGTTATCGAGATTCCTGCGAAGCGATTCTTCGGCGACTTTTTGCAGTTCGCTGTCGATTGTCGTGTGAATGCGAAAGCCTTCGTTCATGGCGCGGTCCCATCCGACCGCGTTGATCACTTGCTGTCGGATATAATCGACCGCGTAGTTTTGGCCCTGTGCGTTTTGACGATTTCCGACCACAAGTTCCTGCGCCTGGGCGGCGGTGCATTTGGAATTATCGATGAAACCGAGATCACGCATGCGCGTCAGGGCGTAATTACGCGCATCGCGCGAGGCCGCCTTCTCTGTCCAGGGAGAAAGCCGGTTCGGGCTTTTGACCAGACCCGCCAGAGTAGCGCATTCACTCAGCGAGAGTTCTTGCGCGTGTTTGCCGAAATAACCACGCGCGGCCGCCTCCGCGCCATAAAGACCTCCGCCGAAGTAAATTCGGTTAAGATAAAGCTCCAGGATCTTTTGCTTGTTGAGATTTTGCTCAATTCTGCGCGCGACAAAAATCTCAAGCAGTTTGCGGCGGAACGTTTTTCCTTTGAGCGCAAAACTGTTGCGCGCTAATTGTTGCGTGATCGTGCTGGCGCCCTGGCGGACATGTCCGGCCACCAGATTTTTTAAAGTAGCGCGCAGGATTCCCGAAAGCACGTAGCCATGATGTCGATAGAATTTGGCGTCCTCGACTGAAACAATGGCGTTGATCAGATCGCGCGGCAGCTGTTCGTACGGGACCGTCTCACGGTTCTCGACGTAAATTTGGCCGAAGATCTTGTCGTTGCGATCCAGAATCACGCTGGCCGATTCCATCTGCTCGAGCTTGTTCAAATCGAACGTAGCCGCCTGGTTCTTCAACTCGGACAGATTCATCGAAATCAAAATCGCGAGGCCGCCGATGACGAAAGCCGCAACCGTGATCGGAACGTAAAATTCCGGGCGCGTATACCACGGCGCCCGGAACCGATAGCCTGGCGGCGGGCTCAGATACTGGTTAGTAGAGGGATTTCTCAAAGCGGCAGGGGCAGCAACTTAGGCAGCAAACGCCGAACGCTCAACGCCCAACATCGAATCTAGAATTCGGAGTGCTGCATTTTGCCGTATTGGATGTTCGGGGTTGGACGCTTGCCACGCCGAAGCTTCCAGCGTAGGCGGGTTTGACGTCATGACGGAAGACGCTCACTCACCTTTGGCGGAATTCATCCGCGCAGAAATAGAAAAGCGCGGCCCACAATCTTTTGCCTGGTTCATGGAGCAGGCGCTTTATCATCCGAAGCACGGTTATTATTCCAGCGACCGCGCTGCAATCGGACGACACGGCGACTATTTCACCAACGTCAGCGTCGGTCCGCTCTTTGGAGAGTTGCTTGCCGCGCAATTCGCCGAGATCTGGGAACGACTCGGCAGAATTGACGATTTCCTTATCGTCGAACAAGGCGCGCATCACGGCCAGTTCGCCTGCGACGTTCTTGAATCAACGTGGCGGCGATTTCCCGAATTTTTCTCTGTGTTGCGCTATCAGATCGTCGAACCATTTTCCGCGTTGCAAGATCGACAATCGCAAACGCTGCAGCAATTCCACGATCGCGTGTCGTGGAAAAAATCGCTCGACAAACTAGAAGCGTTCACTGGCATTCACTTTTCCAACGAGTTGCTCGACGCCATGCCCATAAGTCTGCGCGGCAAACTTGTCGGCCTTGATGGCGACAAATTTGTGTTTGTGGAAGGACCGACCGGCCCTCCGCTGAATCAAGCGATGCTTGATTGGCTTGATTGTCTTTCAACAAAGTTGCAGCGGGGTTTGGTGATCGCCATCGATTACGGATTTTTGCGCGCTGAATTTCGTGAGGTATTGCAAGTGCGCGCAAAACATCGACCTCTCGATTCTCCGTTCGAGGAAATCGGCCAAGCCGACATCACTGCGCACGTGAATTGGACGGATCTGGCGGAGCGCGCCGACGCAATTGGACTAGGCATCGCCGGTTTCTCCGACCAACACCATTTCATCACCGGAATCATCTCCGAGTTTCCGGGGTTGTGCGACCAAGCCGAGGCAAAAACCAAACGCCAATTGCAAACGCTTCTGCACCCCGAAATGCTCGGCCGGATCTTTCAAGTCCTTGCCCTGGCGAAAGATGTCGATCTTGCCGTGCCGCTGAGCGGGTTCAAGTTCGCCCGCAACCCTCGCGAGGGACTCGGCCTTTGAGTTTGCAACTCGCGCGTTTCCACCTAACTTCCCACTCCCTCAACGGAGAAAATTATGGCGGACGTTGCCAACAAGTATCCCGAAAATGCTGCCGGCAAATTCTATGTCGATGAACAATGCATCGACTGCGATTTGTGCCGCGAAACCGCGCCTGCGAATTTCAAGCGCAACGACGACGGTGGCCACTCCTACGTTTACAAACAACCGGAGTCGCCTGAGGAAGAAGGCCTTTGCAAAGAGGCGATGGAAGGTTGCCCGGTCGAAGCGATCGGTAACGACGGCACTTAAAGGATCTTCTGTAGCGGCGGTCTATGACCGCCGAATGGCGTCGCCAGACAATCCGGGCTGACGCGCGTAGATTGTTCGCGTGAGCTTCATTTTCACCATCATCGGCCTGATGATTTCACTCGATGTCATCTGGTGGATTGTTTTGGCGCGCCTAACGAATCACGCCATCGGTCGCGTCGTGATCTCGATTTTTATGGTCGCGATGATGCTCGGATTGATCGCGGTCATCGCGGCGAGGATGTCACGCGGTGATTGGGACCGAGTCATTCCGAAGTTTGCTGTCTCGGCGATATTCATCTGGCATTTCATCGGGCTGGGACTCCTGTCGCTGATCGGGCTTGCGCTAATACCCATTCTGCTTGGACAAAAAATAGTGCGGGTTACTCGCGATGCGCCGATCAAAGTTGAACGTTCGGTGCAACCGTCTGATTGGAATCGCCGCGATTTTCTGCGTTTCGCCGGGGCGATGTTGCCGCCGGCCTTCACGCTCGGCCTCACCGGAATCGCGATGGCTCAGCTCAACAACATTCGCGTCCGGCGTTTCGAGCTGTCGATCGCCGAGCTGCCGAAGGAATTGGATGGGACCACGATCGCGCAAGTTAGCGACATGCACGTCGGACGATTCACCAATGGCAAGGTCCTCCAGAAAATGGTGCGCATGGTCAACGAAATGCGCGCGGATCTCGTGCTTTTGACGGGCGACTTGATCAACGACGCACTCGCCGATCTCGACACTGGACTGGAATTAACTCGAGCACTGGAAGCGCGCTTCGGTTTGGCGATCATTGAAGGCAACCACGATTTGATCGAGAACCCGGCCGAGTTCGAAAGGCGGGTGAGAGCGTCTGGCATTCCATTTTTGCTGGATGAATCGACAATTATCGACGTCCGCGGATTTCCGCTCCAGCTTCTCGGACTCAGTTGGACGCGCGTTCACGATCAAGGACGCGACGCGGCGATCGCGAATTCCGTCAAAAAATTACTAGAGCAGCGTGAGGCCGGTGCATTTCCAATTTTGATGGCGCATCACCCACACGCTTTCGACGCGGCAGCTGAGGCTGGATTACCGCTCACACTTTCCGGCCACACCCACGGCGGGCAATTGATGTTGAACGAGCAGTTAGGATTTGGGCCCGCGCTCTTCCGCTATTGGTCGGGACTTTACACTCGCGGTCGCAGCAAACTCATTGTCTCGAACGGCGTCGGCAATTGGTTTCCGCTCCGGGTCAATGCGCCCGCGGAAATTGTTCATCTCACTTTGCGGCGAGAGTGAACGGCTAAAAGGCTGGCCTGTTTGAGAAAAATCTCGGGTCGACCGGACCTTCGTCAAAGAGCCACGGACTCGAACGCATTCTCGAAGTTGAGCGAGTTGGTCTTGTGATGACTCCCTGTGACGGGGCAGCAGGGCTGTGAATTGCTAAAGTGCGGCTTGCCAGGAGCGAGTTGGCGGCCTGGTATTTGTGCGCCCCTTCGTATCCGTAAAACGCGATGTAACTTCGGCGATCATCTACTTTGATCGCAGCTGTCCAATTAAATGTCGGGTCGAGGAGAACAGTTCCCATTTCCGTTTCCCATTCCAGCCAGGCGTGAGTAAGCGAGTCATTCACACGCCGTTTTCCGATAACGAAACGAACATTGGTGGCGCCGTTTAATTGCATCCGGTCGTAAAGCGTCAGCGCCTTGCCCTTGCAATCCGCCACCCTCGCGGTTTCGACTTCAGAAGGAGTCTGCCATTCACGAGAATATCGATAAGGCATCGCGCGCAACTCGATCATCCACTCGTTGACCAGCGCGAACGAGATTCCATCAACAGCGTAACCGAAAGTTGCGGTCAGAGTTGGTTGGATCCGGGACATCTGTCTGTCGTACGGTGTTGACCCAACTTCCAGGAACGTCGGTTGCGAAAAACCGATCGAGGTCCAGACAAGTAGGACAATTAAAAACCAGAGAGCTTTCTTGAATGGGATCATAGCCGTAAGGCCATGATCTAAAGCAGCGGACGTGCCGCGATTTACGCTTTTGTCGTCGCTGGAGGGGCTTCGCCCGGGGCCGATGTCGATTCTGGCGCCGCGGGTTTAGCGGCAGTAGCTGCCGCTGCGGCTTTTTTCTTGGCTTCGGCTGCGGCCGCTGCTGCGGCCAGATTTTTATCCACCGCCGCGGCCTCAACCGGATGGATGCGATGATAGTACTCGTTCGATTTCGACAACTCCTCTTTCCGAAACAGAAGCGCGTCGAACCGCTCGCGCTTGCTTAGCTCGAAATCCTTGTCCATCTTGATCGCTTCGAACGGACAAACTTCGACGCAGATCTGGCAGCTCATGCAAACCGAGATGTCGATGTCGAACACCTTCGGATAAAACTGC
>Ga0209328_10000151_pt1 | contig 14744 bp, 17 predicted proteins | sample JacPinW_OM3H0_M1_FD_187954 | JGI IMG/M metagenome (GOLD analysis project Ga0209328, IMG submission 187954) | Forest soil microbial communities from Algoma, Ontario, Canada - Jack Pine, Ontario site 1_JW_OM3H0_M1 (SPAdes) (version 2) | ecosystem: Environmental > Terrestrial > Soil > Boreal... | reverse complement strand
GAGCGCGGTGTAGTGCAATAAATTCTGCATGAACAGAGGCAGAATCGCGATTGTGGCGTAAAGAAGCGCGCCAATCAGCAGCATCAGGACATTTCCGATTGCAAAATTTCGGTTCTTGAGAATGCGAAGATCGACAATCGGAAATGGCGTAAGTAGCTCGCGGGCGATGAAACCGATAAAGCCCGCGGTGGAGATGACCGCGCACCAGACAATCATCTTTGAGCTGAACCAGTCGAGCTCCTGACCTTTATCCAGCATGATCTGCAGGCTCGCGAGCCAAATGCCGAGCAGCCCGAAGCCGAGGTAATCGATGTTCGCGGCGGAAGAACGTTTCAAATACGGCGGATCCTCGAGAAATGCGCGACATAGTACGGTGGCGAGAATGCCGACCGGCAAATTAATATAGAAGGCCCACCGCCAGGAGTAATTGTAGGTTAGCCAACCACCGATTATCGGCCCCAGAATTGGCGCGACCACGATGCCCATGGTGAAAACGGCCATGGCCATTCCGCGTTTCGCCGGCGGGAAACTCTCCATCAGGACTGCTTGCGAGATCGGTTGCAACGCGCCGCCGGCAGCGCCTTGCAGCACGCGGGCCATGATTAGGAATCCAAGACTTCCGGCGATGCCGCACAATGCCGACGCGAACGTGAACAAAATGATGCAGCCAATCAGAAATCGTTTTCGACCGAAAACCTGACCCAACCAATTGGTCGCCGGAAGAATGATCGCGTTCGAAAGCAGATAGCTGGTCAAAACCCAGGTCGCTTCGTCGGTTGACGCAGAAAGATTTCCAGCAATGTAGGGAAGCGAAACGTTCGCTACCGACGTGTCGAGCACTTCTATGATTGTGGCGAGCATGATCGAAATCGCGATCAACCACGGATTGAAGCGCGGCTTCCACTCATTAGGCTGCGACGCTGCAGTATCGGCACTCATGCTTGCCCTTTTTGAACCCGGCCGATCCACAGCGCCGCGCCCAAGATTACGCCGGCTGCGAGAATGATCGCTCCGATAGCGACTTTCCACGCAGCACCGACCTCACCGCCTACGTAAACGGTTGGAACCACCGACATGCCTGGACCCAGCACACGTTGCAGGTTCTGTTGATCATCGAGCACGATCTTGACCGGCACGCGTTGGACTACTTTCACATAATTGCCCGTCGCGTTTTCCGGCGGCAACAGAGTGAAAGCCGCGCCACTGCCGGCCTGAATGCTGTCTACATGTCCGTGTAACTTGAGTTCTCCGTAAGCGTCGATGGAAACAGTCGCAGGTTGTCCCGGCCGCATATTGCGGAGTTGCGTCTCTTTGAAATTGGCAATTACCCAAACTCGTGACGGAACGAGCGACATGAGCGCCTGGCCTACCTGCACGTAATCGCCGGTAGTAACTGCTTTTTTAGTCACGTAACCATCGATCGGCGCGTTGATTTTCGCATAACTCAAGTTGAGTTCGGCTTGTTCGACCGCCGCTTCGTCGGCTTCGACGGCTGCTTTGCTCGATTGTGAAGAGGCAACGCTCGAATCTCGGTCTTGCATGCTGATGACGTTGCGGCCAAAGAGATCCGCCGCGCGCTTTTCGGTAGTGGCTGCTTGAATCTGCGTGGCCTTGTCCTTTGCCAGATTCGCTTTCGCCTGCGCGAGCGCGATTTGAAAGTCGCGAGGATCAATCTCGACCAGGACGTCGCCTTTCTTGACGAGTTGATTGTCATCTACGTGCACCACGGACACGCGGCCGGCGATTTTTGGCGCTACTGAAACGAAGTGCACATCAATGAATGCGTCATCGGTGGTTTCGTGCGTAAACGAATGAAACATCGTAAACGCGCCGTAGCCAATTCCTGCGATCGTCAGCGCCGCGGCTGCGACAATCACGCCTGGTCGCCTGAAAAGTGACTGCTTCTTTTCTTTCTTTGAAGAATCGCCGGCGCGGTCAAAGCGCGCAGGAGCAGTCCGCTTGTGATCTTGAGTGAGGGCGGTGGGATGACGCTCTCGTACCTCAACCGGCGCCGCACCATTGTTTGAAAAATCCGTTTTCATCATGCACAACGATTCGCTTGCTCATGTGAAGATGTGAAAGACGATGTTTCTTGTCTAGGTATGCCGAACCGGCATAGTTGGATCGACAGTGGAACTACGACATCTTCGTTACTTCGTCGCTGTGGCAGAGGCTGAAAACGTCTTGCGCGCGGCAACGCAGAAACTTCACGTCTCGCAACCGGCGGTCAGCCGTCAGATCCGCGATCTGGAGGATGAGCTCGGCGCTCAGTTGTTCGAGCGCACAGGCAAATCGGTCAATTTGACTGACGCAGGCCGTGTTTTCTTAAGAGAAGCGCGCGCGGTTCTCGAGCGAACAAACGAAGCAGTGCGGAACGTGCGCGATTTCGCGCAAGCCGGTGAAACAGAGCTACACGTTGGTTATGCGCCGACACCAAGCGGACACATCTTGTCAGCAACAATGCGCGCTTTTCAAAAGGCAATGCCTAACGTTCACGTGAAACTGCACGATTGGAGCAACGAGCAAATTGCCGTTGGTCTGCGAGATGGACGACTAAAGGTGGCCTTAATCGCCCGTGCGACAGAGCGTGGCCCATTTCGTGATTTCCATTTTGAAGAATTGTTGCGCGAGCATATCCGCCTGGCGGTCCCGCCGGACCATTCATTTGCACAGCGTCGTTCCGTCTCGCTGGCCGATGCGGCGCAACAACCGTTTGTAGGATTAACGCGCGAAGATTTTCCGGATTATCACAGGTATCTCGCCAGCCTGTTCGCTTCGGTAAAAAACAAGCCGCGAGTGATAGAGGAGCATGATAGCATGACCAGCGTTGTCTCCGCCGTCGAAGCCGGCACCGGTGTGGCCGTTGCGGTGGAAGCGCTTGGTTACGCTTTCGGTAATCGGGTGAAGTTAGTGCGACTCACTCCCGAGCCAAAGCCCATCTCCTTCGGCATCGCCGCGCGAAAAGGACGACTCAGTCCCGCCACCGAGAAGTTTTGGCAATGCGCCAAGGAAGCTGCAGCTAAGTAATTTTGTAGTTTACGGCGAGTGCCGAACCACTAGAGAAAATTCAATAGCGCGTCAGTGGTTTCTTTCGGTTTCTCTTCCAGAATCCAATGACCAGCGTTCGGCAACACAACGACGGTCGGATCATCTGCAACCACTTTCATCTGTTCGCCAAGTTCCTTGCCCAGCGATTTCTCTCCGCCGATCGATAACACCGGCATGGTCAATTTCGTTTGCGAAAGCTGGGCGAAATCTTTCGCGAGTTGCGGCCACGACGCGAAATACGTCCAGGCCGCGCGCATCCGGCCCGGTTTGGCATACGCCGCGGTGTAAGCTTTGCGATCGGCTTCCGGAATCGAATGATTCTTGTCGGCGGCGAAGACGTTCCAGAAATATTCGAAGTAAGTGCGCTCCCGTCCCTGCACCAATTTTTCGGGATACTCGCCGTTGAACCGAAAATGCCAGACGTGCGGATCGTTGTAGATCGGTTCCCAGCCGGGCACGCCGGGGAGAAACGCATCCATCACCGCGAGCTTTTCGATTTCGCTGGGAAATTGCGCGGCGTAAGCGTAAGCCACCATCAAGCCAATGTCGTGACCGACCACGCGCGCCTTATCGACCTTCAACGAATGCACGAGATCGTGGATCTGTTTCGCCGCGATGATCATGCCGATTTGGTTGTCTGCGGGAATCGATGAATCGCCGATGCCCGGCAAATCCGGCGCGATGACGGTGAACTTCTCGGCGAGCTTCGGAATAATCGGTCGCCACATCCGCGACGTTTCAGCAAACCCGTGCAACAAGATCACCGTCGCCGGCCCTTTGCCCGCAGTCAGGTAATGCAACTGCACGTTGTCGATCTTCGCATCGCGCACGACGATTTGCTCGGCCGCTTGAAGAGAACCGGCACCGAAAAGAAGAACAGCGGTGAAAATTAGTGAGAACGTTCGCATAAGACATCCACGCTAAACGAACCTGGCCCTGAAAAGAAAAGCCAAATCAAAATGACGAGGTAAAGGACCTCGGGCAGATACAAGAATTCGGAAAGCCAGCCGAGTGGCGAAGAAGTCTTAATCGACGGAGCAGCGGTGGTCGCGATCGCGACAATCATTACGCCGCAAAGTAGAAGGCAGGCGAATGAGGTCGCTGCACCAAGGATCAGCAGCAAACCGCACACAAATTCGACCGTTGAGACGAAGAAGACATTGAATTCCAGAAAAGGTACGCGTGCTGCGCGTAAGGTTTCACGCATTTGCTCGCGACGCTGCTTGACGAAAAGTTTGCCGCCTCCCGAAAGAAAGAACGCGCAACCGACCGCGATACGCGCAAGCAAAGCTGCGATCCAAGCCCAGCTACGCAACTCGATGAGAATGTTATCGGGAAGAAACAAGAATGACTTCATCCATGTAACGGTTGGCGGCAGCTGAAGCGTCATCAGGACTTTTGCCGTTCTGACGCGCGCTCAAATACGGCGCGTACCACTCCCACCAATTATGTTTTCCGTGCGTCCTTTCGTAGTTGCCATGTTGCTGCTCTGTTTCGTGGAGAAGTTCTGCGAGCTTTCCGATGTCGATCTTTCCAGCTTCGATCGATTTCCATTCGCGACCGGGAAGTCGCATAGTGATTTCCTGTAGCAACCAGGTGTTGCCGTCCGGATCCTCGAACGTTGCGAATGAGCCATACGATCCACGCTTTGGATCCGGTCCAGAGGCGCGCGGCCCAAGAAGTCCGTCGAAGTGAAACACCTCCGATACTTCGATGCCGCGATTCACGAGATCAGCGCGAGCTTTCTCGATATCGTCAACGATAAGATACAAATTCTGGAGCGAACCCGGCGCCATCGAAGTGATTTCTTTGCCGATGTGAATCGATGCTTCCGAACCAGGCGGAGTGAACTGCACCACTCGCCGACCCGAATCCTTGACGAAATCGATATCCAAGCGGAATCCCAGTTTCTCGTAGAACGCCTTGGCCCGATCGACATCGGAAACTGGCACGACCACGACTTCTAGTTTCATGTTCAACGGTCCATTTCTTGTCGTTGCCATAACTTCTCCTTTATGAATGCGGCCAGTCGTTCGTGATTGTGGTCTGAGTCCGATCTGTTACAAGGTTCATCTTAATGAATTACGCTTTAGCATTCGCCTTCGGAATCGGCTTCGTCGCTGGATTGCGTTCGCTTACACCGCCAGCTGTCGTCGCATGGGCCGCGCATTTCGGTTGGCTGAATCTCAACAATTCGCCACTCGCCTTCATGGGATCGATCATCGCGGTTATTATCTTTTCGCTACTGGCTCTGTTCGAATTATTCGTCGATCTGCAGCCTTCAACGTCGAAACGCACCGCGCCGGTGCCGCTGACGGCTCGCATTTTCACGGGCGGTCTTTGCGGCGCGTGCATTTGCGCGGCAGGTAATCAACCGATGATCATCGGTGCGATTCTGGGAGCTATTGGCGGACTAATCGGAGCATTCGCCGGTTACGAAGTCCGGAGAAAATTGGTCGCCGCATTGAAGATCAAAGATATTTTCATCGCCGTGCTAGAGGACTTGGTCACGATCGGAGCTGCCTGTTTTTTTATCTCACGCTGACTCAGTTTTTCGGACGTTTCAGTTTGCCAGGGAGAATCATTGGCGTCTTCATAATGTAACGCTGTTGAATTAAAGAACTCCTTCTTCGACATCGTACACGTCGAAGAAGAACTTCACTTTGCTTGGTGGATGGCAAAATTGCGGGATATAGGTTTCGAAGTATTCCTGGACTTGCGGAGTGAGATCGCAAAGGCGCAAACAACGCATTTCGTTGTTCCATTTGATGATCGCTGCTAGATCCTTCTGCGTTGTGTTTTCTCGGATCCAGCGATCAACCTCCTGGTCGGTCGCGCCGGTCGCGACGAACTCTTTGAATTTCATTGCGTCGAGCCCGGTAAACTTCCAGAAATAGGCGCCGAGGCCGCACGGATAAAAGTTGTATTCGCCGTTGATGCCTAACAAGTCAGCGCGAGCCTTATCGAGCATTCGCGCAGCGATGACGAACCCGCCGAGTGTGTCACGCGGGCTGTGCGGTGGTGTTTTCCTTAAATCGCGAGCCAGTTGTTTAAGCTTGTCTGTGTTCATAGGCTTGCAGTTTTGATTATTTGGTGGGTACCAGCACCGGAGCGCCTTTGTCCTTCACGAAGAACACGACGAATTTCGCCGGTTTGGTTTGGCTAGCGTTTCGCCCGACGACGTGAACATCCTCAGGGCCTTCATAGAAGGTCTGACCAGGTGTCAGAGTCACTTCTTTCCCGCCGCTGACCTGCATTACGATCGAGCCTTCCAGCACATAAATAAATCCATGTGCGTTGTGGCGATGTATTGGGTCCGAGCTGCCCGGAGGATACTCAATCAGGAGCATCAGACCTTCCTTCCCAGGAAGGTCCGTCAAGTCTTTCGAAAAGAGCTGCGTCAACTTCGCCTCCTTGGGTTCCGTCGCGGCGGCCATCGCTGAGCCCACGCCGAAAGCGGCGACGACGAGTGCGCACGCAACGAGTGTGAAGCGCTGCCGCGCGACTGATTTTGAAGTTCGGATCGGTTTCATTTGTGATGTCCTTTCTGGTACGTGGTTTGGTTTTCTCGATGTTCGGGAAGAGATCTTCCTTCTAGGATGCAGAGCGGCTAAGCCACTCGTCGAAGCGCGTCGGGCCGAGGCGCGGTTTATCGCCGGGTGCAGGGACAAGGCTTTGATCGTTCAACTCGGCGCCGAAGTACTGAGCGTGAACATCTGTGGTCACCTTGCGTGGATCTCGCGTCGCTTTCAAGAAACGCCGAGCTAATTCATCCATTCGGATTGGTTCGGGACCGGCAATCTCGATTGTGCCGTTTACTGGCTCGGCGACTGCGACGTCCGTCAATGCGGCGGCGACATCATCCGCCGCGATGGGCTGCATCATACCAGGCGACAACCGAACCATTTGCCCTTCGGTGGCCGATTGCGCGATGCCCTTCACGAACTCGAAGAACTGCGTCGACCGGACGATCGTAAAAGGAACTTTGGATGCCTTGATCAGTTTCTCTTGAGCCACCTTCGCGCGGAGGTAACCACTCGCAGGAAGTCGATCGGCGCCCACGATTGACAGCGCTACGTGGTGTCGTATGCCGGCAGTCGCTTCCGCACCAAGTAAGTTGCGCCCTGCCGTTTCAAAAAACTCCAGCACGGCCTTATCGTCCCACTGCGGCGCATTCGCGACATCGACGACCACCTGAGCGCCTTTCAGCGTTTCAGCGAGTCCTTCACCAGTAAACGTGTTGACGCCCGATTTGGGGGATGCCGCTACTACTTCATTGCCACGCTGGCGGAGGTTGCTTACTAGCTTTGTTCCGATCAACCCCGTGCCGCCAATTACCACGATCTTCATATTCTTATTTGAGTCAGCTTTTGAAGAAGGCGAGCAGATCGGCATTGATGACGTCGGCGTGCGTCGTGATCATGCCGTGCGGCAAGTCTTTGTAGGTCTTGAGCGTGCCGTTCTTGAGAAGCTTGGCTGAAAGTGGGCCGGCGGCCTGATAAGGCACGATCTGGTCGTCCTCGCTATGCATGACCAAAACCGGCACGTTGATCTTTTTTAAATCTTCGGTGAAGTCGGTCTGCGAGAACGCGACGATGCCGTCATAACCCGCCTTGGCACCGCCCATCATGCCCTGACGCCACCAGTTCCAAATGAGAGGCTCGATCGTTTTCACGCCGGGACGGTTGAAGCCGTAGAACGGACCGGCCGGCAGGTCGTAATAGAACTTGGCCCGGTTCGCAGCGAGCTGGGCTTGGAGATCATCGAACACCGACTTGGGCGTGCCTAACGGATTGGCCGGAGTCTTCACCATCAGCGGCGGCACGGCACTGATGATAGCCGCCTTCGCCACATTCTTGTCGCCGTGACGGCCGAGATAATGCACCACCTGGCCGCCGCCCGTCGAATGGCCAACGTGAATCGCATCCTTCAAGTTGAGATGATCCGTGACGGCCTTCAGATCATCGGCATAGTGGTCCATGTCATGTCCGTCGCCGGTTTGACTCGAGCGACCATGTCCGCGGCGATCAGTCGCAATGACGCGATAGCCTTTGCTGAGGAAAAAAAGCATCTGCGGGTCCCAATCATCCGCTGATAGCGGCCAGCCGTGACTGAAGACAATCGGCTGCCCGCTGCCCCAGTCTTTATAATAGATCTGTATTCCGTCCTTAGTGGTAAGCGTGTCTCCTTTCCATTTTCCCGTCGTGGCTTTTGCCTGCGAGGTTGGCGGATCCGCAGCCATGGTGGTAGCGGCTACCCCGGGGAGTCCGGCAACAGCCGCGAGTCCGGCGGTGCCAACCAGAAATTTTCGCCGCGAGATATCGACGTTAGCGTTCTTTTCGTTTCCAAACGGGACGTGTGACATAACGAATTTCCTTTCGGTTGATGTTGCACTAGGCGATGTGCCACCCGCGGCAGAATCGGCCCTGATCAAATCCTCGTCCTGTCAGGTATTCGCCGTCAACGTTACAATCGTGTGACGCTTGCCTAAGCGGTCGCGCCAAATCGATGTTCGAGAATTAATTTCGCCGACGCGTTGCCTCGAACAGGAACCAGGTCCGTCGTTCAGTTTCGTCGATCCAAACTTCGATCAAGCTCGCGGTAGCCACGTCGCGGTGCTTATCGCAAACGTTGTGGGCCTGGCGAAGACGCGCGGCCATGGTTTTGTTGTCGTCGGCAAGCTCGGCCAGCATGTCCAATGGTTCGACGTATTCGGCGTCGTTATCGAGTACGCGTTGCGTGCGCGCGATGTGACCGATGGATCTCAATGTAAGTCCGCCGATTTTCCGAACTCGCTCGGCGACTGGATCGGTCATGGCGAAAAGGTGATCGGCCTGTTCGTCGAGTAATAGATGATAATCGCGGAAGTGTGGTCCGCTCATATGCCAGTGGAAATTCTTCGTTTTCACGTAGAGCGCGAACACGTCGGCGAGAATCGCGTTCATCGCCGCTGAGATGTCGCGGGTCGCGGCTGGTTTGAGGTCGGTGCGGGTTTCGAGTGGAGCGTCGCGTCGGCGGAGAAGCTCCGATCTATTCTTCGAATTGGATTTGTTCGTAGCGTTTTTGGTTGGGTTAATCATGTGTTCACCCTCGTGCTCGGTTTAGTGAATTTCAATTCGGCTAGTTGCGGTCGTAGGGAATGATATTGTCCCATTCGTCGGCCGACGATCGGGCGACGAAGGCGACGACCGGCTCGGTGTCGCTCATATTAAAGACTTCGTGAGGCACGCCGGGCTTGATGTAAATGAAATCGCCGGCTTCGTTTTCAACCGACTGTTTGCAGCGATCGCCGAATTCGTGACGAACTTTTCCTTCGATGATGTAGAGAATCACTTCGAAGTCGACGTGGATGTGTGCGTAGGCGACGCCGGCCGGCGGAATCGTCGCAATGTTGGCCGATAATTTCGTGGTGCCGACATTTTTCCGTGACATGCCTTGCTTGTAATGAATGCCGTTCCAATCCCGTCGGGCGCCGCCGCCGCGAATGGTTAGTATTCCGCCGTGATCTTCGACGGCCCTGAGTTCTATATCGCTGCTCATAGTTTTAAGCCGTTACTGGTTTTCTGCCTGGAAGAATTTTGCTCACGAGAGCGTTGGTTGTTTTCTCCAGAATAATTCCCCACGCGCTCAGGATTGCTAGCGTGATTACAAAAACAAATAGAAAGGCCAGGATCGACAGCGGCCGGATCCGCAATCCGAGCCAGATCACGTAGGGCTGATGAATGAGGTAAAGGCCGTAGGAGTACATCCCGACGAGACTCAAAATTTTAACAAAGCCGCTGACGCGCGAAATGAATCCAGCGACGCCGACGATTACCAAAAAGCAGCACGCGCCAGTGGCGAAATCAACATACACATAGTTGATGTCGTAGAGTTTTAAGGCCAGCGGATACAAACCCAGGCCGGTGACGAGTCCAACGCCGCGCAAAAGAAACCATTCCGCGCGCTCTGTAGATCTTGCGTGCCACATTCCGAGCGCCATGCCGAGCGCGAACTCCGGCAGCCGGCATAAGGCAAGCCCTCCCAGGACCCAGAGTCCGTGGACTGGATGAACGTCGAGCATCATGTAGCGAACAAAAAATCCGAGTGCGCAGGCCGCGATCAGAAATATCCACGCGCCGAATTTCCTGGCTGCCAAAAAGAGCAGGGGAAAGATCAGGTAAAATTGGATGAGCATCGAGAAGTACCACCAGGCCGCGTTCAGGTACATGAAATTCATCTCGATGTTGATGAAACGCAGGCCGAGCAAGCTGAGAATAATCCGCTCGTCGACCGGTTCGAGCCGCGCGACGAATGGCGAAACCAGATAAACGATGTGCGCGACCCAATACATCGGGTAGAGCCGCACGAATCGCCCGACGAACCATTGACTCCAGCCGACTGTCCCCGATTTTTCCCGCCGCAAAGCCGACTCTGTTAGCGTCCAACCACTTAAGATGATAAATGCGCCGACCGCGTGAAAACCAAGCCCGGAAATTTCCCACCAAGCCGAGCGCAAGATCGACATCGTCGCCGTCGCGAGATTGCTCCAATCGTTAGGCGGAAGTTGGTAATGCTCGAAGACCGTCCGAAAGAAATGAAAATAAACGACGAAGATAATCGCCAGCGCTTTCGAGATGTCGATCCAGAGCAGGCGTTTCATTTCCTTTCAGCAAAGCAGGAATCCCGAAATTAAGACAGGATTAAGGAGGCTTCCCGGCCGGTTGCGCAGCAGTGACCGATTTGTATAAGCTCCCGCACATGAGTGTCGGCGGTTCGTCGAGATCACCGCGAGGATTCCGTGCATTTCTGCGCGCTGAGTATCCGTTTTTCATCGGCCTCACGATCGCGTCCAGTTTTCTGGCACTTGGAAACGACGTTTTAGAAAACGTAGGTCACCCGTTCGTTCTCGGTGTGACCTTTGTGTTATTACTCGGAGCCGTTCTTTGGTCCGCAATTTCGGTTGTGCGTCATGCAGACTGTCTCGCGATCAAATGCGGTGAGCCGTACGGAACGCTTATTCTCACGCTGTCGGCCATCAGCATCGAAGTGGTGATGATCTCCGCCGCAATGCTCCATGGCGAGAACAATCCGACTCTCGCGCGTGACATGATGTTCGCGGTGATGATGATTGCGCTCAACGGCCTGATCGGATTTGCACTATTGTTAGGCGGGTTGCGACACCACGAGCAAAATTACAATCTCCAGGGAGCCGGTTCCTACCTGAACACGATCATATCGCTGGCCGTGCTTGGGCTCGTCCTGCCCAACTTCACTACTTCGCTTGCCGGTCCGCGATTTTCCACGGTCCAGGAATTATTTTTGATCGTCATCTCTTTGGTTCTCTATCTGATTTTTCTCTTTGTTCAGACTGGGCGACATCGCCAATATTTCAGGGAGGCTGCCGGCGCGGGGATCAGAATCGCCGGCGACGCTCATTCTGAATCCGAACTGCGCTCCACCAGTTTTCACGCTGTCATGTTGGCTCTTTATCTCATCGTGGTCATTGTCCTGGCGGAGAAATTCGCGATTCCGATGGACAATTTTATTGAGCGCTTCGGCATGCCGCAGGCGTTTGGCGGCGCGATCGTAGCGGGTCTAGTACTGGCGCCTGAAGCGTTGAGCGCGGTGAAGGCCGCGACCAGAAATCAGTTGCAACGTTCAGTAAATATTTTGCACGGCTCGGTCCTCGCTTCGATCGGTCTGACAATTCCAGCGGTGCTCATCATCGGCATGACAACAAACCGTTCGGTGACCCTCGGGATTGAAGGCGGCAACCTGCCTTTGCTCCTGCTCACTTTGGGCGCGAGCATCGTTACCTTCGGCACGGGCAAGACGAATGTCTTGCAGGGTTTTATTCATCTTGTGCTGTTCGCGGTGTTCTTACTTCTGATTTTCTGCCCCTGACGAAGCGCGCTGTTTTTCGATGACGACCATGGCGACTCCGCCGAGAACCGCGGTGGAGGCAATCACGTAGCGCAAAGTGATCGGCTCGCTGAGCAAAAGAATTCCGCCGGTAGCGGCGAGAACCGGTACGCTTAGTTGAACGGTGGCGGCGCTGGCGGCCTTTAAGTCGGAAAGCGCTGCGTACCAGATCACGTACCCAATGCCGGACGTAATCGCGCCCGAGATCACAGCGTAGATTGTTCCTAACGAATCGAAATGCATTTTCGGCAACATGATGACGCTGATCAGCGCGGCGAACGGCACGGCGCGTAAAAAATTACCAGTCGTAACAGCGATGGCCTTGGCCGCACTCCTGCCGCGCAGCGAATAAATTCCCCATGCGACTCCGGCACTTAGCATCAACCCCGAACCAATTAATGGCGGCGCGGAAATTCCTGGGAATACGAGCACAACCAAGCCGATCAAGGCCACAACAAGACCGGCGACTTGAATTGCATCGAGTCGTTCGCCTTTGCGAAACCCCCAGAGAATCATCGTCGCTTGGACAGCGCCGAAGAGAAGCAACGCGCCGGTTCCGGCCGAAAGATCGACATACGCGAAAGAGAACGCCGCCGCATAAACAAAGAGCGCAAGCGCGGAAATCCAGTTGCCTTCGCGCGACGATGTCGACTTTCGCAAATTCAGAATAAGCCAGAGCGCGACCGCGCCTGAAAAAATTCTGACGAAAGTAAAACTGGCGGGATCGATGGTCGTATCTCTGAGCGCGGCACGGCAAAGCAATGAATTGCTGGCGAACGCGATCATCGCCAACAGCGTCAGAAGGACGACGCGCGTCTTCATTGTCGGAAGTCGGAGGTCAGAAGTCAGCGATCACTCAGAATCGAACTTCGGTTTCTTCGCGGAAATTTTTCTGTAGGTGCCTTCCGCGGTGACGTTGAATCCGAATCCGCAGATGCCGGTTTGAGTAACAACCAGGTTTCCGCCTGTGAACCTGAGGATGATCTTGCATTCCTCTTCCGCGCCCTCCGGTTTGAAAATCGCGGTGTTTCCTTCGATGCGCGCGGTCCCGCTGCCCTCTCCTGTGTTGGCGGTCGGTCCGTGGGCGGATTTGTATTCGTAGGTGCCGAGAAACTCGATTTGAAGGCGTTGCTGACCGAGCGCCCAGATTTTGAACTCGTTGTTTCTCAATTTCCAGGTTCCGTTGACTGGTCCCGCAGTAACATCTGTCTGCGCATCGAGGCACGTCGCGACGAACCAAGACGCGAGAGCCAAGAGAATTTCTTTCATGTCTCAGTCGGCGACCGGTTCAAAACCGGCAAACATTTCTTTTGCTTCCGCCAGAGTATTGAGCGGCACACAATCGCAGACGGCGAAGAACTTATTCCACATCGCGAGCACGTTTGAATTTTTGTGCGCGACCTCGATTGCTTCCTTTGATTTCCATTCCGACACTTCGATAATCGTGCCGTCGAGCGCACGCATGATCGTCGGCACGCGATCGGTGACGAGATTTTCTTTTTTTAAGGTCGGAACGCGATTGCGCACGGGCTTGAGCAGCTCCGTCTCTTTTCCCGGTTTCGGCCGATACGCCACGATCACGATCACGCCTTTCATAGAATCGACATCATGGACATGATTGAGTGACAGGGGAAGCCGGTAAAGCCGGGCGAACCCTCGGAATTCCGTAGCTTGGGCCACCGAAAAAGGGCGCCTGAGAATTCAGTGACAGATCGCCTTAGTAGAATTATTATTGGCGCGAAGTGAAACGCTCCAAGGGCACGACGAAGCGTTTCCCCCCAGGCAAACAGCAACCGAATGGTAATGGCGCCGCCGGAAACCACGTGTCCGACCAGGAACTTCTCCAAGCCAAAGAAGCGCTCGAACGCAAAACGGAGGAGTTGGCGCTTTCGCTTTCGATGATGCAGGCGACGCTGGATTCAACCACGGACGCGATCGTGGTGACCGATCTCCGCGGCAATGTGCGGGATTTTAACGAAAAATACGCCCAGATGATGGGTGTGACCCGCGAACAACTGAAGGCGGCGGACGTTAATGAACTACGGCTGAAATTTAGTCAGCGGTTCAAAGATCCGGAAGGATTCGTGGCGCAAGTGATGGAAATCTATCGGACCAAGCCGGCCGAAACTTTCGATGTCTTGGAATGGAAGGACGGAACGATCCTGGAGCGCTACTCGCAAATTCAATTGCTCGATCAAAAACCGGTGGGCCGGGTTTGGAGTTTTCGCGACGTGACCGAACGCAAGCGCGTGGAAGAAAATCTGGAGGCGGCGAAAATCGCTGCCGAAGATGCGAACAGAGCGAAAGATGATTTCTTGGCTTCGTTGAGTCATGAACTGCGGACGCCGCTCATGCCGGCGATGATCGCGGCGAGTTATTTGGCCGAACACAGAAACCTCTCGCCGGAATTTCGCGAGGAAGCGACGACGATCCTGCGCAACGTCCAACTGGAAGCGCAGTTGATTGATGATCTGCTGGACGTGACGCGAATCACTCGCGGCAAGATCGAAGTGCACCATGAAGTGGCCGACGTGCACCGGTTGCTGCAAAACGTGGTGGAGATCGTGAGGAACGACATCTCGAAAAAGAAGATCGAGCTTGAATGCGATCTAAACGCAACCGAGCACCATATCTGGGCCGATCCGGTGCGGATTCAGCAGGTTTTCTGGAACCTGATGAATAACGCGGTCAAGTTCACGCCGGAGAAAGGACGCATCAGCATTCGCTCGTTCAATCAGGGAAAACAGTTCGTTTTCGAGATCAGCGATACAGGAATCGGGATCGAACCCGAA
>Ga0209328_10000149_pt1 | contig 14770 bp, 18 predicted proteins | sample JacPinW_OM3H0_M1_FD_187954 | JGI IMG/M metagenome (GOLD analysis project Ga0209328, IMG submission 187954) | Forest soil microbial communities from Algoma, Ontario, Canada - Jack Pine, Ontario site 1_JW_OM3H0_M1 (SPAdes) (version 2) | ecosystem: Environmental > Terrestrial > Soil > Boreal... | reverse complement strand
CAAAACATACCGCGAGATTACTATCGCGCCTTTTTACGAATTCACGCCGAAGTGGGATTGGGCCCAGAGTATCAGCCGCCCTTCACGATTACTGCAGATTATACGCTTCGCGACGAACTGTCGTCACCGGAGACAGGCAACAACTATTCCGAAATCTCAGTGATCTACAACGTTGACCCAGATAGACCCGAGCCCGTCGCAGATGCCGCGAACAAACCAAAGATTGATCCAGCTACAGGCAAAACCCAATACGTAAATATACCCGGGCACGTTAAGGTCGGCGCTACTTGGAAGCACGGAAAGGATGTGCCGCTGTTCATGAACACGGACACCTTCACTGCTTGGGTCGGCGTACAGTTTTAGTCTAATGAACGCGCTAGATTTGCCAGTGCTAAGGACTAAAACGTCCTTAGAAGAGGCGTTTTCAGCGATGAAAAGCTCGAAAAGATCGGCGGTACTCGCGACCGATCACGCAGATTGCTGGCTTTTCAAGGCTGGCTGGATTGTGGTTGGCATTTCCCACGGAGATAAGGTTCTAGCCGACTTGAAGCAGAGGCATCGCGTCCACCGACCATCGAAAAGCGAAATTCATGAGATTAATTGGGAGACACCAGCTAAAACTTCGTCACAAATCAAGACGCTCTTCTACAAAGTGCAGCGATCTTACATAGTCTCCACACCGTTCCCGGCCGCCGGAGAATCGGCAAGAATTATCATGTTCCGCGAACCGCTCGCATTCGAGATCGGCTCGGGCCCATCAGATTGTTACTGCAGCGAGCCGCCCGCGGGTCACGATCCTCATGACTATTCTCGTGGTGAGCTGCCTCCGGATGGTAAGTGTCTATTCGATCACTCGAAGATCTTCTGTTACCCGTAGCTAAACCGCAGACATGGACCTGAGCGGACTACTCGAAAAGCTTAAGGGCCTTTTCACGCCATCGTTTTTAATTTCAAGCGTAACACCGCTCTTTTGCTTCATACTCTTTAACGGGGCGATCCTCGGTCAATATAATCATACCGTTCGCAAATGGGTGAGTGATTATTACCTCTCATCATCAGCTTCGAAAGCTGTGAGCGGAGCAATCCTCTCAATCGTCTTGCTCGTCATCGCCTATGTGTTTTCGACCTTAAATCTTTTCTTACTCGAAATATTGCAGGGGAAGCATTTACCGAAGTGGCTCGAGTATTCCCTTCGCACCGGAGAGAATGCCCGCCTCGACGCCTTAACAGAGCAGTGGCAGAACGCACGGCAGTTGCGCCGTCAACTTGGTCCAAATGCCGACACTTGGAGACGCGAACTTCAAGTCGCGCGCGATCAAGGGTCCAAACTGAGCGAATGCAACTACGGTGTGGACAACAACGTATACAAGTCAGTCGAAGGCTTAGTCCAACTGCGAAACGCCGGGGCCGCAATTCAGGCGGATGTCCTGCGCGATTGTATTACTCGCTTAGCGAATGTCTTGGAGACGAACTCTGCCAACCTGGCCAACAACCCCGATTCCATTCGATTGGATCGCCACCATCTCCTGCTGTTTCGTTTAATTGGGTACGCCGTCGGAAAAGCAGAGGACGAATATCTTCGGCGGTTTAACGATAAGGAGTTCAATTTTTCCCGTTACACAGTCGCGCCGACGCGGATCGGTAACGCCGCAGAGTCAGTTCGAGGTTATGCTTTATCCCGCTATGGAATGAACCTTGATTTTTTCTGGCCACGGTTGCAAAAGGCCGTGCAGGCAAGGTCCGACTTTTACAAGACCCTTCAGGACGCAAAAACGCAACTCGACTTCACCGTTTCTCTTTTTTGGCTGACAGTCGCATCGATAGCGTTATGGATCGTCTTGCTACCTTTTCTTAGTCGGACCTGGTTACCTTTGATCAGTGTGGGCTTAATCGGGCCCGCTCTTGCATTTATGTGGTATCGAATGGCTGCACAGAATTACAGGTCCTTTGGCGACTTGTTGAGAAGCTGTATTGACCTGTTTCGCCTTGAATTACTAACTGATTTAAAAGTTCCATTTCCGCAGGATTCTCAAGTCGAGGTGCAACTTTGGGACCGGGTCAATCGTTGGATTAGTTACGGCGAAGGCAACATTTTCGTCGCCTACAAGACTGATTAAGGATGGGCCGTAAATCAATAGGCAAAGGTGCAACGAGATCAAGACTCACTCATTGGAATTGGAAAATCCCCTGTTTCCTGATTTACCTGGCACTTTTGGTCAGCGGTTTGTTAATGATTGAAACCAGAGTTGGACCAATCTGGCGCAATGGAAAATTTGCTGATCGAATTCCCTTGTTCGTCGCCGCTTACAACTGGCTATTTGACTCCGAAAGGATGCAGTACGTGGCGACATCGGATATGAAGATAAATCATCAACTACTTCGTAGTGATTTTACCCTTCCAGCGATTAGCGAAACCCTTTATGACTATTTCCCACGAATCGACGACATTAGGGGCAAGTACCTCAAAAAAGATATCACAGCCGGTAAACCCATCTTTTTGAACGACCTCAGCCCGTATCCGCTCATTGATCCACAGCCGGACACCTACGTCGTAAACATTCGGTTGAGTAAACAAGCGGCGCCGAAGGGCTATCTCGAGCCAAAATCCACCGTTGTGATCGTTCCCAAGGACTCCACCGACAAACTTGAAGGCACAGTTCTGAGCTCCACCTGGGAGGACGCGCCGTCGCCGTCTCCAACGAAAGCCACCGAAAATAAAAAACCGTCGCCAGCTCCAGCTTCGCCGGTCTCCCAGACCGGACCATCACCAAACAACTGACTATAATGTATGTACCAAACTGGCAGGAATTAACAGGTATCCCGCCGATCAAAGCGAAACCGGATTCTGGTTTTTGGACTAAGGCATACGACTACATCGATGCCCCGACGTTGTTAAAAATTGTTGCCAGTGGCGAATGGAATTACTCAACGAAGTTTGGTAATAAATGCTCGGCCAACGGTGACTTGATGTCTCCGTTCAATTCGGCCAGGTGCATTTATGAAAAAGCGCCCGTGGGCGCTCTCATTGGAAAAATAGGAGGCAGCGTAGCGGACAAGGATCCGAGCTCCATCTTCGTTGTGGGGACCGAGTGTGTCCGCAAATTAGACCAGGAGAAAGGACCGCTGTTTCTAACGATCAACGATATGTGGACTGGCTTTGGCGATAATGATGAGCAACTAACCGTGCAAATCTTTTTCGCCGATCTACAAAAACCGACTTCCACATCGGCTTGATAGGGTGATCGAGGTACCCGCCCCTGTTGGATCGTTTCGTGGGAAAAACACGGGGTCGTACTTAAACATTCAAGATTCGAGGCGTTGAGTTGTTGAGCGGAGTGGCACTCGCCGCCACAGCAACTACACAATCTCCACCGGACATTTCGGCAGCGCTTGCATGAATGCGCGGCCGTAGGGCTTGGTCACGATTCGGTTGTCGAGGATTACGATAATGCCGCGGTCGGTTTTGGTGCGGATCAAACGGCCTACACCCTGCCGCAATTTCAGAATCGCTTCCGGTAATGAGAACTCGGTGAACGCGTCGCCGCCGCGTTCCTGAATCAGTTCGAGCTTGGCCTCGATCAGCGGCGTGTCCGGAACCGCAAATGGCAAACGCGTGATGATGACATTAGAAAGCGCTTCGCCCGGAACATCGACGCCGCCCCAAAAACTGTCCGTCCCGAAAAGCACGCTGCGCGGCGTCGATTTGAATTGTTCAAGAAGTTTTGTCCGCGGCGCGCCGCCTCCCTGCACGAGCAAGTTCATTTTATTGTCATCGAAAAAATTCTGCATCTCTCCCGCGACCTGCTGCATGTCGCGGTAACTCGTGAAAAGAACAAAAGCGGCGCCGTCAGTTTTTTCGACGAAATGCGCGATCCAGCGCTCAAGCTCCTTGTGATAACCGGCGTCGCGCGGGTCGGGCATTTTTTGGACGACGAACATTTTCATCTGCTTTTGAAAATTGAACGGACTGCCGAGCTGCAACGGTTGGGCTTCGTTCGCGCCGATGCGTTCGCGAAAATAAGCCAGATCAGGACGTCCGACCGCGAGGGTGGCGCTGGTCATGACACAACAGCAGTTGTCCCGAAAAATCATTCGCCGAAGGACCGGCGCGGGATCGATCGGGGCGGCATTGAGGGAAAGGAATTGCGCCGTTTTCCCAGTACGCTCGACCCAATACACGTGTTGAGGCGCAGCCTGCTCGAGAAAGACGGCGATGCCGTCGCGCGCATCGCGAATCCGGCGGCCAAATTCCTGGAGCTCGGCTTTTAGAATTTCATCATCAGCTCGCTTTACCACTTCAGCGATACGCGACTGAAGCGCGACCAGCCGCCCAGTGATTGTGTCCGGGACAAGATCGACATCGCGTACCCGGAACTCGCGGCCTTTGCGAAAATCGGATTTCGATTCAACCGCATCGAAAAATTTCTCAACGTCGTCGATGAGCTCAGCCGCGAGGCGGACGCCTTGGGCGTCCCGCATTACGGTGAACAAACCTTTTCGGGTGCGCGCATTGTAGAGGCGCTGGATTGTCGATCTCAGTCCGTACTGCGAAACTCCGATGCCGATCTGCTTGGACGCGACCTGCTCTACGGTGTGCGCTTCGTCGAAGATGATGAAGTCGTTCGGGAAAAGAAAACCACTCTCGCGTCCCTCCTGTTCCGCCGGACTGCCGAGGAGCATGAAGAGCAGGGTGTGATTGAGCACGATCACGTCCGCGGCAAGCAATCGTTTCCGCGCCTGCTGATAAAAGCAGCGTGGATTCGAGCCGCAGGTTTTTTGGGTGCAGATGTGCGCTTCGCTGCAAACTTGCGCCCAAACTTTTGCGTCGGGCTCGATCGACAAGTCGCTGAGCGAACCGTCACGCGTCTTGCTCGCCCACTCGGCGATTCGCTGGAGCTCGTTCGTTTCCGGGCCGGTAAACAATTCCTTCGAGCTTTGAAGAGCGCGCTCGAGCCGGCGCGGACAAACATAATTCTGCCGGCCTTTCATCAGGGCAGCTTCAAATTCCACCGGCAGAACTTTTGTCAGAATTGGAATGTCTTTGTGAAGGAGTTGCTCCTGGAGATTGATGGTGTGGGTGGAAATGATCGCTTTCTTGTGTTGTTCGAGCGCGAAGAGGATCGATGGAACCAGATAAGCGAGCGATTTGCCGACGCCGGTGCCGGCTTCGACCACCAGATGTCGATCTTCCTCCAAGGCTCGCGCGACGGCGACGGCCATCGCCTGCTGTTGCGGCCGGAACTCGAAATTCTTCGCCTTGGAGAGCAGGCCGTTCTCGGAAAAGATGGTCCGAACTCGTTCGACAAATTCAGTTCCGAGGGAATCTTTCAACGCTATCATTAAATCCGCTTAATCTTACTCCGTGAAACTGCTCGACCGCTACGTCATTCGCAATTTTTTGCAGGCTTACATCTACTGCATCGCCGGGTTTCTTTCCATCTGGCTCATCTTCGATATCAGCGACAACATCTCGACTTTCATCGACGAACATTTCGGACTCGCGCTGACCGTGCGCTACTATGCGACGCAAGTGCCGCAGGTTTTCATCATTCTCCTGCCGGTCGCATTGCTCCTGGCACTTCTGTTTTCGCTCGGACGAATGTCGCGGGCGAACGAAATTGTCTCGATGCTGACTGCCGGCGTGAGCATCCCACGGGTGCTGGCGCCGCTGATCGGCATGGGCCTGGTCACGGTCGCGGCCAGTTTCGCGCTCAACTACTCGCTGGCGCCGCACGCCGAGCTGGCCAAGAAAAACTTTATCGCCACTGCGCGATCTCACCAGGTGACAGTCCAAGGCCAGATCTTTCGTAATCGGACCAATCTGCGGACCTGGTTCATCCAAAATTTCCGGCCGGGCCACAACGTATTTAACAATGTGCAGGTACTGCAACAGGATGCCGACGACAACATCGTCGAAAACTATCTTGCTCCGCGTGCGACTTATCATTCCGAAACCAAGACCTGGGAGCTAGAGAACGTGAAGATCGTTCACTACGACGCTGCCGGAAATATTACTGACGAGAAAATGTTGCCGTCACTCAAGATCGACAATTGGAGCGAGACGCCGTTTCGGCTCGGCAGCGCGAACGTGCGGGCCGAGTTCCTGAGTTTCCCGGAGCTGCGCCAATATCTTCATTTCAACTCGGACTTTCCCGTGACGCTCCTCGCGCCGTTCCGAACGCATTTGCAATACCGAATCGCTCTGCCGTGGACCTGTCTGGTCGTGGTCTGCATCGCGGCGCCACTCGGGATCGGATATTCGCGGCGCGGCGTGCTGGCAAGCGTCGCCAGCGCCGTCATTCTCGTCTTCTCCATGAATTTCCTCACCCACCTTTTCCTCGCACTCGGTGAAGGCGATCGGATTTCGCCCCTGGTCGCGGCCTGGACGCCGAACCTCATTTTCACGGTCGTGGGTCTTTATTTGCTTTATCTCCGGGCAACGAATCGGGAGGGCGTGCGCTTTCAACTGGCCAGTGCGCGGCGTATAGTTGCCCAATGAATCCCCTGCCGCACGATTGGGCGATCAAGGAGCGCGCGGACGCGTGCGCCGCGACCCAGCGGCCATTCGAGCCCGGCGAATATTTTTACACTTTGCTTTTTCGTGACGCGGACGGCTTTCGCCGTGAAGACCTGAGTGAGGAAGGGTGGAAAAACCGGAACGAAACCATCCAGCCGTTCTCGTTTTGGAAAACACGCTACGAGCCGCTGCCGGAAAACCCGGAGCCGCTGGCAAAAGAAAATGCCGAGCAACTTTTTCGGCGACTGATCGCGTCGGAAAATCCACCGGCCAACGCCTGTTATGTTCTGGCGGCGATGCTCGAGCGGAAACGCATTCTCAAACAAATCAAAACCGAAAACGCCGAGAAAGGCCGGCTCTTAATATATGAGCATGCCGCGACCGGCGACGTGTTCATCGTGCCGGACCCTGGTCTGCGTCTCGATGAACTGGAAAACGTGCAGAATGAAGTCTCACAACTGCTTAAGAGCGCGGCCTAGTCCGAAGTGCGAGGTCCGAGCCGGACTGGCATCGCACCGGCGCAGGACCGGCCTTTAACAGAGCCGATTTTGTGGGAAACTAGTCCTCCTGAAGTATGCCGCTCCCCTGGTTTCAAAATCAGTTTCCGCTTTTTCTCGCGCCGATGGCGGGTGTGTCGGACAAAATTTTCCGGCAGCTCTGCAAAGAATACGGCGCGGACGTTCTCACAACAGAGTTCGTTTCGGCCGAAGGAATTTTCCGCCGCAACGAGCGCACCCGCGAATATCTCGACTTCGATGAAATCGAACGCCCGATAGGGATTCAGCTTTTCGGCGCGGACGCCGCGCACATGGCAGAAGCGGCGAAGCAAGTCGCCGATTGGGTCCAACCGGATTTTGTCGATTTAAATTTCGGCTGCCCGGTCAACAAAGTGGTCTGCAAGAACGGCGGTTCGGCGTTGCTCAAAGATTGTCCAACTCTGGCGAGCGTTGCGGCCGCGGTGGTGCGCGCAATTGAACCGCTGCCGACCACGGCCAAGATCCGAATCGGTTGGGACGCCGATTCCATTAATGCGGTTCGGGTAGCGAGAATTTTGGCCGATTGCGGAATTTTGGCACTAACGGTTCATGGACGGACACGTGCGCAAGGCTATTCCGGCGCGGCGGATTGGAACGTGATCGGTGAAGTGGCCGCGGCAGCTTCAATTCCAGTGATTGGCAACGGCGACCTCGGGAGCGCAGGCGATGTGGAAAAGCGGCGACGTGACACCGGAATTGCCGGAGCAATGATTGGTCGTGCGGCGATGAGCGCGCCGTGGATTTTTCGCGATACCAAAGCCTACCTCGCCACCGGCGCGATTATCGAGCCACCGACGTTGGATGAGCGCTGGCGATTAATTTTGCGTCACTGCGACCTCATGGTTTCCGAATGGGGCGTCGAAGAACACGCGATCCGTTCAATGCGCGCCCGGTTGATGGCTTATTCGAAATCGATGCCGGAGGCGAAGCGTTTGCGCGAAAATTTTTCCCAAGTCTCGACGCTTGCCGAAGTTAAAGCCATCGCGCACGAGAACCTTTCACACAAGGAGACGACAGCTTCCTCTATCTTGGCAGCCGCATGAGCACCGAAACGACAGCTCCCAATTATAAGATCGGAAACGAGCGTTTGATTCGCGTCACGGAGGAAGCGGCGAACAAATTGGCGTCGTTGCTCCAACAAAAAGGGAATCCAAATGGCGCTCTGCGTCTGGCGGTAGTCGGCGGCGGCTGCTCGGGGCTGCAATACGCGATGGACTTGGTCGATGGGCCAAAAGAGCGCGACATTCTCGTACCGACCTCGAGCGTTCGCATCGTGGTCGATCCGAAAAGCGCGCTCTTCGTGAGCGGCTCAGTCCTCGATTACAGCGAGGACCTGCAAAAAGGCGGATTCAAAGTCACCAACCCGAATGCGGTCGCGCACTGTTCGTGCGGCGAAAGCTTTGCGGTGTGACTTCTAGTCCGCCTGTGTAATTGCTATTCTGATTAAGGAGTCGGGGACGGCGAAGCCGCTTCGCTCGGAGAAGGAGATGCTTCTGCCTTCTTCTTGGCGGTCGTCTTCTTCGCGGCTGGCGAAGCTTCTGTCGAGGTCTTCTTGGTGGAGGTCTTCTTGGTGGTCGACGCGCCGTGCGTCGTGGTCGAAGAAGTGGCCATTGGCGCCTCTTCCTTCTTCTGGGCCTGGCAGCCCACGAACGCGGCAATCGCCACCGCCGTGATCAAAGTCAAAACGGATGTTTTCATAGGATTGGTTAAGCTAAACGAATCTCGAGAATGTCGCTCCGTTCGTCGCAGGGCAAGCATTAAATCGCCCGTTTTTGACCTTCCTAACTACGATTTTCTCCTATGTAATGGGTCCCATGAAAACTCGCATCCTCCTCGCAGGCCTTCTCGGCGGCATTGTCATGTTTATTTGGAACTTCGTTGCGCACGATTTGCTTCCGCTCGGGGAAATGGGCGTGGCTGTGATTCCGAACGAGGACGCGGTCACTAGCGCGCTTCAAACAAATCTCGGCGACAACAGCGGCTTTTACATCTTTCCGAGTGGAGGTCTCACCCCCGGCGCGACCAGAGAGCAAAAGGAAGCCGCGATGAAAAAGGCCGAAGAACAGATGGCCGCGGGCGCCGCCGGCGTGCTCATTTATCGTCCGAAGCGCATATTCAACTTTCCGAAACGGCTCGGGATCGAGTTCACGACCGAAGTAATCGAAGCCCTGCTCGCTTGTTTCCTTCTCGCCCAAACCAACATCACCGGTTTCGGCGGGAAAGTTGGCTTCATCTTGACCGCCGGCATTCTGGCCGCGATCGCCACGAACATTCCCTACGCCAACTGGTACGGTTTCCCCAAGCCATTCACACTCGCCCAAATGGTGATGATGATCGTGGGATTCCTTTTGGTCGGAATCGTCGCGGCTCTGGTTATGCGAAAACGCAGCGCACCAGCTGCCACCTGACCCGTAGCGGCGATCAGCCGAGATAACGCATTTGTTTGGCGCCCGGCCGTTCTTCGATCAGTTCGGTCGCCGGAACGGTGTGAAAGGAAACCACTACCCAATCGGTCCTTGGCGGAATGACCGGTCGATGCCAGATATTTTGTGGAATTGAAATCCAACGCGCTTCAAGCGGCGCGTTTTGCTCGCTGAGCAAAACATTGGATCGCCAGCTTATCTCCGATTCGCTTTCAACATCGTTCCGGATTGCTTTCGTGTCAGTCTGCATGTCGCCTGCACCGCGCAAAGTCATCATGCGCTGATGACTGTTGGGATGCCGCTCCGCGCCCGTATCAGCGCCGGCCCGAAGCACGAAAATCCAGCCGGAGCGGATGGCTGACGGCAACTGATCGCCGAAAATTTCAAGCGCGATCGGCTCCCAAGTCATCAACCGGTCCAATCTGCGCGACAGCTCGGCACAAACTCGCTCGACAGTCGGCTCAATTTGCGCGCGAACGGCTTCTGACCGCACAATCTCATCCAGCGTTTTCAAGACCGATCGCTCTTCTTTTGTCATAGTGCTTTCTGCTTATCATTCTTAGCTCAGGAATATGAAAGACGCCTTTACGAAATTCGAACACGAAGGTTGGGAACGCGTGGCGAACAAATACGATTCGACGTGGTCGAGCTCGACGCGTCAGTTTATTCCACCACTGCTCGACGTTGCGGACGTCCGCGCGCACATGTCGATCCTAGATGTTGGTTGCGGACCAGGGTACGCCTCGGCTGCGGCACGCGACCGTGGCGCGATTCCGATCGGGCTGGATTTTTCCAGCGAAATGATCGCAATTGCCAAGAAAATGTTTCCAGGAATCGAATTTCGTCAGGGCGACGCCCAAAATCTTCCCTTTCCGGACGGCAAATTCGAACGCGTTCTCGCGAATTTTTCCCTGCTTCATCTGGCAAATCCGGAGCGCGCGATGTCCGAAGCAGCGCGTGTACTGAAGCGGCCGGGCGGCCGGTTCGCTTTCACGACCTGGGCAAAGGTTGAGGAGAACCCTTTTGTGAAACTCGTGGACGACGCGATTCAGGCGCACGCGGACCTCGACGTCGGTCTTCCGCCCGGTCCGCCGCATTATTTGTTTGAAAATGAAGAAGAATTTCGAAAAGCGCTCATCCGCGCCGGATTCGATGGCGCATCGATGGCTTTCAGAGTTCACAGAATTGAGTGGAACGTGCCGAGCGCGCAATTTGTTTTCGACGCCGAGCTGAATGCCGGTGTTCGCACCGCCGGACTTCTCGCGCGGCAAGCGCCGGAGACATTGCGCAAAATCCGATCCGCAATCGAAAAATCGATGCAGCCCTACGCAAAAGGAAAATCCTTCGCGATTCCAAAGACGGCCTACGTCGTTGCGGCGTCAAAATGATAAGCGATGAAGATTCACATACTGGACACACGCCAACTCGGTCACACTGGCATTGTGGCCGCGACCGCGCTCGAAACCGACGACGGCATCGCGCTTTTCGATACCGGACCGGAATCGACTTTCGACAACGTGATTGTCGATCTTCGGAAAGCGGGCTTTGAGTCAAAGGATGTTCGCCACGTTTTCTTGAGCCACATTCATTTCGATCACGCCGGCGCGGCTTGGCGATTCGCCAACACCGCCACGGTTTACGTCCACCAGCGCGGCGCGCCGCACCTGATCGACCCGACGAAGTTGGTCGAATCGGCCAGGCGAATTTTTGGCGACGACATGGAACGGCTCTGGGGAAAAATCGCGGCAGTGCCGAGGGAGCGCGTCAAAATTCTGGAAGACAACGAAGTGGTCCACGTGCCGCCGTTTGAGATTCGTGCCATCGCCACGCCCGGTCACGCTAGTCATCATCACGTTTATCATTGGAGCGACAGCGTTTTCGGCGGTGACATCGCCGGCGTCCGCATCGGCAATGGACCGCCAATTCCGCCTTTTGTGCCGCCGGAGCTGCACGTCGAATCGTGGCGCGAATCGATCGCGAAGATTCGCAAATTGAACACGGCGAACCTTTATCTGCCGCACTTTGGAAAGATCGCGGGCTCAGTTGTGGAACACCTCAGTGCGCTGGATGAACGAGTCGTGCGCTGGAGCGAATGGTTTCGAGACAAAATCCGCGCCGGTGAGGACCAATCGACGCTAAGATCGACATTCGCCGATTTGGAGCACGCCGAGTTGCGCAAAGGCGGCGCGAGCCAGGACGAGATTGATGGCTACGAAGCGGCGGACCCGAGCTACATGGCGGTCGGGGCGGCGCTTCGTTACTGGAAAAAATTCCACCCCGAGATGGTCAGCGCGAAGGCTTGATTGAAGGATCACGTCCGACGACCGCTGAGCGTGCGGCGAAATTTTTGGGCTATGCCGATTGCTGTGCACGGCTTCTGCTTTTACTCAGCGAGAAAGTTCCCACTGGCCGTGGTCAATCAGGAAACATTCGAACATTTGCTTCCCCTTGCCTATCAATGGGCAAAGACCCAGGAAGACGTAGTTCTTGCCCGCGGCAATCCGCTCGGAGCGCGGCACGCGGCGGACGCGCGTCTGGCCGGTGTCAAAGCTTGCGATAGCGTGAGAGTGTTGGTCGTCGACCGAATTCCGGTTCCGGAAGATCCAGCCCTGGCTGAAGCCGCGCGCCGCATGGGCATTATCACTAAGGACACGCGCTGTGTTGGCTTCGGCCACGTCTTGATTATTCGCGCGGACGCCTGGAACGATCGCGAATTGATTTTACATAACTTGGTTCACATCGCGCAGTGCGAGCGCACCGGGGGACTGGAAAAATGGGTGCGTTGCTACCTAACGGATCGGACGGGCTGCCCGAATTTCACCATTGGTTCGCTCGAAGAAGAAGCTCGCCGACTGGCCCGCGAGATCTGCTCGGCAACCGCCGCGGCCTGATCGGCGCCGGCGGCGCTTTCGTTCTCTTCCTTCGCGGCTGCACGTGAGCTCGAGCGGCACTGCCGGGACAATTTGAAATTGAACGTCGAACGTCGGACGTTTTTCCGGTGGTCACTGGAACCGACATCACCGTTTGGGTAATCTCAGCGCTCATTGCTGTTGGCATTGGCTTGAGCAAGTACTCCAAATATAAAAGCCGCGAAAAAATGGTGCGCGATTTTGCAGCCATGGACCCGGAAAGCCGTGAAAAAATTCTCAGCCGGTTGCAGCCCGATCTTCAAATGGAGATCCGTCAGGAGCTGATGAAGCGCTTTCGAACGAAAACCGATCTGTAACATTGCACTCAACCGTTTTTGAAATGCCGGTCGTGGTCCAGCCGGTCGAGATCGACCAGCAGAATCACGTGAATAACACTGTTTACCTGCGCTGGGTGCAGGACGTGGCAACCGCGCATTGGAAATCACTAGCCAGCGCGGAAGCACAGAGCGCGATTGGCTGGGTCGTGCTCCGGCACGAGATCGATTACAAAACGGCGGCGTGTCTGGGCGACGAAGTAATTTTGCGAACTTGGGTTGGCGAGGCTTCTCGACTCAAGTTCGAACGCTTCACCGAAATCCGTCGCAAGATCGACAATCAACTTCTCGCCCAAGCGCGCACGCTTTGGGTGCCGCTCGATGTCGGAACCGGAAAGCCAGCGCGCGTCTCTGCGGACGTGCGCGCTCGGTTCTCAACCTAAGCAGCCAGAGATTTCCACTCGTCGGAGGTTAATTTGAGTTTCGCGGCCGCGCAGTTGTCTTCTAGATGCTGGAGGTTCTGCGTGCCCGGAATCGGCAGCATGACCGGCGAGCGTTGCAGCAGCCAGGCCAGCGCGACTTGATAAACACTCGCGCTGTGCGCTTTGGAAACCGTCTCTAACGTGTTACCGCTCAAGCCCCGATTTCCGCCGACCGGCGCCCACGGAAGAAAACCGAGATTTTCCTTCTCGCAGTAGGCGAGCGCGTTTTCCCATTTCCGGTCGTCAAAATTGTACCGATTCTGAATGCTTACTATCGGCACCACTTTCCGCGCGCGCTCGATTTCGTCCGGGGAAACTTCCGACAACCCGATGTGCCGGATTTTTCCTGCTTGTTGCTCTTCCTTTAATGCGCCGAGCGAATCTTCCACCGGAACTTTGCGATCGATCCGATGCAGCTGATACAGATCGATCCGGTCCAGTTGTAACCGCTTTAGACTCTTGTCCACACAGTTCTTCAGATAATCGGGCCGACCGTTCGGTTCCCACGAGCCGGGGCCAGGCCGCGTCAGACCGCCCTTGGTGGCAATCACCAGCCCTTTCGGATACGGATGCAACGCTTCGGCAATGAGCAGCTCGCTGGTTTCGGGACCGTAAGCATCGGCGGTGTCGATCAAGTTGACGCCAAGGTCGACCGCGCGTTTCAAAACTTTGACCGCGTTAGCGCGGTCCGGCGGCCATCCCCAAATGCCTTCGCCAGTGATCCGCATCGCGCCGAAGCCGAGTCGATTCACTTCGAGATCGCCACCGATCCTAAATGTCGGGTTTGTCGCGGTGCCCGGCGTCGATGTCGATCCTAGGACTTTGGCGCCAGCTAAAATTGTCGCGCCGGTTGCCACACTCATTTCAACAAATTTTCGCCGCGTAATTGGTTTGTCCATTGCTCTTCCTTATTTTTGTTTCCGCGATTCTTTATCTGCCGGTGGTTGTGGTGACGGACGAATCAGTCGCTCGCAATGCTTCGCCAGCGTCGCGTTTACCGGTTCTCGCGAGATCATCGCCGGTGTGCGTCTTCACAGCTGGATTCGCGTTCGCCGAAGCGGCGCTCGGTTGATTGTTGGCGCAGCCGGCGCAAGTCATCACTGCCACCGTAGCGACCCCTGCAATCACTAAGTAATGACGCATTGTCATAACGATTTCATCGTCCCATCAACGCTCGGGCGCAAGCATCCCCTTTCCGGTTTGCTGGCCCAAACAGTGCTGCCTTTTCATCCGAGCCCATGGAGCGCGTTTACAAAATTCTGGCCGTGGATAACGAGCCGTCGGTCACTACCTCACTTCGATTCGTTTTTGCCGACCCGCGGTACGAGATCACCTGCGTCGACAGCGGCGCAGACGCGCTCGCTCATCTCGACGCCAACTCGGATCGGTTCGACGTGATCATTGTCGATCAAAAGATGCCGAATCTGACCGGCACCGAATTGGTCCGCGAAATTCGGAACCGGAACGTCGGCGGCAAAATCATCGTGGTTTCAGCCAATCTTTCGGCCGATGTTTGCGAAGACTATCGGCGGATGGATGTCAGCCTGATGTTGTCCAAACCGTTCGATGTCGAGCAACTGCGCTCTGCCGTAGAACGACTGGCGAGCTGATCAACTCGATTCTATCGC
>Ga0209328_10000146_pt1 | contig 14822 bp, 6 predicted proteins | sample JacPinW_OM3H0_M1_FD_187954 | JGI IMG/M metagenome (GOLD analysis project Ga0209328, IMG submission 187954) | Forest soil microbial communities from Algoma, Ontario, Canada - Jack Pine, Ontario site 1_JW_OM3H0_M1 (SPAdes) (version 2) | ecosystem: Environmental > Terrestrial > Soil > Boreal... | reverse complement strand
TATAGAATAATTATTGTACATTGTTACTTAGGAAATATAACATATAATATTTAATATTTTATATTTAATTTTTAATATTTAATATTTAATATTTAATAAATAATATTTTAAAAAGAAAAGTAAAAAAGTAAAAAGTAATATTTTGTTTAATTTTATAATGTAACTAGTATAGTAATTATTCTCCAGAAAACAAGTAATGATCTTTATAAGTATCTTAATCCTCATAGTGGCAATTGCCCTACCTTCATTCAAAAAAGAAATATCTTCTTTATTAATAACTAGAATATCTGCTATTATATTTATCTTTTCCGGAGCATTAGCTTTAAATGCTTTATATATTCAGTCAATTGGATCAGGAATAGGTATATATAGTGGATTATTCCATGTGACAATCATCTCTCAATTATTAGATGGATTTTTATTAATATTGGCAGGTTTAATATTAATAGCTTGACCATTAATAACTTCATCTTATTATAATAAAGTATTAAATATTACAACTTTATTAACAGATGATTCGTCATCAATAAATAACCTTACATCTAAAGAAGGTTTATCATCATCAAATAAATTTAATTTTATAGGTTTATATATACCAAGAACAGAATATTGTTTAATAGTATTATTCAGTGGATTAGGTTCATCTTTATTAATCTCTTCATCTGATCTATTATCTATGTATATAAGTATTGAATTACAATCATTTGGTCTTTATATATTAGCTACATTATATAAAGATTATGAATCAGCTACATCATCCGGTTTAAAATATTTTTTATTAGGAGCATTATCTTCATGTTTTATATTATTAGGTGCTGGGTTAATTTATACTTTCACAGGTTTAACTAATTTTGAATCTATTTATACTTTAATTTCTGTATCTGTTCCTTTAAATAGTGCTATTATTAATCATAATTTTCTTATTAAAATTATTAGTGGTGTAAGTTTAGGTTTTATTTTTATTTTTATAGGGTTTTTATTCAAAATTGCTGCAGCTCCTTTACATTCTTGATCACCAGATGTATATGATGAAACTCCTACTCAAGTAACTATTTGATTAACAATAATACCAAAAATAGCAATATTAGTTTTATTATTAGAATTAATTAGTGGATTATCTATTAACTTAGATTATTCATATTTAATCATTAATAATATTAATTTATCAAGTAATATATATGATGTAGCTTATAGTGTAAGTTATGTTTTAAAAATGTTATTATTAATAAGTTCATTATTTTCATTAATAATAGGTACAATAGTAGGGTTAGCTCAGACTAGAATTAAAAGATTATTAGCATATAGTACAATTAGTCATTTAGGTTTTATTTTATTGGCTTTAGCTATTAATACAGAACAATCTATAGAATCTTTCTTATTTTATATACTTCAATACTCTATAACTAATTTAAATGTTTTCTTAATTATTATAGCGTTAGGTTTTATTTTAAACAAAGAAGGTATTAAAATTTACTCTAATTATAATTTTAATAATATTTTTTTCTTCGATTTTGATATTAAATTCTTATCTAGTCTTAAAGGACAATTATTTAATAATCCTATTCTTTCTTTAAGCTTAGTGATTTGTTTATTTTCAATGGCCGGTATTTATTAATATGATATGCCGATACGCCAATGGTTTTAATCTTTATACAAGTTAAATAACATATTTTAATTTATATAAGTTAAATAACATATTTTTATATTTATACAAGTTAAATAACATAATTTAATATTTATAAAAGATTTATACCATAAAAAATGTCAATATATACTGGAAAATTTATTACAGTCTTCCTTCCTCACTTTAATCACCTTATTTCACTTTTTATTACTCATCATTTAAATTTTATCATTTATCATATTTCGGGTAATGAAATAGAAATATAGTTCCCACATCATTTTAGCTTAATTTAGTTAATTTTAGTTTAATTTAGTTCAATTTAGTTCAATTTAGTTCAATTTAGTTTAATTTAGTTAACTTTAGTTCAATTTAGTTAACTTTAGTTCAATTTAGTTCACTTTAGTTAACTTTAGTTTAATTTTGTTAACTTTAGTTCAATTTAAATAGAATGGGATGTAAGTATAAAGAGTGATAACGTGCTAACTTAGATAAAGTAGGGAATGGATAGAAGAGGTGAAGATATTTAAAACTAAATTTCCCTCATAAATAAAAAATAATCAGTAAGTAATATTTATTTTACTTCAGAGACTACATTTGACATATTCAAAGCTCTTTTATTTTATATTTTATATTTTATATTTTATATTTGATATTTGATATTTGATAAATATATAGTCCTATGTTTACTACATATAATATTTAAAAATATATATTATCAATAAAATAACATTTATATTTTATTAATTATTTTATATTTTAATTTATTCTTTATTATAACAATTTACTTTATATACTTCTTCTAATTGAATAATTCTTTAAGTATTTGCATATGTTAAATTTTTACTAATTATTCTACTCTATAATAATTTATAAGATTTTTAATCATATTAATATATTAAATAGAATGCCTCCAATATTATTATATTAAGGTTCATTGGAATTGTAGCATATTATCATATAAAAATGGTATCAAGATTTGATAGTCCATTATTTTATTTTTTACAAAGGACTTAGTTGTAAATAAGGGATAATAGTAGAGCATAATATTAATACAATATTAAACAATTTTAAATATTTATGTGGAGTATACATAGATACCTCCATTATTAGGTTTTTTCTCTAAACAGTTTGTGTTATTATCAGCTGTACAAAGTGGTTATTGATTTATGGCTTTTATAGCTATTTTAACTAGTGTAATTAGTGCTTCTTACTATTTAAGAGTAGTTGTTTTATTAGTTACTGCATCTGAAAAAGATTATATTAGTAGTAGTGATATTATAATTACAATTACAAATACAAATACAAATACAAATACAAATACAAATACAAATACAAATACAAATAGAAATAATAGTTTAAGTTTAGAAGATGAATTTATTTTAACTAATTTACATAGTTTATTAATTTCTACTATTACTTTATCAATTCTATTGTTTATTTTCAAACCAACATTATTACTTAACAGTATTCAATTACTTACATTAAGTTTATTTAATTATTAATGAATATTACACTATTAGTTTTGCTTATATTTGTACCTATTTTAGCATTAATTTTTTTAGGATTAAATACATTATTCGCACCTCATCGCTCATATGAAGATAAGTTAAGTCAATACGAATGTGGTTTTGGTGTAATACCTGGCCAAACTAGGGAATCATTCCAAATACATTTTTGATTAGTAGCTATGCTATTCTTAGTTTTTGATATTGAACTTGTATTATTATTACCAATTTCTGTATCACTATCTTCAATTAGTACTTATGGATTTATTATAGCTATTATATTTTTTATTATTTTAACTATAGGATTTTTATTTGAACTATCTACCGATTCTATTTCAATTAAACCTTCTAACCCTCAAATATTAATGACAGGGAATGATGATGAAAAAATAAACAACAATAACAATTTAACCCCCTTATCTACATTAACATCAGTAAATAAATCAACATTAACATCAATAAATAAATCTATATTAACATCAGTAAATAAATCTACATTAACATCAGTATATAAATCTACATTAACATCAGTAAATAAATTCAATAAATTGTTTATTATAAGTTTATCTTCAATAACCAAATATTTCTATCATACATATAATTTATTATTAAAATTATATTCATTTATATTAAGATTAATAGATAAATTATTAGTATTATTTAATTTATTAAAATTAATAGATGTTAAAAAAAGAAGTTTTTCTATATCTCGATTTAAAAATAATAGTAGTAATATAAACAGTTTAAGTAAAGATTCAGATATAATATTTGATTTAAATAATCAAGATTTACTATCGAAAAAAGAGGTTTATAGAAAAGAATTTAATGAAAAATCTAAACTATTAAAAGACAAACTTCTGAGTGGAAAATATTTTATCTAAAGAAAAGGAACTTTTAATTTACTATAATCTTTTTGCTACGCGGGTAAAAAAAATTAAGTAAAATATTTAGAATATAGTATTTTTTAAGCTCTTACTTTTTAAATGTCTTCTTTATAGAGGGAAGGCAAAATAACGAATAACAAATACTGTAAGATTTTTAATGATTTATTTAAATAAAATTTTATCTTGTTTGATACTATATTAATTAGGTCAATTTTTATTAATATCAATATATAATTTTCTCTTATCTCAAATATCTTACCTCCCTTAATTGTGTGAAGTAAATAATTCGTAGAGCTAACGTAAATTGAGCATATATTTATTATATTATAAATTTAAGCTTATTATTATTATGTCTTATTTACCTAATTTTTATATTCTTTTCATTTATATATTATTTATAATGTTTTCAATAATAAATAATTAAAAATGATAAATAATAATATATTCTAAATAAAATATATTTTAAATAACGGACACTGTGAGATTCGAACTCACGACTCTTTCGAGTACCCGATTTCAAATCGGGGGCCATAAACCAGACTCGACCAAATGCCCTTAAATATTTTAATTATTTTTCCTATCCGAAGGAGCGTAACAGATAAATAATATTTTGAAATTAAAATCTTCTTTTATCTATATGTTAAATAATCTTTAATAATTTAATAACAAATAGATATGATTTTATAACCACCCTCTTTCACTTCACCTTATAAAAAGGAAAGGGCCTTTAAATAAGTTTTTGTTAATTTGGAGCTGAGAAGGTATATGAAAAAATTGTAATGGCAAATAATTATGTGAATTCTGATTATTTCCAATAACTATCTAAAATATATAAGAATTTGACTAAAGTGGTAATTGTTATCATTTTTAATTTTTACTTTTTAAGACCAAAGGGAATTGAACCCTTATAAACCTCATTATGAGTAAGGTGCATTAACCAATTATGCTACAGTCTTTGACTTTTAATATTATTTTTTTTTTTGTAATTAAGTTAAATTATTATCATTAGTTATATTGAAAACAAATAAATAGATTAATACTTTGAGAAATTATATTTTTTTTTATTTTCTCTAATGGCTCTTAGTTTTGTTTTATTTTTCTTAATTCTTTTAATAATAAAATTCATTTATTATAATAATAAACAGAATAAACTTAAAATTATTACTAATTATCTATAATATTTCTTTATATAATAAACATTAATTAGACCTAAATAATAGAATACTATTTTATAATTAAAAAGTATATAATTAATATCTAATACTTATTTTATAATTAGATAAAATAAAATATCAAAATAATTCTATATATTTTATGTGGGGAGCTACGCAACAAATAAAGGAAAAAGATTTCGTTTTTAGTCTCTTCTTGTAAAATTTAACTACTTTTTTTATTTCAAATTATTTCAAATAACCCATATTCAAATTAAAGGATTAAAGGATAGATTACTATTTAATAAAGACTTAAATAAATTATGGGGATAATTTAACATGAATTATAATAATTAATATTAATGAGCAGTAAAGGAATCGAACCCTTTACGGTCATAAACCAATTCTTTTACAGAGAACCTCCATTACCAATCGGACACCTGCCCTTTTTATCACTAATAAAAATATATTTCACATCTCTTTTATATCTTAAAATTTTTAATTATAATATTCTATTGAGGAACCTATAGATAAAGTACAGGCGGTTATACATATCTTTAGTAAGTTTAATATAGATTATAATTACTATAAGTATTGTATTTTTTATTATAAATATATTATTTATTGTATGTTTATTCGTTTAGATTTAATTAAATTGTTTAAATATTATATTTTAATTATTCATTATTTGTTATAAAATATTTTTTGTTATTTATGCATTATAAATGATTTTTAATTATATTATTATAAATAAACATGCTCATTATTTATTTAACATATTTATTAATGATCATCATAATACTAAGCATAGATAATATAACAATGAAATTTTTATTGTAATTTGTTTATTATTAAATTTTAATTACAAGTTGAATAGTTTATTTTAATTATGTTTCTGGTTTAAATATTTATAAAAATAGTTTGTTATATTTGTAATCCTCATTATTATTTTTTTATGTGGTTAATTATTAAATTTATCTATTTAGGTTCTTTTTTTATTTTTTATAGTAAACTAAATGAATTCTATTATTTTTATTAAAGTCTTAGTTTAGTTATTAATATACTTTGATATATTTTGTATTAGTTTATTAGTGAATAAATTAGATTTTGCTTATCATTAAATTAAAGTAAAAACCAGATAAAGTGTTTTTCTGCTATCCTATTAATACGAAGGAGAGTAATAGAAGTAAGGACTAATATGAGTAATTCTTTAGCTAACGATAAAAATTTTACTTTTTATATTAAAAATTTGTGAAAATAAATAAAGTTTAAATTCAAGTATAGTTTTTGTTAATAATAGTATAAATCTTGTTAATTATACTTAAATACTTTCTGCTAGAAGTATTAAAAATAGTAATAATTATAATTTAAATTAACAATCTCAATCTTATCAACATTTTAATATGACAACTGAAGATACTGTAACTAGTGATAATATAAATAGTGAAAGAATTGTAATTAAAGAAATTATCCTCTTACTAGATTATCACTACATTACTTTGTAATCAAAATAAAAATGCTATACTATTACTCAACACCTTCACTTATTTGCTCCCTTATTAAAATTTACCCTAAATAAAACAGTGTATTACTATTCTTATTATTGTAAATAACGAGAATTAAATAGCTTATAGATTATGTAAATAGTATGTATAAAATTAAATTGTAGAATGGTAAAGATTCATCATAATATATAATAACTAAATTATAATTAAATAATTAAGTTGTAATATTTACAATGTCATTTAATATATTTAAACATATTATTGTTAATTATAAATATGTTTTTTATAGAAATCATAATATTAATATCTTAAAAAAACAATGAGATACAAATATATCTATTGTTATATGAATATTTGTAACATCAGAAATTATTTTATATATTTAAATATAAGCTATAATCTTTTGTTCCTCATTGTTCCATATTTGTACCTCTTAGGTCAGTGAAATACTGATACACTGATATGCTGATATGCTAATATATTGATTTGCTGTTTTACAACTATTACAACTAAAGTAAATAGACGTGAGTGAGAGAAAGAAGTATAAAAAAGTAGTATAATAATAAAATTTTAAATATAAAAATATAAATTAAATATTAGCTTTTTAAAAGAGGTTACAGATAGAATATTTTAAATAATAAATTTAAAAGATCTTTTCGTATAATTGGTTATTACGACTGCCCTTCACGTAGTTTATGCCAGTTCGATTCTGGTAAGGATCGTTGGTTTAAAAAAAGTTTTAATATTTGTAGTATATAAATATATATATTAATATATAAATATATATTACATCCTTTAGGAATAGTTTACATTGGTAAGTTAAAACGATTGCTAATTGTTGGGTATTATAGCCTTTAGGTGTTCGAATCACCTTTATTCCGTATTTAATTCCTTTTTTTTGACCTTAAATAATTGTTAAATTTTAATATCTTTTTTTTTAGTTATATTTGGAGACAAATATCTAATTAACTAAAATTTTAGAGTATAAAAAATATAAATAAAATATATATTTAATTATTTAACCATTCAATAAATTGTGTAATAAAATTATATTATTAAAAATTTATAAAATATTTAAAATTAATAACTTATAACTTTTGATTTATCTTTCAATTGATTTGAATTTAAAGTTAAGATTTTCTCTTTTACTAAAATTCCTTTTTTAAATTGATATTTATTACTCATTTATAAAGAAAATTGCTTTTTTATAAAAATATAAAATAATTTAACATAATCCTTTAGTTTATAATCTTTAGTTTATTATTTTTAGGTAATGGAACAATTTTGATAAACTTCTTGTTGTATTGTTTTTTTTTGTAACTCGTAACTCTATACAAAAGAAGATTAGAAAATGTATTTAAATATAAATTTAATATTACAAATATTTTATTAATATATTAAAGATAAAAGAGCTAATTAGTGGATATTGTTAAATAATGATTACTCTGAATGAATTGGCTTTATTCAACGAATGCTAAAGAAATTGGGACACTTTATCTAATGTTCTCAATATTTGCTGGTATGATCGGAACCGCGTTTTCGGTCCTTATCAGATTGGAATTATCAGCTCCTGGGGTTCAATTTTTAGCAGGAGATCATCAACTTTTTAACGGTGCGCCGTCTAATTCTATTGTTCATTGTGATAACGATTACTTCGTAATATCACAGGGTCAACCAAATCTTTTTATTTCCAACAAATCAATAAGCCTTAAAGCATCAACCTTAGCCAGCCCAGGCCAACTGGACGGTGACAATAGCATGGTTGAAAAGCTGTTTGAAAGAATAACAGCAAGCTACAGTTCCTATGGTGAGGATAACACATCTCTACAACTTTCTATGCTGGTCGGAGTTTCAGGCTCTTTATTTAGAATTTATAATTCATTTATAGAGTACCATCTTATGGGTCTTTTATTTTGCGTTAAGATATTGGACTTGATTTGGTCAGATGGACAGGTTGCCATAAGCAACCCTAAGGAGAGGAGACACCTAAGGGAACCAATCGGTGGACAATACAAGAATTCGGGATCACCTGACAGACGAAAGTCTTGAGGTGACGGAGGACTCGTATTAGCTAGTTACAACATGGGCAAGCCCTTGTTAGCTCTAGTGAAGGAGTCTAGGTATATTTCAACCAAAGCGTCACTTCCCGCGGGCTTTGACAATTTGAGGAAACTAAGTAAGTTGAATTACCAAGACAGATCATTGGTAAATACTAAAGTTTTGGATCTTTTATGTGATACAGATATTCTGATCGCGGCTTATACTAAAATAAAATCTTCTCCGGGAAACATGAGTCCAGGTACGGACCTTGAAACCTTGGATGGTATAAATATTAAATGGTTCGATAATCTAAAGAAAGCAATTAGAACAAATGCATTCCAGTTTAGACCTGCTCGAAGAATCGAAATACCTAAACTAAATGGTAAAGGTACTCGACCTTTGGGCATAGCATCTCCAAGAGACAAAATTGTACTAAGTGCAATGCTGTTAGTCCTGGAAGCAATATTCGAACCTTCTTTCATTACACATGCTCACGGTTTCCGTCCAGGTAAAAGCTGTCACACAGCCCTAAAAGAAATAAAGCAAACATTTTCTTCAGTTAACTGGTTTCTAGAAGGGGACATTAGTAAATGCTTTGACACTTTCGATCACAAATTACTAGTGCACCTTGTCTCTAAGAGAATAAATGATAAAGGTTTTAAGGACCTTTTACATAAAGCACTTAAGGCGGGTTACTTGTTTCAGGGCCAATTATTTTCCCCAGATATAGGAACCCCTCAAGGCTCAATAGTGAGTCCCATTTTATGTAACATTCTTCTTCACGGACTGGACGAATTTGTTTTAGATCTTCAGAGTAAATTTGAAATAGGTAAACGACGTAAGATTAATCCAATATGGAGAAAGCTTACTAGACAAGGCCGAATAAATGAGGTTCATGAAAAAAACATAGGATCTCGGCTCCACATAGATCCTAATTATAAACGGCTTAAATACGTGCGTTATGCTGATGACTTTCTTATCGGAGTTATAGGTAATAAAAATGATTGTATGGAGATACGAGATAAGATTCATAATTATTTACAAAATGCTCTTAAGTTGAATCTTAACCTTGATAAAACGGTAATTACTCATGCAAGAAATAGCAAAGCCCATTTTCTGGGTACAGACATCAGTATTACTCCTCTAGATAAGAGACCTTTACGCCTCGTAAATAGAGGTCTTTCTAGCTACAGAATGAAATCCGTAACCAAACCACTTCTTATGGCTCCTATCAAAAAATTAGTTCTCAAACTAACGGAGAGAGGATTCGCAAAAAATGGTGGAAAACCAACATATCTAGCTAGAATGCTACATTTTGAAACAAATCAGATTGTAAAACACTTCTGACAGATTTGGTTAGGTCTGAGTACTTTTTACTCTTTCACAGATAACTACGGTACACTAGGTAGAATACATTATATTTTAAAATACTCTTGCGTGCTCACTTTGGCTTCTAAATTGAAATTAAAGACGGCTAAGAGAGTATTCGCCAAATATGGTAGAGACATACTGATTAGGGACAATAACAATAAGGTTATAGCGTCATTCCCTGACGTTACATTAGCTAAACCAAACAAATTCTATATTACCGAAATTACTAATATAAACCCAATAGCCCGATTAGAAAAATTGGCTAAAAGTACTTTTAGATCCAGAGCTGTCTTAGACAGCATTTGCACAATCTGCGATACTTCGGAAAATATAGAAATGCACCATGTTCGTAAACTTAGAGACTCTTCAAAAGCCATTAAAAAGGACTATTTGACTAGTATGATGTCTCGAATGAACCGAAAACAGATCCCAATGTGTAGATCTTGTCATATTAAATATCATAAAGGAGAAGTGCTACTTTTTAAAAAAGACGTAGACCCAAACTAATATGAAGAAATTCTTAAAATAATTCAACCCCCTTAGCTTAATATACGTGAGAGCCGTATGATGCGAAAGTATCACGTACGGTTCGGGAAGGGGTCTTTGGACCTAAAGATTTTTCCAAGGTCTAATTTCCTATTTCACTTATAATATCCGCACATGCCTTAATTATGATTTTTTTTATGGTTATGCCTGGATTAGTAGGAGGTTTCTTACGACGCAGTCGGTCAAATATTAATGTTAATACATTTTCATGGAGTGATAGGTTAATATTTATTTTATTAACACATGATGATCCATATGTATGGGGTATATCCAACGAGGTATATTCTGAAGGTTACATAAGAATGGAGAGGAGTAAGATATTTGGAATCTTATTTAGTATTCTAGATCAAATCCTAGTTATAATTTTAAGTTTAACGAAAGTGAATCCTCATTTTAAAAATGATTCAGCGACACTCGATCTATCCAAAAGTCATGTTAAATGATACAAGAGGGTTGAGGGCAAAATAATTGTAATAGGTATAAATGAAACCATATACTTAGATATCACTTACAAAGCCAACGTCATAACAGAGGGGGACTTAAATATTATACAAGATATAACATATCTGGGAAATATAAGACTCAAATGCGGGAACCTCGGAAATGTAATAAAAATGAATACTTGAGTTTCTCACAACAGTATATTGATTGTAAAAGATCAAACAGTTTTATTGCTGTATTTATATGTAATTAAATTATATATAGTTAATTTATTTAACAATGCATATGCAAACTTCACAAAGCAAGTATATGTGTTATTACACGGGGGCAAGAAAAACGAGAAAGCAAATGCTCTTCGTAATGGTAGAGATATCAGTAATATTAAACGGAATGGTTTAAATAGAGGCTGACCAATAAATGAGAGATATATTGGACAAAAGCAGAATTCGTGAAACCTTAATAAGGCTTTTCAAACTAATCGATATTATTCAACTGTCAGGGAGGAATCAAAATCAATTTTGGTTAAGAGACTATTAGTTGAATCTAATATGCTTAAATGACCAAGTGCAAAAGATCTTGGAATCATACACGAGGAAGTATTTATGCAGCAGATGAAGTTAGTTAAGCTGGCTGAAACTCATGGTTACAAAAGTGATCAAGTAACAAAATATCAAGAAATAATAGTAAACTCATTATTTTTCAGGATAGCTGCAATTGATAAACTATCAAAAGCAAAAGGATCTAATACACCCGGGATAGATAATATATTAATAACTTCTAGAAAAGAAGACGAAGATTTATATATAAATTTAGTACAATGATTAAAAGATATAATTAAAAATCCTAAAAGTTATAAAGCAATCCCTGTTAAAAGGGTCTGGATAACTAAATCGAATGGGAAACTTAGAGCTTTAGGAATACCTAGTTTAAAGGACCGAGCTTTACAACATCTTATTAATTTAATATTAGAACCATTAGTGGAATCAACAAGTGATATTAATAACTATGGTTTTAGAAGAAATAGATCCGCAAAAAATGCTATTGGACTAATTCGTGCGCAATTGAGAACCAAAGACGAGGCTAAGAATATTAAAAATATGTCTGAATCAAATAAATTAAATAACCTATCAACTTTATTACCTGAATGTAAAGTTATCTTAGATGCTGATATAAAAGGCTTCTTTGATAATATTAATCATGCTTGATTATTAGAAAATGTATTTATTTCAAATAAATATCTTAGTATAATAGATAGTTGACTAACGAGTGGGGCTATTGATAAAGGGGTATTTATCAAAACTGATAAAGGTACTCCGCAAGGGGGAATTATATCTCCTACTCTCGCTAACTTTACACTAAACGGATTAGAGAAAACAGTATTGGATTCTATTCTTCCTTTAACAAAAAGTAAAGAAAGACGATTAGTTGTTAAATTAAAAGATAATTCTAAAACTAGAATTGCATCCAACTTAGCTTGTATTCGATATGCAGATGATTTTGTTGTATTTGCTAAATCAAAATATTTAATGGAGAATTATATTGTTCCATCTATCAATGCCTTTATGAAAGTTCGAGGACTTGAATTAAATGCTGAGAAAACTAAAATTATTAGATTAACAGATCCGAACACAGAACTAAATTTCTTAGGATATACGTTTAAATATCAACAGAAATGGAAAATTAAACAAGGAGTATTCTGAACAGATCATGCGGCATCTAGAGGAATTGCCCTATATCCTAACAAAGACAAAACTCTAGGTATAATTAGTAAATTAAAGGAAATCTTTAAAGCATCTCAAAATCTTGATGCCTACAATTTAATTGCCAAATTAAATCCTGTTATTAGAGGATGGGCAAACTATTTTAATATCGGAAATAGTTCTAGATATAGAGATACGGTTAGAAATGCTTTGTATCATTTAGTATGAAAGTGAGCCCACCATAAACATCGAAGTTGAGGGAAAAAGCAAATTGCTGCAACATATTTCTTAGATCCAATTTATGATAAAATTGATAAAAGTAAAATTGTCGGATATAATAAATTTAAACGTACGAAATGAACTTTCCACGGTAAAGTAAATGAAAAATCTCGATATAATCCAGAAACATTTAAGAAAATATATCTGGTGAATATAACAACAGTATCTCAATTAATCTCAAGTAAATTTTATATCATACCAAAGAATATTGAACATGTGCATGCATATCATCCAGATTATAATAAATTATTAGATTTTAACGCGAATGCTAATTTTAAAGCTATGGGAATCGATAGTTCTTTCCGTGATAAATTACTTAAAAAACAGAATTATCTCTGTGATCACTGTGGACTCTCATTACATTCATTTATAATAGATTCTGATCGATATATAGGTGAAAATTTACATATACATCACAAAAATCCTATTATCAAAGGTGGAGCCACAAACAATATAAATAATATGGCACTTATTCATGTATGATGTCATAAAGATTTACATAAAACCTATGATGAGTAAGCCCTCAAAAGAAACTTAGTTTAAGGAAAAACAATAAGTATATTCTTTGAAGGTTATCGAGGTGAGCCGTATGCATGGTGACGTGCACGTACGGTTCTTTGAGGGGGGTGATTTGTGAAATTCATTCCCATCTCTAGTGGTAATTACCTTTTACCCGTTCAAGTTGGTGCAATTGATATGGCATTCCCACGATTGAATAATATTTCTTTTTGATTGTTGCCTCCTTCACTAATACTATTACTTCTTAGTTCATTAGTTGAAAATGGAGCTGGTACAGGATGAACGGTTTATCCTCCTCTTTCAAGCATACAATCTCATTCAGGTGGGGCTGTTGATTTAGCTATCTTCAGTTTACATCTTGCTGGAGTATCATCTTTACTAGGTATATAATATAAATGTGCCCGTACTTCTTTCTTTTTATTTAGAATATTGAATGCTACTTAATGCTTATAATAACAGTGTGTATTTAGATATTATTAGGGTGTATATTTTTTTATTAAATTATAAAAAGGTTAACATTAATATAATATAAATCATAAATAATTTAGTTCAATAAGCAAAAATTATTTAATTTTTCAGAGACTTCACGAAGCAGTAAAATAATAAATTTACAAGAAAAAGTCCTATTAAAGATAGAAAATTTTATCTTTACTAATATGAGTTACATAATTCCTGCTATCCCAATAATTAATAAATGGAATAAAGTAAATAAATCTATCTATCCTAATACTAATTGTACTTCTATAGTACTCTTTAATTCTAAATTAGACAGTACTTTAGGAATACCTAGAATAACTAAATTTATTAGAGATTTAACATATTTAAATACAAGAAGTTTAGAAATTTTAGTGGGAATATTATTAGGAGATGCTTATTTAAAATTAGATGCTAATAATAATAATGTACGAATAGCCTTTAAACAGTCTATAATAAATTTTCCTTTTATGTGAACAGTTTTTACAGAATTATCTCATTTTTGTAGTTCAATTCCTAGATTTGATAGAGTATATTTAAAATCAACAGGAAAAACATATGGCCAATTAATTCTTGAAACTCGAACATATCCTATAATGAATGTATTATATACATTGTTTATACAAGATAGTAAGAAAGTAATTAAAGAAGAATTATTTAATTTTTTATCTCCTGTAGCTTTAGCTTTTTGAATAATGTCTGATGGTGTTTCAACTCAGTACGGATTAACTATTTGCACTGATGGTTATACATTGAAAGACGTTGTTCTTCTTATTAATATTC
>Ga0209328_10000145_pt1 | contig 14852 bp, 10 predicted proteins | sample JacPinW_OM3H0_M1_FD_187954 | JGI IMG/M metagenome (GOLD analysis project Ga0209328, IMG submission 187954) | Forest soil microbial communities from Algoma, Ontario, Canada - Jack Pine, Ontario site 1_JW_OM3H0_M1 (SPAdes) (version 2) | ecosystem: Environmental > Terrestrial > Soil > Boreal... | reverse complement strand
ATCCGCAATGTCGTTAGCCAACCGAACCCGACAACCGGCGGTTGGCGATTGAGTTTTGAAGTTTCGGTCAAAGACAAGAAGCCAATCGAGTTGCGTGCATCGCTGATGCAGAGCAACGACGCCATATCGGAAGTATGGGTCTATCGATGGACACCGTAGCGCATCGCCCGGGCTCCGACGGCGGCGACGGTACGCGAACATTCCTGCCGCCGGAATCGCCGACCGTGATGCCAAAGCAGTCCCTGCGAGGCTTTCGGAGCGGCGAGGAGAAACAAAGAGTTGTCTTGAGTTCCATGGCGTTTCGGCGCGCCTGGATCTTCACGGGCACTGCCGCGCTGACAATGGCCGGCTGCTACGAAATGTATCAAGTCCTCAACGTCGGCGGCGTTACGGCACTTGAATGGATAGTGCTCTGTCTGTTCGTGCTGCTGTTCGCCTGGATTGCCTTCTCGTTTATGTCCACGCTGGCCGGATTCGTGGTGCTGCTGTTCCGGACAAGAGATCCGCTTGGCATCGATCCTGATGCGCCGCTTCCATCGATCGGCAGCAAGAATGCGATGTTGTTGCCAACCTACAACGAAGACCCCGGCAGGATCATGGCCCGGCTTGGGGCGATGTGCGAGTCCATCGAACAGTCCGGATATGGTTCAAGGTTCGACTGGTTCATACTGAGCGATACTACCAACCCCTCCGTCTGGATAGCGGAAGAGAGATGTTTTCTGCGACTCCGCCAAGATCTCGGTGCCAGTAATATTTTTTACCGTCACCGCCCTGAAAATTCCGCGCGAAAATCCGGAAATATTGAGGAGTGGATCAAGCGGTTCGGAGCGGGCTATGACCATATGGTCATACTGGACGCCGACAGTCTGATGACGGGTGACACCATCGTCCGGCTGGCCTCCGCGATGGAAACCCATCCTTCTGTCGCGCTCATTCAGACGCTGCCTATCGTTGTAAACGCGAAAACCTTGTTCGCGCGCTTGCAGCAATTCTCAGGGCGACTATACGGCCCTTTGATCGCCGCAGGCATTGCGTGGTGGCATGATTCCGAGGGCAACTATTGGGGCCACAATGCGATCATTCGCGTACGCGCATTTGCGCAGGACGCGGGCCTGCCGGACCTGCATGGCCGCAAACCGTTTGGCGGTCATATTCTCAGCCATGACTTCGTGGAGGCGGCATTGATGAGGCGGGCAGGGTGGGCCATCAGAATGGTGCCAACGCTCGGTGGCAGCTTTGAAGAATGTCCACCATCGCTTTTGGATTTCGCAGCCCGCGACCGCCGATGGTGCCAGGGCAACCTTCAACATCTGGCGGTACTGCCGGCGCGTGGCCTGCATTGGGTATCGCGGCTTCATCTTCTCACCGGGATCGGTTCATATCTCACTGCGCCGCTCTGGCTTTTGTTTCTGGTGTTCGGAATTCTGATCTCCTTGCAAGCCCAATTCGTTCGGCCTGAATATTTCCCGAAGGGATTTGCACTGTTTCCAAAATGGCCCGCGCAAGATCCGGTACTTGCTGCGTGGGTTTTTGTCGGCACCATGGGACTATTGATCCTGCCTAAACTTCTCGCCTACGTGCTGCTCGAAACCCAGTCTCGAAACCGCAAGCTATTCGGTGGGGGCCTGGTGGTTTTTGCCGGCGTCCTGATCGAGACATTGCTGTCGGGCCTGATCGCGCCCGTCATGATGATCTTCCAATCCTCCGCGGTGGCTGAAATTCTCGCGGGACGCGATGCCGGCTGGCAGGTGCAGCGACGCGATGACGCTAAATGGCCCATCCGTGACTTGATCCGAAAATATGCCGCACCAACCCTTTTTGGTGCCGGAATGGCTGCCAGCGCCTTCGCAGTGTCGTTGCCGCTATTGTTCTGGATGGCGCCAGTGATCTTGGGTCTGTTGCTATCGGTCCCAATCGCGATGCTGTCATCGAGGGTTTCTGGTCCCAATTCCAGCTTATTCCGTACGCCTGAGCAGACGGCTCCGCCGCAGGTTTTGATCCGCGCCAATGAACTGGCAAATGCCTCCGATCAACCCGTCTTATGCCCGCTGACGGAGCTCCGCGATGACGCGCGGTTGTTCGAGGCGCATTTGATGAATTTGCCGGGGGACAGGTCCCGCAGCCGTGGACAAATCGACGCGCACGCGGCAATTGCGCGTGCCAAGATTGAAGACGCCGAGACTTTTGACGAAGCACTAGGCTATCTCACCGCCCGCGAGACTTTCGCGGTTCTCAATTCTTCTACTATGCTGAGGGCCCTCTGCGCGATCCCGCGGGGTGGAGAGCGCAAGTAACCCGATGAGGTGGGAAACCTCTAGGAATCGTCCCCCGGAGTTTCCTATTCACGCACCGCTTGGGGCTCGCCCGGATGCGAGCCGGCGCGTTGCGGCAGAACGAGAATGCACACCAGGATAAAGATTGCGAGGACCGCCGAGGCAAGTGGACGGCTCAAGGCGAGGCCGCCTTGGCTAACCGGCTTGTCAAGAAAATCGCCAACAGTCGCACCGAGCGGCCGGGTTAGGATGAACGCCATCCAGAACAACGTCACCCGGGATACATTTGTCCAGAAGTAAGCGGCCGTGACAATCGCCAGCGCGGCGCCGAATACCAGCGCACCGCCTTCGTAACCGAGACCGGTGGAATCAGCCATCCAGTCGCCGAGCGCCGTTCCCAGCGTCTGCGAAAATGTGATGGAAGCCCAGTAAAACATTTCTGTCTTCGGCGCGCTGACGGTGTCCACGTTGATGGAGCCGAGCGACCAATACCAAAGCGCCAGCGTGGCCAGCAGACACATCAACAGAAGCGACGAGCCGCCGGTGTAGCCGATCCCTAGCGACCGATCCGCGAAATCCGCCATCGTGGTGCCGAATGTCGTGGAAGCAATGATGGTCGCCCAATAAAGAAAGGGATGAAATTTCTTCGCGACGATCTGCAGGATGACGAGCAACACCAAAGCTGCAAGAAAAAAGGCTGTCCCGGCCAGATATCCCCAGTTCAGCGTCATCGTGACGGTGTCGCCGCCGGTCTCGCCTAATGTCGTAGCTGCGATTTTGATGATCCAGAAAGTGAGCGTGACCTCGGGAACCTTATTGGATTGTTCTGACATATCGGTTTCGCGTCCCGCATTTCCAGAAAAGACAATTATGTGAAGACAAGTTTCATTCGTTCCGAAGATTCTGCGGTGCCGCAATGTTCAATTTGCGGCGTACGTACCTCACGCCCCTACGGTAACGCAAAATTGCAACGTGATCGCTGACGCCGATCTTTGCGCTTCTTGGCGTTCACGCCTGCACAAAATTTAGTCCGCCGTCAGGTTTATGATTTGCAGTGTGAAAGAGATCACATTGGCTTGCGGCGTCGGAGGTTAGTTTAGGTGTGGGCGCGAGATACCGCAGGATATGTCGGAGGCAATCATGGAAATCGCAGAACAGAACCGTTTTAAGGCCACCCATCGCGAAGTTCAAAGTTACGACGCGGCGATCATGCTCGCCTATGCGCTTCTTACGATCATGTTTCTGATCGGAATCTATCTGGACTCGATGTCCTCCGGAACAGCGGCTGGCGACTTCGCATCGATGGTTGTTTTTCCGTGATGCGCCAAAGGCGCCAGCGCGGGCAGATCGTCGTCGACATCGCTTGGGTGCGGCAATGACGTGTCACCTGAATATTGCCGGCGAGGCAGGGAAACGGCGCAAAGCCATTCAGCCGTCGAATTCCGGCCGCGCCGATCGCGGAAATCTGCTGCTGTTTCCAAGTGGCCACCGCTTGGAGGCCGTAAAGCCTGAGCAAGGCGACGAAGCGGCTCATTGCCCCAACGGGTCATCTGCGAAACATTACCGCGAGGCCGCGCCGGAGGATCGCGCAATCTATCAAAAGTGGATGTTCGGGATGATCCTCTTCTATTCGACGCTGCTGTTGATATCCTGCGTTGTGGCGATTGTGGTTGATTCCAGCGCGAGTTCGACCAAGCTCACCAGCCTTTCGGCTCAGCAAATCGGCGGTTCGCTTAAATCGAATTAGCAGGTCAGTTGTTTGGCGCATTATCGCTGGCCGAATTGCTCGACCAGCGCCGACCAGAGATGCCAGACCTCGTCCTTTGCCTCCAGGGCCGTCTGGACCATAACAAGCTGTGAGGACGGATCGATGAAGATATATTGCCCGAGAGCACCGACCAGCGCGAACTGGCGCCTGGTTCCCGGCAGCAGCCAGATCAGATAGCCGTAGCCGGTCGACGATTTTCCCGGCAGCAAATAGGAGTCGGATGGCCGCGTCGTCGTCGCGTCAATCATCCATTGTGCCGGAATGATCTGTTCTCCATCCCACGCGCCGTCATGAGCGAGCAGGCGTCCGAACCGGGCGTAATCGCGCAGCACGGCGTTGAAGCCGAAATGCGCCACTTCGAATCCTTCGGCGTCCACCAGCCAAGTTGCGTCGGCCTCAGCGCCGATCGGCTGCCATACCTTTTCCTGCAGATAGTCGGCCGCCGACCTCTCGGTTGCGTAATGGAGCACCACGCCGAGCACGTCGGGTTCGATGCTTGCGTAGTAATATCTCGTCCCCGGCGGCGCAATCCGCCGATTAAACTGCGTGATGCTGTTGATCGTGCCTTTCTTGGAGATCCCGGCGATCATGTCGATCCATAAACGATTGAGGTCGCGCCCGGCGTCCCTCTCTTCGCCAAACTCAACGCCCGAGGACATGTGCAGCAGGTCGCGGATCGGCGTGTTGCCGTATTCGGTACCCCTAAATCCCGGCACATACGTCTCCGGCGTGTCATCGACCGATTTGATCGCGCCCTCGGAAATCGCGATGCCAATCAATATCCCCATGATTGATTTGACCATCGACTGGGAAATGAACCGGTCGTGATCGGCTCGGGCGTATCGATATTGCTCGAAGAGAATCTGGTCGTCCTTGGCGATCAAAAGGCCGGTGACGGGATTGCGTGACAGATATTCTTTCAGCGAGGACGCGCTCCCTCGAAATCGGTAGCGAATGTCGGCTGCCGTGCGCTTGAAATTCCACGGCGTCGTGCCACGCATGATCCGCCGCGTCGGATAGATTTCGTCGAAATGGCTGAACGCTCCGATACGGTATCTTGGTTCATACGGATTGCCCTGTCGTCGGGCGAGTGAAGGATCAGGGACAGGAAAGCCCTCCGAGGCTCCATAAAGCTCTGCGTCTGGACCTGAAGGCGAAAACGTCGGGCCGCTGCCGACTTCAGCCACCGCGATGTCGCGCACCGTTCCAGCCACGGTAACGCCACATACGCCGGCCGCGAGGCCTGCGAGCACGCCGCGTCGTGTTACTAGGCCGCGACGATCAGGACTTGCGGCCATAATTCAAAAGTCCGCCTTGGCCCTTCGGCGGATGCGCACGAAGGCCTTCTTCATTGGGCTCGGTGCCCCAGCCGGGCCGGTCCGGCATCACGAGATAGCCGTCCACGATGTCAGGCAAGTGGGTGAACAGTTCGTGATCCCATGCCAGGCGGTCGATATCGGTCTCCATGATGCGCAAATTTGGTACCGCCGCGCTGAAATGGGCGTTCATCATGGTGCAGAGATGGCCGTAGAAATTATGCGGCGCGACGTTGACCTCGTGCGCCTCGGCGCTCGCGGCGATCTTCATCGACTGCCAGACGCCGTTCCACGGCGTGTCGATGATCGCGACATCCATCGCCTGCTCGCGGAAATAGGGCAGGAATTCGCGCAAGCCGAGCAGCGTCTCGCATGACGAGATCGGGTGCGGGCTTTGACGCCTGATGTAGCCGAGGGCTTCCGGGTTAAAACTGTCGATCTCGATCCAGAACATGTCGAGATCGGCAATCGCGCGCAGGATTTTCAGGTAGCCTTCGGTCTTGGCGTTGAAGTTAAGGTCGAGCAGGATATCGATATCGGGACCTGCGCCATCGCGGATGGCTTCAAGATGCATCCGCAGGTCGCGCAACACTTTGCGGTCGACGTTGATCTCGGGCAGGAAGGGCGCGCCGAACCCCGGCCGCCAGCCCGTCGGTTTGCCCGCATCGTAGGTGAAGATGTTGGTTTTCAGCGCGGTGATTTTTTTCTCGCGGACCTCTCGGCCGATTGCCTTGACGCCGTCGAGATCGGTGATCGCCGGCTTGTACCAGTCGGGATGGTTGATGCGCCAGGTGGCGCAATGCGACCAGTAGACCCGGATGCGGTCGCGGATCTTGCCGCCGAGCAGTTCGTAGCAGGGTACTCCGAGCGATTTTGCTTTCGCGTCGAGCAGCGCATTTTCGATGGCGCCGAGCGCTTGCGCCACGACGCCGCCGGCGGCGGGACGGGTCGCTGCGAACAGCTCGGCATAGATGCGTTCGTGCTCAAACGCGTTCTGGCCCACCACCCGCGCCGAGAGGCGCCGGATCGCGGCACCGAGCCCGGGAGAACCGAAACCTTCGTCAAATTCACTCCAGCCGACGATGCCGTCCTCGGTGGTGAGCTTGACAAAGTGGTAGTTCCGCCAGCCGGCATCGCAGGCCAGCAGTTCGACGCTTTTTACCTTCGATGTTTCCGTCATGGCGTTTCCTTAGTTTCTTGCAGCGGTCAAGGACCGCATTGGATCCCTTTTTCGATCATTGTGGCTGCTATTTACGGGGTTGGCCACATACCTGAATGAGGATCGCCCCCTGAATTTCAGATGGCAATCTTTGCGGACCGCGCCGCGCCGCCAGAAGCGGCGGCCTGCCGCAACGCAATCGTCGCGCCTCGGCCAATTCGGGTTGCAGCTTTGGCTTGATAAGCGCGGCTCGCGGCCTATCCGGCGCGCATGCGAGGTAAGCTGATCGCGGCCTCGCTGATCGCGGTTCGTCGATCGACAACGGCGTGATGAAACTGTTCAAGTACGAGACTCTAGGCAGCCAGATCGCCTTCATCAAAGCAGTCGAGCGTTTCGCGGAAGAAGTCGTCCGCCTCGCATTGCCTGAATCAGTTTTTGGTCGTCGCTTCCGGACGGTCCGACGGCAATTCGCAGGGTTGTCGTCCGCACCACAAGAAAGGCTGTACCGGCGATGGCTGCGAAAATCAGCAACACGGCGGCCAACACCAGAAACGGAGAGCTCCGCTTTTTCCGGCTCCGCAGAGACAGATCTGTCGCGATCTTCAAACCGTCTGACGCGGACATGTTGTAGCCGGGTTGCCAGACGTCAGGATAGCACGCTTCTCGGCGTTGTGGTCCGCCCTGGACCCTGCCGCGCAAGGCCAATTTCACGCGAATGCCGGGGGGCCTGCCGGGTTGGACCCTTGGCCGGCGTCGCCGGGAGCCGCCAAAGTCGTTGATGGCCGTGCGTCCATCAAATCTATGTGCTGACAGGCCGCCGAGGAGTCCGATCACCGACAAAATACGGCATTCGGTCGCGGCGCCGGAACTGAGTTTCTCTTTTTTAGTTTCTCTTCGGAAGCAGGGCAAACCGGGCAAATCGCCCCGATACGGAGCAATAAACGGTCGTATTTAGGAAAATGGAGGCTATGGAAGGTCGTTTTTCAGGATTGCTCCCGCCCGTTCCAAGGGAAGCAAAGCTCCAGCGACAGGCATTTTTAATGCTCTCACGGCCGCGGCGCCAGTACTTCCCCGGATGTTGCGGCGGGGTTACATCTCGTAGAAATCATATCATATTTTGGAGATGAAGGTCGCCTTAGCACAACTATTGCATTGCCTGAAGGAGTCGGTCGCGTGTCGAATGGATCAATGTGCTGATGCTGATTCGCATTTTCGATGCGGGCAGGGCCTCGGCGGCGTGGAACCTAAGCATCGCGTCCAGCAGCTGACCTTATGAGGAGAGGGATCATGTACAACGACTCGCTTTTCAACGCTTTCGCTAGGTCCTTCGAGGCCCGAAGCGAAACCGATATGTCGATGGCAGAGTATCTGGAATCGTGTCGAGGTGACCCAATGCGATATGCCAATGCCGCTGAGCGGCTGTTGGCCGCGATCGGAGAACCTCAAATGATCGACACGGCCAAGGATCCCCGCCTTGGCCGTATCTTCTTGAACAGGACAATGCGCGTCTATCCGGCCTTCGCCGCCGGCTTCTTCGGCATGGAAGAAACCATCGAGCGCATCGTCGGGTTCTTCCGGCACGCAGCTCAGGGCCTAGAAGAGCGCAAGCAGATTCTCTATCTGCTCGGGCCGGTCGGCGGCGGCAAATCGTCGCTCGCAGAGCGGCTGAAATCGTTGATGGAAGTTAATCCGATCTATGTGCTGAAGGCCGGCGACGAACTCAGCCCCGTCTTCGAGAGTCCGCTTAGCCTGTTCGATCCGGAATCGCTCGGCCCGATGATCGAGGAGAAGTATGGCATTCCGCGTCGGCGCCTGAACGGACTGATGTCCCCGTGGTGTTACAAGCGGCTCGAGGCCTTCGGGGGCGACATTTCGCGATTCCGCGTCGCCAAGATTCAGCCATCGCGGTTGCGGCAGATCGCGGTTTCCAAAACCGAGCCTGGCGACGAGAACAACCAGGACATCTCGTCGCTAGTCGGCAAGGTCGACATTCGCAAACTGGAAACTTTTGCCCAGAACGACCCGGATGCTTACAGCTATTCCGGCGGACTGAACCGAGCCAACCAGGGCATCCTCGAATTCGTCGAAATGTTCAAGGCGCCGATCAAGATGCTGCACCCGCTGCTGACGGCGACCCAGGAAGGCAACTACATCGGCACCGAGAATATCGGCGCGATTCCCTTTACCGGTACCGTTCTCGCGCACTCGAACGAATCCGAATGGCAGAGTTTCAAGGCCAACAAGAACAACGAAGCCTTCATCGATCGCATTTGCGTGATCAAGGTGCCTTACTGCCTGCGGGTGACCGAGGAGCAGAAGATCTATGAGAAACTCATACAGGGATCCGAACTCGCGTCCGCGCCATGTGCTCCCGCAACGCTGGAGACGCTGGCCCGCTTTTCGGTGATGTCACGCTTGCGCAAGCATGAGAACTCGACGGTGTTTGCGAAGATGCGGGTCTATGACGGTGAAAGCCTCAAGGAATCCGATCCGAAGGCCCGCAGCGTTCAGGAATACAAGGACGCCGCCGGCGTCGACGAAGGCATGGATGGCGCCTCGACGCGTTTCGCTTTCAAGGTTCTGGCGGGAACCTACAATCACGACACCGCAGAGCTTGGCGCTGATCCCGTCCATCTGATGTACACGCTTGAGCATGCCATTCGCCGCGAGCAACTCCCTGATGAAGTCGAAAAGCGCTACCTCGAATTCATCAAGGCTGAACTGGTGCCGCGCTACGCGGAATTTATCGGCCACGAGATCCAGAAGGCCTATCTCGAATCCTATTCGGATTACGGTCAAAACCTGTTCGATCGGTACGTCGATTATGCCGATGCCTGGATCGAAGATCAGGATTTCAAGGATCCCGACACCGGCCAGTTGCTCAATCGCGAGCTTCTCAACCAGGAATTGACCAAGATCGAGAAGCCTGCGGGCATCGCCAACCCGAAGGACTTCCGCAACGAGGTGGTCAAGTTCTCGCTGCGGTCGCGGGCTCAGAACGCGGGGAAGAACCCGACCTGGACCAGCTATGAAAAGATTCGCGAAGTTATTGAAAAGCGGATATTTTCCCAGGTCGAAGACCTTCTTCCGGTGATCTCGTTCGGCACCAAGAAGGACGGCGATACCGAGAAGAAGCACGGCGAGTTTGTCGAGCGGATGGTCGGACGCGGCTATACTGAGCGTCAGGTTCGCCGGCTCGTCGAATGGTATATGCGCGTGAAGCAAGCCGGCTGAGGTGAAGCAAGAGTGGCCATGCACATCATTGACAGGCGCCTGAATCCGGGGAGTAAAAGCCTCGAGAACCGCCAGCGTTTCTTGCGTCGTGCCAAGGCGCTGGTTCAGGGCGCCGTCAAGAAATCGTCCCAGGACCGCGACATCAAGGAGGTCCTGGAAGGTGGCGAGGTCAGCATCCCGCTTGACGGGATGAATGAACCCCGCTTTCGCCGGGAAGGCGGCACCCGCGACATGGTGCTTCCCGGAAACAAGAAGTTCATCGAGGGCGACATACTTCCGCGTTCCGGCGAAGGCCGCGGAAGGGCATCCGCGCCGGGTGAGGGCGACAGCGAAGATGCATTCCGGTTCGTGCTGAGCCGCGATGAGTTTGTCGATCTGTTCCTCGACGATCTCGAATTGCCTGATCTCGCCAAGCGGAAGCTGGCCGAAGCGGAAAGCGAAGGGCTTCGCCGGGCCGGCTATGCGACTTCAGGCTCGCCTGCGAATATTTCGGTGAGCCGCACGGTGCGGCTCGCGCTGGCACGGCGGGTCGCGTTGCGACGGCCGCGGCCGGAGACGATCGCCGAACTTGAGGCCGAGCTCGCCGAGTGCGACGATGAGGAACGCCGCAGCGAGTTGCTGGCGGAGATCGAGGCATTGCAGGCAAAAGCGCGCCGGATTCCATTCATTGATCCGATCGACATCCGCTTCCGTCGCTTCGAGACCACCCCGAAGCAGGTAGCCCAGGCTGTCATGTTTTGTCTGATGGACGTGTCTGGCTCGATGTCAGAGCATATGAAGGATCTCGCCAAGCGCTTCTACATGCTGCTCTATGTGTTTTTGACACGGCGCTACCGCCACGTCGAAATCGTCTTCATTCGCCATACCGATCGGGCCGAAGAAGTCGACGAAGATACTTTCTTCCACGGGCCGGCGTCGGGCGGCACGCTGGTGTCCAGCGCGCTGGAGGCGATGCACGAGATCGTCAGGTCGCGGTTTCGCCCTGCGGACTGGAACATCTACGCTGCTCAGGCCTCCGATGGTGACAACGCCACCTCGGACAGCGATGCCGTGAGCCGGCTGCTGACCGAGAAAATATTGCCGGTCAGCCAATTTTTTGCCTACCTCGAGGTCGGCGAGGCCGGAGGCAGCACTTTTGATATGTCGGATTCATCGCTTTGGACGCTGTATCAGCGTCTGCGCGCCGACGGGGTGCCGCTGTCGATGCGCAAGGTCAGCGACCGCAGCGAAATCTTCCCGGTGTTTCACGACCTGTTTCAACGTCGCCGCAAGGAGAAAGCCGCGCCATGACCGGGACAGCCGAGCTCCTATTTGAGGGAGCAGACTGGGATTTCCAGAAGCTGCAGCGCATCCACGATGCCTGCGGGGAGATTGCGCGATCTGAACTAGGGCTCGACGTCTACCCCAACCAGATCGAGGTCATCACTGCGGAGCAGATGCTGGACGCATATTCGTCCGTCGGCATGCCGCTGTTCTACAAGCATTGGTCATTCGGCAAGCACTTCGCCCATCATGAGGCGTTCTACCGCAAGGGCCTTATGGGCCTCGCCTATGAGATCGTGATCAACAGCTCGCCCTGTATTTCCTATTTGATGGAGGAAAACACCGCGACCATGCAGGCGCTGGTGATCGCCCACGCCGCCTTCGGCCACAACCATTTCTTCAAGAACAACTACCTGTTCAAGCAATGGACGGACGCTGAGGGAATTCTTGATTATCTGGATTTCGCCAAGAGCTATGTCGCGCAGTGCGAGGAGCGTCATGGTCGGCTGGCGGTCGAACAGACGCTCGACGCCGCCCACGCCCTGATGTCGCATGGGATCGATCGCTATCCCGGCAAGAAGAAGCTCGATCTTCGGGCCGAAGAAAAGCGCGCCGGAGATCGCCGCCAGCACGAAGAGAGCGCGTTCAACGATCTGTGGCGAACCGTTCCGACCGGGCCGGTCAAGAGCGCGGAATTGCTGAGCACCGAACGGCGGCGCAAGCTGCTTGGGATGCCGGACGAAAATTTGCTGTACTTCCTGGAGAAGACCGCGCCGCGCCTGCAGGCCTGGCAGCGCGAGCTGCTCCGGATCGTGCGGCATATCGCGCAGTACTTTTATCCGCAGACCCAGACCAAAGTCATGAACGAAGGCACTGCGACTTACGTGCATTACCGCATTATGACCCGCCTGCACGAACAGGGGCGGATTTCGGACGGCAATTTCCTCGAATTCCTGCAGTCGCACACCAATGTGGTGTTTCAGCCTGATTTCGACGATCAGCGCTTTTCAGGCTTTAATCCCTATGCGCTCGGCTTCGCGATGATGCAGGACATCGAGCGCATCGTCACCGATCCCGATGACGAGGATCGTGAATGGTTTCCTGATATCGCCGGAACCGGTGACGCGATGGCGGTATTGCGCGATGTTTGGGCCAATTATCGCGATGAAAGCTTTATCAGCCAGTTCCTCAGCCCGCGGCTGATGCGGCATTTGCGAATGTTTCACCTCCACGACGATCCGGCGGAAAGCGCCGGCATCAGGGTCGACGCGATCCACGATGAGCGCGGCTATCGTCGTGTTCGTCGTGAATTGTCGCGGCAGTATGACGTCGGCTTCATCGATCCCAACATCGAAGTGGTCGACGTCGATCTTGCCGGGGATCGGCGCTTGATGTTGCGTCATGCCGTCATCAAAGGCGCCCAATTGAACGAAACGGATGCTAGGCGCGTGCTGCAGCACCTCGCCGATCTCTGGAGCTATGACGTGTCGCTGGTTGAAGTCGACGCGACCGACACAGTCCTCAAGGAATATGTCCTACATCCGCGTGGGCTGGTCGCGGCGGCGTAAATTGCCGTCGACGATCTCGAGCTGAAACAGCCGGCTATCTCGCGAGGCTGCGATGCAGCCCGCTGCCGTTATCTTTGCCTTGCTGCTACAGCCGGTGTGTACTCGCCACGGTTGTTTCCCGCCTCGGTCCAGAAAAGGCGCCAAGCTCTGACGCTTTTTTTGGCCACAATCGAAAACGACGATTGCGAAATGAAAACGTTGGCTGCGATTTTGATTCGGGCGCTGCTCACGATTTCCACAGCAGCCTTAGCCGATCAGCTTCTGACAAGCGACCAGCAGACCGCGCAAGGGGTGGGTTGAGCGCCCCCTTGCGGTGAGCGTTTGCGCCGGGCCTTTGAAGTTACCTTGGGGGACGAAAGAGATGCTTTCAGTAGACCAATTCTTAAGGCTGATAAGCCTGCCGGCCGTTGTTGGGGCATTTTTGATTGCATCGCAGATTTCAGGCGGGGTGACCTCGCACCGGGCCCAAGTGGAATTGGCAAGCGAGTAGCCGCCGGCCCCTACGTCGAGAGCCAGCTCCTTCCCTAAATTGGCCAGGTCGCGCCTGCGCGGCAATGCGTGCGTAGCGTCGGTCTCGCTCACAAGAGAGTGAAGGCAGCTGCTGCTGAATCGTCGGCCCGGCTCCCGGCGATGGCGTACCGGCCCTTTTCCCGACGGTCTTTTCGGCCCGGCTTTCGTGGGGTCCGCGGCCTCAGAAACATTGTCGTCATCATGATAGGCTTTTATTATGGGCGTTCGTTCAGAACATATTCATGCGCGCTCGGTCAGATTGACGGGCAGGGATCGTGATACCCCGACGGGCTGCGTTCGGACCCGGTGTGCATGGCAGAGCCGGCGGTGACCAATTCAGATTCCAGTCTGCAATCTTTGGAAAATTGGCACTATCGATGATTGAGCAAGGAGCCCCGAAGAAATCTCGTCGCCGCCGGTCGGCTATGTTGCTGGCCTGCGCGGGGCTCTTTCTGATCGCCGAAATTCCGGGCGCGGTTGCCGCGCGTGCGGGTGAATTGACCCCCGGCGACTTGGTGCTGCTGGATCGGCTTACCTGGGGAATTACTTCGTCCAGTGCCGCGCATTTGCAGGCGGTCGGCTCCGAGCGCTGGCTGCAGGAGCAATTGCATCCGGCCGCCGTCACTGCGTTGCCCGACGCCGCCCGAACCCAGATCGAGGCGATGCCTGACGTCCACAAGTTTCCGTTCGACATCGCGGTCTCGTTCGACCAGCAGGCCAAGTCCGCCAACCAGGTCGCCGATCCCGACCAGAGAAGGGCCGCGCAGCAGGTCTTTCAGCAGGCCATGAACGATCGGGCGAAACAGGCGGCGGCACGCAGCATCTTGCGCGCGCTCTACGCGCCGGACCAGCTGCGCGAACGCATGACGTGGTTCTGGTTCAACCATTTCAACGTGCATCAATACAAGGCCAACATTCGCGTCCTGGTGGGCGACTATGAGGACCGGGCAATCAGGCCCAATGCGCTCGGCAAATTCCGCAATCTCCTGGTCGCCACCCTGCATCATCCGGCGATGCTGCGTTATCTCGACAATTCGGATAATGCCGTCGGGCATCTCAACGAGAACTACGCCCGCGAGATCATGGAACTGCACACCATGGGTGTCGGCTCGGGCTACGCGCAATCCGATGTCGAAGCTTTGGCTCGTATTTTGACGGGCCTTGGAATTGATCTGAAGCCGGAGGATCCGCAACTGAAACCGGAGTTGCGGCCGCAGCTCGTGCGCGAGGGCGCCTTCGAATTCAATCCTGCCCGGCATGACTATAGTGACAAGACGTTCTTGGGCCATTTGATCAAGGGGCGGGGACTCGCCGAGGTGGACGAAGCGATCGATCTCCTGGTCCATAACCCGGCGACCGCGACCCATATCTCCAAGCAAATCGCGACCTACTTTGTGTCGGACAATCCACCGGATTCGCTGGTGCAGAAGATGGCGCAAACCTTCAAGGCAAGCGATGGCGATATCGCCGCGGTGCTTTCGACGATGGTTCATGCGCCGGAATTTACCGCTTCCTTGAAGCCGGGCATGAAGTTCAAGGATCCCGTGCAATACGTGCTGTCGGCGGTTCGCCTGGCCTACGACGACAAGGTGATCCTGAATACGGTGCCGATCCAGAGCTGGCTCAATCGTCTCAGCGAAGGATTGTTCAATCACGATACGCCAGACGGCTATTCCATGATTTCGGCGGCCTGGAACGGGCCGGGGCAGATGATGCTGCGCTTCGAGATCGCGCGGCAAATCGGATCAGGTTCGTCCGGCC
>Ga0209328_10000144_pt1 | contig 14864 bp, 10 predicted proteins | sample JacPinW_OM3H0_M1_FD_187954 | JGI IMG/M metagenome (GOLD analysis project Ga0209328, IMG submission 187954) | Forest soil microbial communities from Algoma, Ontario, Canada - Jack Pine, Ontario site 1_JW_OM3H0_M1 (SPAdes) (version 2) | ecosystem: Environmental > Terrestrial > Soil > Boreal... | reverse complement strand
TTCCCACACCCGGCACGTCTGGGCGCCCTCTGCCGGATTCATCCTTTCGGATGCGCGGCAGGAGGTGATCGGCACCAAGGAAGTCGGAATGGTGGAGTATCGCTTCCGGCCCGACGGTTTTGAGGTTCTGCACGTGCGTGCGCCGGGCCAGGTCGATGTCGATGTCGACTCGCTGTTCAAGAACTAGGGTGACCAGCCGAGCTTCTTGCGCAGCATCACCGTCAGAATATCGGAGTAGTCGTCGCTCCAGGTCGCAGTCTTCGGGTCCGCCTGCAGGTTCTGGCGTTATCTTCTTGTTGAGCATGATCTTTTTCGGAAAAGCCGGTTTTCCACTTTTCCGGATCATGCTCCAGCGCCGCCCGAAACCAGCAAGATTTATGGAATCTTAGCCTTCTCCCACTAGCTGTTTTCGATGTGATGGCCATCACAAGGCTAGAGCTCGTGGGTAGGACTGAATCTGCCGGGACCATCGCAAGTCGCGACATCCCTTCCGTGCCGTTCGCCATCGTCGCCTGCTTCATGCTGGCCGGCGCGGCCTATGCGTATGCCGTCGGCGACGATGTCAATTGGGATTGGCGCAACTATCACGCCTATGATGTCTGGGCCACGATCAACCATCGCCATAACGTCGATGTCATACCCGCCGGCTTTCAGACCTACTTCAATCCGCTGATCTATTATCCGGTCTATCTGCTGCGTCAGCTTACCTCACCGCTGTCGACGGGACTGATCGCGGGCGCGGTTCACGGCCTCAACCTGGTCGCGATCTACAGCCTCACCCGCGCGCTGCTTGGCAGTGCCGCCAATGCCGCCTGCCTTGCGGCCTCCTGCTTGCTCGCGGCGTTCGGCCCGATGACGCTTTCGGAAGTCGGCACCAGCTTCGCCGATATCGTGCTGTCATTGCCGACCATCGCCGCGCTGATCTACATCACTTCGTCGGACCAGACGCGGCCAAAATTCTACATTTTGGCCGGCGTCCTGATCGGCGCCTCCGTGGGTTTCAAACTGACCAATGTGGTGTTTGCGCTCGGACTGGTGGCGGCGGTGATGGTGGCGACCCGGCCGCTTGTCGCCCTCAGCTGCGTTGCGCTCGGCGGCGCGATCGGAGGCGCAATCGCGGGGGGCTGGTGGAGTTTTCTGCTGTGGCGCGACCTGGGGAATCCGGTGTTTCCGCTGTTCAACGGGATATTCCCGTCGCCCGAGCTGTCTCCCGTCAACATCCTGGATCGGCAATTCATCCCGCACGGCTGGCTCGATGGACTGGCTTACCCGTTCTACTGGCTCGCCGGCGATAACCGCAGTTCCGAATACGCGTTTCGCGACGCCCGCTTTGCGGTGGCGTTTGTTCTGTTTGCTGGCGCCATCGGCGCCGGCTTGATCCGCCGTGTCGATCTGTTCACGCGCCGGGACGCTCAGTTCATCATCTTTTTGATCGTATCCTACGCAAGCTGGCTGATGCTGTTCTCGATCCAGCGTTACGCGGTTGCGCTCGAACTGTTGTGCGGTCCGATGATCGTGCTGCTCATGGTTCGCATCCTGCAAAGCGCTGGCGCTTCATGGAAAGGCCTCGAACGCTGGGGCAACGCCATTATTCTCATCGTCGCGCTGGCGAGTGCGGCGTGGACCCAACCCGGCGACTGGACGCGGCGCGCCTGGTCCAACCCGTATCATCCGCAGCTGCCGGCTGAGCTGACCCAGCCCGCGGTCTATCTGCTGCTCGGCAAGCCGCTCGCCTATATCGCGCCGCTGCTGCCGCCGCAGTCGCGATTCTATCAGCTCGCCGACATCGCCTTGCCAATTCTTCCAAACGGCATGCTGGACAATCGCATTCGCGCAGGACTGCAAGACAGGCTACCGGGCGGAATCTGGGAGCTGCACTTGCGCGGCACTTCTGTCCGCAAGCAGCTGCTCGATCCTTACAGCCTCACGATCGACGGCTCGCGACGCTGCGTCGAGATCGAGGGAGCAGATCCTGCCACGGCTATCGAGGCTTGCCCGGTGAAGGGACGACAGTCCTAAAAATTTCTCGCACGCCTCACGCTTTGTCGGGGCCGACCCGCACCAATTGCTTGCCGAAATTGGCGCCCCTCAACAGTCCCATGAAAGCGCCGGGCGCGCCGTCCAGGCCCTCGGTGACGAACTCCTTGTACTTGACCTTGCCCTCGCGGACCCAGCCCGACATGTCGCGCAAGAAGTCTGCATGAAGTGCTGCGAAATCGCTGACGATAAAACCGCGGATGGTCAGGCGTTTTGTCAGGACCGCGCGCATCATCGACGGTGCCCATTTCGGCATCGTCGGCTGGGTGTCGTTATACTGCGCGATCAGGCCGCACACGGGGACACGCGCGAACGCGTTAAGTAATGGGAACACCGCCTCGAACACCGCGCCGCCGACATTCTCAAAATAGACGTCGATACCCTTGGGACAGGCGTCTTTCAGGTTGGCCGCGAGATCGGGGTCACGATGATCGAGGCAGTCGTCGAAGCCCAGTTCCTGTTTGACGTAATCGCATTTGTCCTTGCCGCCGGCAATGCCGACCGTCCGCGCGCCCTTGAGCTTTGCGATTTGCCCGACTGCCGACCCGACCGCTCCGGACGCCGCCGCAACCACCACGGTTTCGCTTGGCTGCGGCTTGCCGATCTCAAGCAGCCCGGCATAGGCAGTCATGCCGGGCATACCGAGCACACCGACCGCGGTCGATATAGCTCCGAGTTTTGGATCGATTTTTGCCAACCCCTTGCCGTCCGACAGCGCGTGCGTCTGCCAGCCCGCGCGCGAAAGCACAATGTCACCCTTGGCAAAAGCGGGATTGTTCGAGGCGATCACCTCGCACACCGTGCCGCCTTCCATGACGCCGCCGACCGGCACCGGCGCCGCATAGGACGGACCGTCGCTCATCCGCCCGCGCATATAGGGATCGAGCGACAGCCATATGGTGCGCAGGAGAACCTGGCCTTCGCCCGGCGTCGGCACCGCGAATTCCTCGATGCGAAAATCGGACGGTTTTGGTTCGCCGACAGGGCGGGAGTTGAGAACGACGCGTTTTGCCTGGGACATGGTTGTTTCCTCCTTTTTCGTCATTGTTGTGACGTTTAAGCCGTAATCTTCGCCAGCGCCGCGTCGAACGCGGCCGCAGCACTTGGCAAATCCTTGAACGCGCGGATGTGCCGCGTCTCCTGCGCGTCCTTTTCCGAAATACCCGGCCGGACCTCGGCAAAACTCTTGCCGCCCTCGATCATTGTAGCGGGTGCGCTGACATGGAATTCATGGTCCTCGATCGGCGCGTCTTTCAATAGCCAAACGCCGAGCGTCACGGTGCCGTTGCCGCGCCGGTAGGAGATATAGCGATCGACCGCGACCGTGCCGTCGCGCTGATGCCCGCCGAGTTTTGCAAATCCCTTGGCATCGAGCAGCTTGTGCGATCGAAATCCCTTCACGTCGGCGGACTTTGCCTTCGCGGTCTCCTCGGAGAGATCGTATTTTTCAGCCATTTCCTTGCCGACCGCGGCGAGTTGCCCGGACATCTCGTGCTCGAATTCCTTCAATTCGGTCCGAGGTTTTGCCGTCTTGCGCGGTTTTAACGCATCACGCTTTTCCATCTCGGCCTTGCATTGCGCGACGACCGCGGCAACCGATTTGCGCTCGGCGTTGACAAGCAGATTCTTCAGATCCTGATCTGTGAGTGCAGCTATCCGCTCGTCCGACCAATCGACCATGATCACACCCCACCGGGATAATTCGGCGCTTCCCGCGTGATGGTGACGTCATGGACATGGCTTTCGCGCAAGCCCGATCCGGTGATGCGCACGAACTGCGCCTTCTCGTGAAACTCGGCGAGATTCCTGGCGCCGACATATCCCATCGCGGCGCGCAGGCCACCGGCGAGCTGATGCATGACGTTGCCGACCGGGCCCTTGTACGGCACCTGACCCTCGATGCCCTCCGGCACCAGTTTTAGCGTGTCCTTGATGTCCTGCTGAAAATAACGGTCGGCCGAACCGCGCGCCATCGCACCCACCGAGCCCATCCCGCGATAGGCCTTGTAGGAACGGCCCTGCCACAAAAACACTTCGCCCGGCGTCTCGTCGGTGCCGGCCAGCAGCGAGCCGACCATGGCGATGTCGGCACCGGCGGCGAGAGCCTTTGCCAGATCGCCGGAATATTTGATGCCGCCATCGGCGATCACGGACACGCCGGCCTTCTTTGCAGCTTCCACCGCATCCATGATCGCGGTCAGTTGCGGCACGCCGACGCCGGCTACGATCCGCGTCGTGCAGATCGAACCCGGACCAATGCCGACCTTGATCGCGTCCGCGCCGGCGTCGATCAGCGCCTGCGCGCCCTCTTGGGTTGCGATATTGCCGGCGATCACCTGCACGGCGTTGGAGAGCCGCTTGATGCGGTTGACGGCCTCCAGCACCCGCGAGGAATGGCCATGCGCGGTATCGACCACGACCAGGTCGACCCCGGCGTCGATCAAGCGCTCGGTGCGCTCGTAGCCGCCCTCGCCGACCGTGGTCGCGGCCGCGACGCGCAGGCGGCCCTGCGCATCCTTGCACGCCAGCGGATGCGCGACCGCCTTCTCCATGTCCTTTACTGTGATCAAGCCGACGCAGCGATATTGGTCGTCGACCACCAACAGTTTCTCGATCCGGTACTTGTGCAGCATCCGCTTGGCTTCGTCCTGGCTGACGCCTTCACGCACCGTGACGAGGTTTTCGTGCGTCATCAACTCGGAGACTCTTTGGTCCGGATCGGTGGCAAAACGCACGTCGCGGTTGGTGAGAATGCCGACGAGTTTTCCTGGCACGCCCTTAGCCCCGCCGGTGACCACAGGAATTCCCGAAAAACCATGGTCCCTCATCAGCGCCATCGCATCCGACAATTTTGCGTCGGGACCTATGGTCAAGGGATTGACCACCATTCCGGATTCGTACTTCTTGACCTGCCGCACCTGGGCGGCCTGGCCCTCCGGGTCAAAATTGCGATGGATGACACCGACGCCGCCGGCCTGCGCCATGGCGATCGCCATCCGCGCTTCGGTGACCGTATCCATCGCGGAGGCAATGATCGGAATGTTGAGCGCAATGGCGCGCGTGACGTGGGAGCGGATATCGACCTCTGAAGGCAGCACATCCGAGAGGCCGGGTTTGAGAAGCACGTCGTCGAACGTAAAGGCTTCGCGAATCCCCTGAAGTCCGTGCACCTGCGTCATTACCAACTCCTTGCGGCCCGTCCGCCGCGCTAGAACCTAAGGGATGAACGTCTCCCTCGGCGACGCAGATGGCATCGCCGGCGAATCGAGCCCATCGGTAGGGTTGGCGGTGGTCGATAGCATGGCCCCATGAGGAATCAAAGAGGCGAATCAAAGGGGCTAGCCACTCGAATCCAACTTCAGCGCGGATACCCCGGCGGCGGGCCATGGCGACGGATTGCGTCGACGACCTCCCGATGCATGCGCTCCTCGCGCTTCATATGAACCACGATCAATGCGTGCGCCGAAGGCACCAGTAATAGGACGTGAAAAAATAGGCCCAAAATCACGCAAACCACGATCAGGACCAGGTTGAAAATCGCCGAAAAAGGCTGCCCGTTCAGGAGCAGCCCGAGCGGCGGCACTAAAGCAGCAAGGATATAGATCATCGGCCGATCTCCGGCGGTATTCCGCACAGCGATATTGTCACGGAGATTTAGGTGGTTTCCGGGGTTCCGCAATAGCCACTGCGGCGACGGGGTGCTACAGCGCCCCCTCCCGCTCGTTTCCTCCCCCGAATCTTCATGAACAAACAACGCCTGATCCCGCTCATCGTGGCCACTGCCCTGTTCATGGAGAACATGGATTCGACCGTGATCGCGACCTCGCTGCCGGCGATCGCCGCCGATATCGGCACCAGCCCGCTGACATTGAAGCTTGCGATCACCTCGTATCTGTTGTCGCTTGCGGTCTTCATTCCGGCGAGCGGCTGGACCGCCGATCGTTTTGGCGCCCGCATGGTGTTCTCGATCGCCATCGCGGTTTTCATGGCGGGCTCGATCGGCTGCGCGCTGTCTTCCTCGGTCACCGATTTTGTCATCGCGCGCATCCTGCAAGGCCTCGGCGGCGCGATGATGACGCCGGTCGGACGGCTGGTGCTGCTGCGCTCGATCGACAAGAGCGCGCTGGTCAATGCGATGGCCTGGGTCACAGTGCCGGCGCTGGTCGGGCCGGTGATCGGCCCGCCGCTTGGCGGATTCATCACCACCTATTTCTCCTGGCACTGGATCTTCCTGATCAACATCCCGATCGGGCTGCTCGGCATCTTCATGGCGATGCGCTACATCGACCCGATCAAGAGCGAGAACCCCGAGCGGTTCGATCTCTATGGCCTCGTGCTCGCAGGCATCGGCCTTGCCGGCATCGCCTTCGGGCTCTCGGTTGCGGGCCTCAATCTGCTGCCGTGGACCATCGTCGCCGCGCTGGTCACGATCGGTACCATTTCCATGACGCTCTACGTGATCCACGCCAGACGAACCGCTTCACCGGTGCTGGATTTCTCGCTGCTACGGTTGCCGACCATGCGCGCCGCCATCATCGGCGGTTTTCTATTTCGCCTCGGCATCGGCGCGCTGCCGTTTTTGCTGCCGCTCTTGATGCAGGTCGGATTCGGCCTGTCGCCGTTTCGATCGGGACTCGTCACGTTTGCCTCCGCGGTCGGCGCCATGGGCATGAAGACGCTGGCCGCGCGCATCATCCGCACCTTCGGCTTTCGCAACATGATGACCATCAACGCGATCGTCAGTTCGCTCTTCCTCGCCGCCTGTGCGCTGTTTACGGTGACGACGCCGTTGCTGTTGATCATGATCATTCTGGTGGTCGGCGGCTTCTTCCGCTCGCTGGAGTTCACCGCGATCAACACCGTCGCCTATGCCGAGATCGACCCGGCGCAGATGAGCCGGGCCACGACGCTCGTCAGCGTCAACCAGCAACTGGCGATTTCGGCCGGCGTGGCGGTCGGCGCGTTCTCGGTCGAGACCACGCTGCTGCTGCATCATGCGACCGAGCTGAGCGCCGATGCATTCGCCCCGGCCTTCCTGGTAGTCTCGATCATCTCGGCGATTTCGGCCTATTTCTTCTGGCAGATGCCCGACGATGCCGGCCACGAAATCTCCGGCCGCCAGGCGGTCGAGATTTCCAGCCGCAAGGAAGCGGCCAAGGCCGTGGCGAAAGCGGCGAGCGAAACCACGGAGGACGCGCGGGATCAGCGGCTCGGGTGAGGCACAAAACCATCGCCATCACGGCGGTAGAAGTGATCACGACAGAATTTCGCTGGCACTGCCTTACTGCGCCTTCCGACGTGTACCCGCCAGAAGGTCACGCCCAGCCCCAGACTGCGCGATGGCAGCATCAACTGTCCGTTGTGGACTTGCGCGTTGAACTGCTCGACCTTGTGCAAATCAGGATCCGGCCGGTGAGGCTGCGTGAGGTAGGCGTGCAGGTTGCTGGTATTGGCGTCAACCAGATAGCGCTCGACCGACACCACACCGTTCAGCGGCAAGTTGTTCAATTCAACGGAAAAAAGCTCGGGCTTGTCGGTGAACGCGCTGTTGTAATTGAAAATCACGACGCCCGCGGAGTTCGCATCGCTTGCGGCGAATGCGCCCAGATTTGGCTTTCCGGTGGGAACGGTGACCGCTCTGCGCATCCCTGTCATCATGGAGAACATCTTAAAGACATTGGCGGGAGGTTTCGGGTAGTACTTCGCGCTTGTGCCGGTGATGGCCTTGTCCATCAGACTGGCCCATCCCAGATTGCCAGGCTGGAAGCCGCCGGCATCGTGCATAATGAGATAAGACCCCATGGCGATCTTGTCGTCGACGGCTTCGGTCAAGAACGCAGCCGCCCAAGCCGCGCCCTTATGTGAGTAGTTAATATCGGTATCTTCAAAGATCGTGGGACCCCACTCCGAAAGGAACAGCTTCGTTTCAGGATGCCCCAGCGCCGCCAATTTGGCCCGGATCCGCTCGGTGACGTATTTGAGCGTAGAGGTGTTTCTGGGCTCCTGCGGCGCATTTCCACCGCGGAAATCTCCGTAATAATGGAATGAAAAATAATCCAGCGACGAATTGAAGCGGGCCTTGTGGGTAATCGGATCGACGTCGGTGTTGGGATCGAACATCTCGTCCAGGAAGTGCTCCTCCAAAGTGGGGAGTTCTTTCCCGAAATAATTGACAAGTGCGAAGCTTGCCCCTGAGAAGGCGGGGCCGGCGATTTCAATCTTTTTGCCAGGATAGTGGGCGTGGAAAGCCGGATCGTTCTTGATGGACTGTATGACGTCCCCAAAGATCTTCTGCATCGGGGCAATCCCGCGCTCGACGCGCCGCAGGTCGTTGCCATAAGGATATGCATCGGCGTCTGCGGGTGGTGGAAATTGTTGAATATTATAAGTGGCGGGATCGATCCACCACAGATAGCGACCCCATGGCCCAAGCGGCAAAGGCTTCCATCGGGAATGATCCGGGTCGTTTGGGTCAAAGTTCTCCGGCACGGGGTCGGCGATATCGAGCTCATTGCTGACTTCGAAGATCACCGATGGCGCTCCGCCATCGAAGGATCTTTTCACGATATAGTTCACCAATTGCCGCGCATAAGACTTGTAGCGATCTTTGACCGCTTGGGTCCACTTCTCGGCCGGTCCATACGGGATGAAGCTCCTGGGCAAACTGCTCGCAACGGCCATATGGGGTGAAAGGTGATAATGAACGGCCCAATCGATCTCCTCTGATAAGAGATCGAACTCGCCGGGGTGGGCCGTGACGAACTCGCCGTCCTTGTCGAGATCGCAAAAAACGTCACCGAGCAAAATGCGCATCCGTTTCATTTTGAGATCGGAGATGATCTGCCCCATCGGGGCAATTGTGCCGTCCTGGGGCGCATTCGCATCCTGGAAAATGTTCTGCAGGGTTTCGAGATCATTACCGCTGTCGCTCATTCTGACCGTCGTCGACGCATCGACGATGACCGTCGAGGCCGGATCAGGTGTGACGGCGGAGGCCGCGTTGCCAAAAGAAGTGGAAGGCGGGAGACAAATGCATAAAGCGGCCAAGAGGATCCGCCTGAAATCAACTGTATTGTCGGGCATGTTATCTCTTCTGGTTTGATCTGCCATCGAAGACATCAACGCCAATCAAGAGCAACTACCGACGATAGATCGTTGCGCGCGGATTTCCTGCAGCACCTATCGCTGTGCTGACATCGCGATGTGACCCAATCATGACGGAGCTTCAGCGGAGGAGCGAAGTCTCGTGCATACCGCGTAAAACAGTATGGCGTGGTCCGCCGATGGTGAGGCGCAAAGATGCGCGATTGCGTTGTGGTGTTCGACTGACCGAGAGCACCATCATGCTTCTGGTCGATTGTTTGGCCCGCCCCGAAACCCCATCGCCAGCACATAGCGTTCGGAAGAATCCTGCCGGCTCGAGGCCGGCTTCACATGCTTGACGGTGGCAAAATCGCGTTTGAGCTGCGCCAGCAATTCGGCATCGGCGCCGCTTTGAAACACTTTTGCGACAAAGGTGCCGCCCGGATTCAAGACGTCGGCGGCGAACGCGGCGGCGCCTTCGACGAGTCCCAAAATGCGGAGCTGATCGGTCTTGCGGTGGCCGGTGGTGTTGGCGGCCATGTCGGACAACACGACGTCCGCGCGGCCGCCCATCATCGCAAGCAACTTTTCCGGCACGTCCTCTTTGAGAAAATCGAGCTGCGCGAACGTCACGCCCGGGATCTCCGGCATCGCCAGAAGGTCGATCGCGACGACCCTGCCCTTGCCGTCGGCGGCGCCGACGCGTTTGGCGGCGATCTGGCTCCAGCCGCCGGGCGCAGCGCCGAGATCGACCACCGTGATGCCTGGTTTGAGGAAATGATGCTTGTCGTCGATCTCGAGCAATTTATAAGCCGCGCGCGAGCGAAAACCGTCGCGCTTGGCCTGCGCGACATAGGGGTCGTTGAGCTGCCGCTCCAGCCAGAGCTTTGAAGACAGTTTTCGTTTGCCGCCGGTTTTGACCGTGACGTGCAACCGTCCAGTGGTATCTTTTGCCATAGGTCAGGCTCTAGCACATCGCGCTACAGCATGATCCGGAAAAGTGGAAACCGGTTTTCCCGCGCGACAAACGCCAAGGGCGTTTGCACAGAGATCATGCTCAAACGAAAGGATAACGCTAGCGTGCGCCTATCGGCATACGCTGATGGCGCCGTCTTCGCGCATCATCTCGACCAGCATGCCCTCGCGCAGACCCCGATCGGCGACGCGCAACCGCGGCAGCGGAAACGCGTTGCGGATGGCATCGAGGATGGCACAGCCCGCCAGCACCAGATCGGCGCGTTCAACGCTGATGCAATTATTGCCGGCGCGCTCGGTGTAGCTCATACGGAGCAATCGCGCGATGGTCGTGGTCAGGTCCGCGTTGCTCATCCAGATGCCGTCGATCCGGCGGCGATCGTAGCGCAGCAGATTGAGATGGACGCCGGCCAGCGTCGTCACCGTGCCTGAGGTGCCAAGCAGGTGCATCTTTTCCAGATCGTCACCGTGCTCGGTAGCGAACGGGGCGACGTGTTGGGCTACTTCCTCGACCATCTTCGCATAGGATTGCGCGGTGACATCCCTGCCGCCGAAATGCTCCGCCAAGGTAACGACGCCGAGCGGGATCGACATCCAGGCCTTTATGCGAGGGGTTGCGTCCTGCTCGTCCGGATTGCGCTCGATCCGGACCAGTTCGGTCGAGCCACCGCCGATATCGAACAGAATGGCGCCGCGGCCTTCCGGGTCGAGCAGCGGCGAGCAGCCGATCACGGCGAGCGCCGCCTCGGTCTCGCGATCGATCACCTCGAGCCGGATGCCGGTCTCGGCCGCAACCCGGTCGCGAAATCCTTCCGCGTTCGAGGCCGCCCGGCAGGCTTCGGTGGCGATCAGCCGCAGGCGTTTTGCTTTCCTGAAATGGATCTTGTCCCGGCAGATGCTCAGCGCGGCGATGGCGCGCTCGATCGCGGCGTCGCTGATGCACCCCGTTGCCGAAACGCCTTCGCCGAGCCGGATGATCCGCGAGAACGAATCGACCACGCGAAATCCGTCCCCGGTCGGGCAGGCGATCAAGAGCCGGCAATTATTGGTACCCAGATCGAGCGCCGCGTAGACGCCGGTTCCAGCCGGCGAACTGTCCGTTCCCCGCAGATCGGTGCCCCCTGCCGCGACCGACGCTTCCGGACCGCCGCACGGCTCAAGGCCATCGCGAAGCCGCGTGTCATGGCTCATTCAAAATGTCTTTCCGCAGCCAGTACCCGGCCGACTTGGAATTAAGTTCCGTTCACGGAAACTTTAGCAGCGCGCCGGTGCGGCGCAACTGCCCTTCACATGGGACCATGCCTAATCAGGCGTTGTCGTGGGGTAATCGGCGCGTTATCTGCAGGGGAAGCGCGAAATCGCGCAAAAGCCGGGCATTTCAGGGATTTTTCGATGCAAGACCATACTTCTCCGTCTTCTCTGGAGAACGCTATCGCACTGCAAAAATATGGTATCGGGCAGCCGGTCCACCGCAAGGAGGACGACACCCTGGTGCGCGGCAAGGGCAGATATACCGACGATTTCAACTTAGCCGGACAGGCCTATGCCTGGATCGTGCGCTCCAGCCACGCCCACGGCATCCTCCGCGGTATCGACGTTTCGGCCGCCAAGGCCATGCCGGGCGTGCTCGGAGTCTGGACCGGAACCGACCTCGTCGCCGCCGGCTATGGCCCCTTCAGCTGCGGACTTCCGTTAAAGAGCCGCGACGGCTCGCCGCTGTTGCAGACCAACCGTACCGCGCTGATGACCGACAAGGTGCGCTATGTCGGCGATCCCGTCGCCTTCGTGGTCGCCGAGACGCTGGCGCAGGCGCGCGATGCCGGCGAAGCCGTGGTGATCGACATCGATCCCCTGCCCGCCGTCACCGACCCAGAGGAAGCGGCAAAACCCGGCGCGCCGCAACTCTACGATCACATCCCGAACAACGTCGCGCTGGACTATCATTACGGCGACGCCGAAAAGGTCGAGGCTGCGTTTGCCGGCGCAGCCCATGTGACAAAACTCGATATCGTCAACACCCGCGTCGCGGTGGTGGCGATGGAGCCGCGCGCGGCGCTTGCCTCCTACGACAAGGCGAACCAGCGCTACACCATCCAGGTGCCGACGCAGGGCGTCGCCGGCAACCGGCAGAATCTCGCGAAAAACATCCTGAAAGTGCCGAACGAGAAGGTTCATTTGCTGACCGCCAATGTCGGCGGCTCGTTTGGCATGAAGAACATCAACTATCCCGAATATGTTTGCATCCTGCACGCCGCGAAGGCGCTCGGCCGGCCCGTAAAATGGACCGACGAACGCTCGACCAGCTTTTTGTCCGACAGCCACGGCCGGGCGCAGAAGATTCATTGCGAGCTTGCGCTCGATGCCGACGGCAAGTTTTTGGCGGTAAAAGTTTCGGGCTACGGCAATCTCGGCGCCTATATCACCGGCGTTGCGCCGATTCCGTTATCTCTGAACGTCGGGAAAAACCTCGCCAGCGTCTATCGTACGCCCTTGATGAGCGTCGATATCAAGACGGTCTTGACCAACACGACGCTGATGGGCGCTTATCGCGGCGCCGGACGGCCAGAGGCCAACTATTTCATGGAGCGGCTGATCGACCGCGCCGCCGACGAGATGGGTATCAACCGATTGACGCTGCGCAAGCGCAATTTCATCAAGTCTGCACAGATGCCCTTCGCGGCGTCTTCCGGCGTCACCTATGACAGCGGCGATTTCCAGGGCGTGTTCGAGAAGGCATTGGCAATGTCCGATCACGCCAACTTTGCCAAACGCAAGAAAGAGAGCCGCAAGTGCGGCAAGCTGCGCGGCGTTGCCGTCGGCTCTTATCTGGAGGTCACCGCGCCTCCCGGCGTCGAGCTTGGCAAGATCGTGTTCGAGGATGACGGTGTGGTGCGGCTGATCACCGGCACGCTCGATTATGGCCAGGGCCACGCGACGCCGTTTGCGCAAGTGCTGTGTGCGCAGCTCGGTGTGCCCTTCGAGAGCGTAAAACTCGAACAGGGCGACAGCGATATCGTGCATACCGGCAACGGCACCGGCGGCTCACGCTCGATTACCGCCAGCGGCATGGCGATCGTCGAAGCCTCGAAAATCGTGATCGAGAAGGGCAAGCGCGCGGCCGCGCATCTGATGGAGGCGTCCGAGGCCGATATCGAATTCGCCAACGGCCGTTTTATCATCGCCGGCACCGACCGCTCGATCAACATCATGGAGCTGGCGAAAAGAATGCGCGAAGGCAAGATGCCGGAAGGCGTGCCGACCTCGCTCGACGTCGACCATACCTCCGAGCCCGTGCCCTCGGCTTTCCCCAATGGCTGCCATGTGGCTGAAGTCGAGATCGATCCCGACACCGGGATCGTGCAGATCGTGCGCTATACCGGCGTCAATGATTTTGGCACGATCGTCAATCCGATGCTGGTGGCCGGCCAACTGCATGGCGGCGTCGCGCAGGGCATTGGGCAGGCACTGATGGAATGCGTCAGCTATGACAGTAGCGGCCAGCCGATCACCGGCTCGTTCATGGATTATGCGCTGCCGCGCGCGGAAGACATTCCGCTGATGGAGGTCGGCGACCACCCGGTGCCCGCAAAAACCAATCCGCTGGGTACCAAAGGCTGCGGCGAAGCCGGCTGCGCCGGCAGCCTCTCCACCATCGTCAATGCGGTGGTGGATGCGCTCTCGGAGTACGGCATCACGCATATCGACATGCCGCTGACCCCGGAGCGAGTGTGGCGGGCGATCCGGGACGCGAAGAAGGTGGCGTGACTTGTTCTCCCTCGCCCCGCTCTTCGCGGGGAGAGGGTCGGGGTGAGGGGCTGCATCCGCAAATTCTGAAGGCGCAGTACTCGCGGTGAGTCCCCCTCACCCGAAATTCTCGCTGTGCGAGAATTTCGACCTCTCCCCGCAAGCGGGGCGAGGTAAAAGACCCCTACGCCGCCGCCTGTTCGCGCGGCTGGTAGATCGCGATGTGCTGGCAATGTGCCAGCGGCGTGCGGCCGTTGGCGACCACCAAAGCGTCGAGCTCGACGAAGCGGTGGCCCTTCTTTTCGTAATTGCCGGTCACCTTCGCCCGCGCCGTCAGCTCATCGCCGCTCTTCCCGGCGGCGAGAAGCTGCATCCGGCTGCCGACATGAATCCACGGTCCCAACATGGCGTTGTCGACCAGCACCTTGTTCATGACCCGCTGCAGCAGGCCGGGATGGCCAAGGCCTTCGCGCGCGTAAATCGGATCGCGCTCGCGGACGTCGATCAGATATTCTGTTGCGGCTTCGCCCACCCAGGCGCGCGGTACGGTGCCGAGCCACTTGTCCAGTTCATACGACGCCGCATTGACTGGCCCTCGCTCGGTCACCGCAGCAGTTTCGGGAAATTGCAAAATCGAGAATGACGGTGCTTCGGCGGGCAGCGATGCACTGCCGGTCGTGCAAAGCTGGCCGCGGCTTTCGACTTCGATCGAGAGGATGCCGTCGCTCTCCTCGCCGCTGACATTGGCGATCTCGCCGTCATAAACCGGCTTTATAAAACGCGCCTCGACCAGCCCGCGCTCGAGAAACGCGCGGCCCCATTTTTTGACCGGCAGGTGCATCATATAGGCCATGACGTCGACGCCCGGCACCAACCCGCCGGAAAAGCCGAACCGTTTTGCGACGGTGTCGTCATGCATCTTGTTTTCGGACAGTTTTGCGGTGTTGTAGGCCTGGACGCGATAGGCTTCGAGCCGGCTGGACATGCCCATTTCCCCGATTTTTGGCAGCTTTTGCTGCTCACGA
>Ga0209328_10000141_pt1 | contig 14970 bp, 11 predicted proteins | sample JacPinW_OM3H0_M1_FD_187954 | JGI IMG/M metagenome (GOLD analysis project Ga0209328, IMG submission 187954) | Forest soil microbial communities from Algoma, Ontario, Canada - Jack Pine, Ontario site 1_JW_OM3H0_M1 (SPAdes) (version 2) | ecosystem: Environmental > Terrestrial > Soil > Boreal... | reverse complement strand
CCGCCGCGCGCGAGATCGTGACTTTGCCGTCTTCAAGAGGCTGCCGCATCACTTCGAGGGCGGAGCGTTTAAATTCGGGTAGCTCGTCCAGAAAAAGAACGCCATTGTGCGCGAGACTGACTTCGCCCGGAGTCGGGAACGCGCCGCCACCAAGCAAGCCGATGTCGCTGATGGTGTGATGCGGAGAACGAAACGGCCGTGTGGCCACAAACGACTTTTCGCCGTCCAAAAATCCGGCAATGCTGTGGATCTTGGTGGTCTCGATCGCTTCGTCGAGCGACATCGGTGGAATGATTGTCGGGATGCGTTTCGACAGCATCGATTTCCCCGAACCGGGTGGACCGATCATCAAAATGTTGTGACCGCCGGCGACCGCGACTTCGATCGCGCGCTTCACATGGCGCTGTCCTTTCACATCGGCAAAATCGACATCGTAGGTTTGATGTGTCGCAAAAAATCCCGTGAGGTCGCCGTGGGTTGGAAGCAGCGGGATTTCGCCGCGCAAAAATTGAAACGTCTGTCGCAAATTCTGGACGCCGTAGATGTCGATCTTGTTTACCATCGCGGCTTCGAGCGCGTTTGCTGCCGGGACAAACAGCGCCTGTTTGCCGCGGCGGCGGGCCTCGAGCGCCACCGGAAGCACGCCTTTGACCGGACGCACACTGCCATCGAGCGCCAGTTCGCCGACGAAACTGAACTTTTCGAACGCTGATGTATTCAGCTCTTCGGCGACGGCGACCATTCCAAGGGCGATCGGCAAATCGAAACTCGGCCCTTCCTTTTTAATATCAGCCGGCGCGAGATTTATGGTTGTCCGTTTCCGCGACGAGCGGTAACCGCTGTTGGCAATGGCGGTCCAAACTCGATCCTTGCTCTCTTTTACCGCCATATCCGGCAAACCGACAATCACCATCTGTGGTTTGCCGCCGCCGACGTTGACCTCAATCTCAACTTCGTAGGCGTCGACCCCGTAGACTGCCGCGGAATAAATCTTGGCCAGCATGGGAGGAACCGATTGGTCACTAGGTTTGCAGAAACCGGCGCGTTGGAAAAGCGGCAAATCTCCCACGGCTGGCGCCGTTTACCCGAACAAAATCACTCCGGAAAACGGTTTTAAGAAAGATTGAACAAAGCCAGCCGTATAAGTGTCAGAATTCCGAATATTTAACCTTGTTAAATAGTTTCCCTGATGTTAAGAAATCCGATTAAGGAGCCAGCCACGAACACAAAAGCCGGCAATTGGTCGGAGCAGCCCCCAGTTTTTCATGAAGAGAGGTTATATGGCCGCTGAAGATAGCGATACCGGAATAAAGATTTACCTGCGTGAGATCGGGCAAATCCCGCTTTTGACCCCGCAGCAGGAGATCGAGCTCGCCGCCAAGATCAAAAGAGGCGATCGGGAGGCGCGTGCTCTCATGATCCGCTCGAATTTGCGTCTGGTGGTTAAGATTGCCCACGATTACGCGAACCTTGGTCTACCGTTGTTGGACCTGATCTCCGAGGGCAACATCGGCTTGATGAAGGCCGTGGAGCGTTTCGATCCGGCGAAGGGCGGCAAGCTCAGCACTTACGCCGCGTGGTGGATTAAACAATCGATCAAGCGCGCGCTAGCGAATCAGTCCAAGACGATTCGTTTGCCGGTCCATTTGGTGGACAAGATTTCCAAGATGCGTCGAGTCTCGCTGCAAATGAGCGAGGAACTCGGCCGCGAACCGACCGATGACGAGCTGGGCGAGGAGATCGGTATTGCTTCGGGCAAAGTTTCGCAGCTGAAGACGGTTTCGATTCGGCCGGCATCGCTCGACGCGCCGATCAGCGACGACGACTCGACTGAATTCGGTGAAATCGTTGGCGACGAAGACGCGCAAACACCGTTCGAGCTGTTGCGCGATAAGAACCTGCGTAACGAGGTCGGCGGTTTGCTCGATGTTCTAGACGATCGCGAGAAGAAAATCATTTTCCAGCGGTTCGGACTCGACGGCGGAAAGCCGAAGACGCTTGAGGAAGTTGGAAAGAAATTCGGCGTGACCCGCGAGCGCATTCGTCAGCTGCAAAACATTGCCTTGTCGAAACTGCGCCGGGCCCTGAGCAAAAAGGAAAAGCCGATCGACGTCGAGTTGCCTGTCGAAGCGTAGGCGAAGGTCGACATCTTAATTTGAAACACGTGAGGAATCCGCGCGTTTTACTTCTCAGTCCGCAATTGCACGCAATCGATGAGTGCGTCGCGCGCGCGCACGTCGCTGACGATCACAAGATTGTCGCCCGGCGCGGTCATTTTTTGATCGCGCAAGAATTTCTGCGCTGTCTCGATGGTCACATTCGGATCGTCACTGAATTCAATCCGGATCGCGCACACGCCCCAGCAGATAGCTAATTGACGCCGGACTTCCTCGCTCGGTGTAAAGGCAAAAATCGTCGCACGCTGCGGTCGAAGGTTTGAAGTATTGCGAGGCATCCGGCCGTGCCGTGTGAAGACGATCAGCTTCGAACGGGGGAGAGAATTCGCCAGTACCACCGCTGCGGCTACGGTTTTTTGCCGGGCGTCTTCCAAAATCGCATCTTCGGCATAGCCGGCGCCGCCGCTGCGCTCCGTCCGCGCGGCCACGCGATTCAAAACATCGACACAATCCACCGGATAGTGTCCGATACTGGTTTCGCCGCTGAGCATAATCGCATCGGCCTGTTCGAAGACGGCGTTCGCCACATCGGTGATTTCGGCTCGCGTCGGAATCCGGTTGGTGATCATCGATTCCAGGAGATGAGTCGCGACGACCACCGGTTTCCCGAATCGAATACAATTCTTAACAATGCGGCGCTGAATGATGGGCAACTCTTCCATCGGCACTTCGATTCCCAGATCGCCCCGCGCAACCATCACGATGTCGGCCGTCTTGATGATATTATCGATCGACTCGACGGCGGCCTGGTCCTCGATCTTCGCAACCACGCAGGCTTTGCTTTTCTTGCGGCCCAGCAAATCTCGAAGCTCGTCCAGGTCGCCAGATTTTCGGACAAAGCTGAGGGCAACGAAATCCACACCGAGCTTCGCGCCAAGCGTCACATCAGCGATGTCCTTTTTCGTCAACGGCGGAAGACTGACATGCACGCCGGGCAGATTGATATGCCTGCGTGAACCGAGCTTCGCCGGAGTAAGAACTTTGCAGATGACACGGTTCGTTTTCTTTTCCGCCACCTTTAGCTTGATGAGTCCATTATCGACGAGCACCGCATCGCCGACGTCGAGATCCTCAACAAACTTGTCGTAGTTCACCGAAACCGAATTCTTTTTCGTCGGCCTCGCGCCGCGAACCGTGAATTCGAGCGTGTCCCCTTTCTTTAATTCCAACGGTGTTTTGACCGGTCCCGTCCGGATCGCCGGACCTTGCGTGTCCAGCAAAATTCCGACTGGGCGCGTCAGCTGTTCGGCGAGCTGGCGGATCCGCGGAACAATTGTCCGGACCCAATCCGCGCTCGCGTGACTCATATTCAAGCGGAACACGTCCGCGCCGTGTGCGATCAATTGCCGAATGGTGTCCGTTTTCTCCGTCGCGGGCCCCAGCGTGCAGATGATCTTCGTTTTCCGCATCGAAAATGATTCATTAACACCTGGCTTGAGCCTGGTGCAATCCCGCGAATCGCTCCCCCGAGCGGTTTCAACGGCTCGCAAGAAACAAGCGGCGCGCCTGAATCAAGCGCGCCGCTTCAAATGTAATTGCCGAAATTTACTTTAGCTTGGCCTGCGTTTCCTGAGCGAGCTTGAGATGCTGCTGCACGACCTTGGAATATCTCTCGGCGAATTTCTTCAGATCGGGGTCGCTGCCACTTTGCGCTTCCTTTTGAAATTCAGCCAGGTCCTGTTGATGGTCTTTTACCATCATGTCCATGTAATCTTTATCTGATTTCCATTTGCCGGCTGACTTGGCGGCCGGGAGAGAAACCCCTTCTTCCTTCGCCAATGCCATCAACTCGCTGTTTGCCTTAGAATGGTCCGCCACCATCCGGCTACCGAACCTTTTCACATCGGCGCTTTGCCCGTTCTGGGCCGCGAGTTTGCCCCATTCCACTTCCATCATGCCGCCCTTGGCTGCGTTCACCATGAAAGTCTTGTCGGCAGCACTCAGTTTGCTGCCAGCTTTAGTTCCGGCGCCGGCGGCGGGTTTAGGGGTTGGAGCAGGTGCATTCGCCCCGGTTCTTAAGGGCGGATACTGATTGAGTGCGCTGCTTGTAGTGGCAAGACACAAGGCACCGGCAGCCAGTGCGGGCACTGCGATTCGTTTCATTAGTACATTTGTTTTCATAGGTTGATTCAAGATTTCCACGATGTCGCCTTTCGGCATCAGAGATTCGCATGCTGCCATAATCTTGAATGTAAGTGCAAGTCGTCGATTCGGGCACGAAAATCGACAATTACTCGCGGCCGAAGTTGCTTTAACCCTTTTTGTATGAACTTTCCACTCGCTCGGCTACGTCCTTGTACGCGTAGTCCGCTTCGTAGATCTGCTTCATGCAATTGAGCGACCGTTCGCTTTGGCCCATCTTTTCGTAAACGATCCCGAGGTTGTAGACGATCTCCTTCTTCATCGCGTCCATCGTTAAAATCTCCCTCGCCGCGTCCTCGAATTGTTTCATCGCCAGATCCAGCATTCCCAGCTCGCGATAGCAAACGCCGAGCAGGTTCATCGCTTTCAGACGCGCGTTCGGGTTCTGGCGGCCCCGCTGCAATTCCGGAACGGCTTCGCGAAATCGCTGGGCGTTGACCAGATGTTCGCCCAGCTCAAACCGCAGGTGGAGATCGGTTGGGTTACGTGCCACGCGCCTTCCCGTTTCGTCGATCAGGATTTCGGCTCGCTTTTTCTTCGCCGCGACCAGTTCTTCGTTCCTCTTCGCGTGAACGGCGTCTTTTTCTCCGTGGGTGGCGAGAAATTCCTCATGCGCGGCGATTTCGCGTTCGGCGCCGTGCATTCTTAGATCCCACACTTTCCGGATCAGACCGGCATCGCCCGCGCCAGTCAGATCGACCGCGATCTGATACCACCGAATTGCCGACTCGATGTCGTCCTTCTGTTCGTAAAGTCCACCCAAGCGGCGCGCAAGATCGACATTTTTCGGCTGAGCCTGTTGTTGCGCTTCCACTTCGGCGATTTGTTGATCGAGCGATTCGCCGGTTAATTGCATCCGGCTTTGTTGCTCCAGCGAAATTGCAACGTCCTTATCTTTGATTAGCTCGCGATAACTTTCGGCCTGAGTCCACCCGCCGGCGCTCATTGAAGCGCGGGCAGAGGCGTCCTTGCCCAATCGGAGCGCCGTCGCGTCGATCGGATCGATTTCGTTGATGCGATTGTAAACTTCGACTTCCTGCTCGCTCTGACCGGTCGCGTGATAGAGCTGCCCCAGCTCGTGCAGCAATTTCACGTCGCGCGGATTCTCCTCGAGCAAGGTGCGCAACGCGAAGACACCGATCTCCGGCCAGCCCGCCGCGACTGCTGCTTCTTTGAGCACGAGGTTTGCCTGGCGGTTGTAGGGCTCCTCTTCCAAAACTTCTTCGATCATCTCGACCGCTCGTTGCGGCGCTTTCTTGACCGCGCGCTGCGCTCTCATCACCGCGATCGGAGCCGTCGAAATGTTGAAGAAGCTTTTCTTGCCTGTCTTCTGTTTCGCGACTTCGGCCCGTCGCAGCAATTGTCGGCCGGTCAGGAATTCCGGTTCCTGTTTCAAAATTCCCTGCAAGAGCGAAATCGCGTAATCGAAATTGCGCAGCTCCATCGCTGCCAGCGCCTTTAACCAAAGCGCGCGCTGAGTTTCACTCAGTTCTTTTTCGGTCTTAACCGGCATCGCTGGTGGGAAGTATAATTTCAGTCGCGCCGCGTCGTCAGTAAAAAGGTATGGGCGGGTCGCCGAACCGGTCCGAGCGGACATTGCGGGCGATTGGGGTCAATTGCCCCTACCTATAAGAGATCAAGCTGCGGCTTGTCTGCTTTCGGCAAGGTGGATGTCGATCTTTTGCGGCGCGTTTTTGGTTGGTCGGCTGCACCGTTCGGATTTTCGAGGTGGGCGAGGATCTCCTTGGCTCGGTCCAGAATTTCTTTTGGCAATCCGGCAAGGCGTGCAACCTGGATTCCGTAGCTCTTGTCCGCGCCGCCGGGCACGATTTTGCGCAGAAAAATTATCTGCTCGTTCCATTCCCGGACTGCGACGTTGAGATTGCAAACGCCTTCGCGTTCCGTCGCCAGTTTGGTCAGCTCGTGATAATGCGTGGCGAACAGCGTCCGCGCTTTGATTTTGTCATGTAAAAATTCCGCGACGCTCCACGCGATCGATAGTCCGTCGAATGTCGATGTTCCGCGCCCGATTTCGTCCAGGATGACCAGGCTGCGCTCGGTGGCGTTGTTCACGATGTTCGAGGTCTCATTCATCTCGACCATGAACGTGGATTGCCCGCGGGCGAGGTCGTCGTTCGCGCCGACGCGCGTGAAAATGCGATCGACCAATCCAATCTCCGCGCTCGCAGCGGGAACGAAACTCCCGATCTGCGCCATTAACACGATTAGCGCCACCTGCCGGATATAAGTCGACTTACCCGCCATGTTCGGTCCGGTCACAATCGCCAGACGAATATTTTCCCCGTCGAGCGACGTGTCATTCGGGACGAATTTTTCCTCAACAAGATTCTGATCGAGCACCGGATGCCGGCCATCTTTGATCACGAGCCGCAGCGATTCGTTCAGCGTCGGCCGGCAGTAATTGAAGAGCCGCGCGGTTTCTGCCAGCGAACAAATTATATCGACAATTGCGAGGGCCTCGGCGGTTCGTTGGATCGGGCCGAGGTCGCGCAAAGTTTCCTCGCGCAGTTTTTGGAAAAGTTCGTACTCGAGATTTCGGGCCCGCTCGTCGGCGCCGAGGATCTTGCTTTCCATTTCTTTGAGCTCGGGAGTGATGAAGCGCTCGCCGCCAACCGTGGTTTGTTTACGCGCGTAATGCGACGGCACGCTTCCGAGGTTCGACTTGGTCACCTCGATGAAATAACCGAAGACGGAATTGTAACGGACCTTGAGCGATTTGATTCCCGTCGTGGCGATCTCGCGCTCCTGGAGCTGGCTGATCCAATTTTTACCGTCGCGCGATCCGTTTCGCAGCTCGTCAAGATCGACATCGTAGCCGTCGCGGAAAATTCCGCCCTCTTTCAGCGCGATTGGTGGGTCGTCCACCAACGCTTTCGTCAGTTTCTCGGCCAGCGCCGGCATCTCCCGGATCTCGTTCCGCAATCGTTGGGCCAGCAGTTCGACTTCGCCCGGCTCATTGACGCGGTTGGCGCCGAAGGCGAACCGGTCGAGCAACTTTTGCAATTCCGCTTTCAGTTTCGGGATTTGTTCGAGCGAACTTTTCAGTGCAACCAGATCGCGCGCGTTTCCAGATGCCTGACTTAACCGCCCGAGCGCACGCTCGACGTCGCGGATCGATTTCAATTCCTCTCGGATTGAGGACAAGAGATCCAGCTCTTGCAATAAATCGGCGATCATCTGCTGGCGGCAATTGAGTTCGGTCAGATCGCGCAATGGCTGCAAAATCCACGAGCGCAACTTGCGCGCACCCATCGGTGTGACTGTGCGATCCAGCACCGCGAGCAAACTCGTGTCGCGCACGCTGCGCGATTCAACCAGCTCGAGGTTTGTCTGAGTCGCGGCGTCGAGCAGAACATGATCAGTCGGGGCGTCGCATTTCAGGGAACTGAGATGATCGATCTTGCGCCGAAGCTGATGTTTCAGGTAGTGGACAATCGCGCCGGCCGCTGCGATCGCCGCCGGCATGTGCGCGCAACCAAAACCGTCCAGCGATTTAACCTGAAAATGCTCGCAGAGGGCGAAACCTGCATGCTCGGGAAGAAATGCGTAGCTGTCGTACTCAATCGCGTGCTCGATTAGACCTAAAGAATCCTTTTGCTCGGCGCTGACCAGTAACTCTGACGGCGAAACGCGGGCAAGCTCGTCAAGGAGTGCTTGTCGATCCGGCAATTGCGTCAGCCGAAATTCGCCGGTGCTCAGATCGGCATAAGCGAAGCCGAAAATGCCGTTGTCGGTGTAAACCGCTCCCAGATAATTGGCGCGCTTGGCATCGAGCAGGTTCAATTCGCTGACTGTGCCGGCGCTGATGATCTGGGTGATGTCGCGTGAAACGATTTTCCCCGGCTGCGGCTCGCTCGTTTGGTCGCAGATCGCCACCCGCCGTCCGGCTTTGATCAACTTAGCGACGTAACTCTGCGCCGCGTGATAGGGCACGCCGCACATCGGCACTTGATTGCGCTTAGTCAGCGCCACGTTGAGCAGGACCGACGCTTCTTTGGCGTCCTCGAAAAACAGCTCGTAGAAATCGCCCAGACGAAAAAGCAACAATGTGTCAGCGGGAATACTTTTTCGCAGCCGCTGATATTGCTGCATCATGGGGGTGAGCGCGTCCTGCATCGTGCCATTATGATGCTAAATTCCGCCGCCGACTAAAAGAACCTTATGTCTGGAGCTTTCCATATCCGGCTCGCGACCGCTTCCGACATCGAGCTGATCAGCGAGCATCGGGCCCAAATGTTCAGCGACATGGGCGAGCTGCCGCCGGAATTATTCGATTCATTCCGCGTTCAATCTCTCCAGGCACTTCAACGGATGTTTAGCGAAGGTCAATACTTCGGCTGGCTGGCGAGTCCGAAGAATGAAGCGGGCAAAATTGTCGCCGGTGCAGGCGTTCAATTGCGCGATGTTCCGCCGCGTCCGCAACCAAAGGTCAATGGCAAGATCGACATCGTCTCAGGCCGGCAGGCTATTATCCAAAATGTTTATACCGAACCGGAGTGGCGCCGGCGCGGGTTGGCCGCTCTCTTAATAAAGAGGATCATGGACTGGACCCGCGAAAAGGGGATCGAGTCCGTGGTGTTGCATGCTTCCGACGACGGTCGCGCGGTTTACGAACGACTCGGCTTTATCGCGACGGCCGAGATGCGGCTTAGTCGTTAGGGTAAAACGGCTGCGCCGGCGGCACGAAATCGTCCGGGCGTTCTACGTAAACGCGGCGACGCGGACGCGATGAGTAAATTCCATTGTCGTCATACTGCCGCGGAAGAATGACGACGCGGCCAGACGTTAATTTCACAATAGGTCGTCCGTCTGGCGTTCTGCCGATTATTCGGGCGTGACCTCGACCTTGGTAGGTCGGTCCTCCACCGTAATTGTCTTCATTTGGGAAACGGCGAACAACCCGTGCACTCTTCGATGTCGAACTTCGGTCCGCCACAGCCGGTTTTGTCTTCTCATGCGTGCTGGATTCGCTCGCCTCGGCTGATTGTCCGGGATTTTCCGATGCGGTGGCGGTCGATGAAGATGGTGGCTCGCTCGGTCCCACCGCCGGCGAGACAGGTTCCGATTGCCGTGCCGCGGAGTCAGTTTGATTGCTCGCAATTGCCGGAGTCGCACTCGGCGCTGCGCTTTGCGTTGTCTGATTCTCTTCAACGCTGGCTGGCGGATTTTGATTCGCGTCTGCAATCACTGGTGCTGCACTTTGGGTCGGTTGATTCTCAGCAATCGGCGCGACAGTGGCCGTTGGTGACGGAACCGCCGCAAATTTCGCCGCGTCAGGAACTCCAACCGGGACGCCGATCTTCTCGGTGCGACGCAAATACGGAATCTTGTCGTGGAAGAAATATTCAGCGGCTGCTGCGGTCGCTAATAGGACCACCACGACAGCTGCAAATCCGCGCAGCACTTGCGCCAGCGGCCTAATCGGTTCCTTCGGCGGTTTTGCTTTTCTTGACACAACCGCCGCCAGCGGAATTCCCAGTTTGCGGCCGATGGCTTGGCGTCGCTCGATTTTAGTGAGGCAATCGCGCATCTCGCGTTCGAGCGCGACCGGGTCGTGTGGGCGATTCTCGGGATTTTCGCGCAGCAGAGATACCAACAAATTGTGCAACGGTTTCGGCGCTCGACGCAGTTCGGGCAAACGACGAATGCGCAGCCGCGCTCTCATGCCACTGACCGCGAGCGGCTCGGCTCCGGTCAGGAGGAAACACATCGTGGCCCCCAGCGAATGCATTTCCGATTCGAAATTGATTTTCTGCTTGAGTCGCTGCTCCGGGCTGGCGAACTGCGGCGAGATGGAAGGAGCAATCTCGGGCGCTTCGTTGCTGTCCGAGTGGAGCTCGAGCCCGGCGAGACCGAAATTCAAAAGTTTCACGAACGGCCAGCCACCGTCGGGCGATTCGCCGGGCACGATCATCAAGTTCGACGGCTGAATCGCGCGATGCGTTAAATTGAAAAACGCGGCCACGCTGAGCGCTCGAACCACTTCCAGTCCGACTCGCAGCGCTGCGTCCGCCGCCATCGGTCCGTTGGCGACAATCCAGGCGTCCGCGGTTTCGCCTTCCAAATGTTCCGAAACCAACACGAAGTAGTCCTGGTCGATCCCGACCGACAGGGTCTTGGCGATGTTGATGTGGTCGAGTTTTTGCGCGGTCTCGGCTCGCTCTTTGAGTTGCTCGAGTTTTTCGGGGTCGATCGTGGCGAGCGGAATCAACTGCAAACGAACCGGTTCACGCGAGCGGGTGTCGATCGCCTTGTAATTGATCGCCGCGCCGGTCCGGCTGACTTCCCGGCCATCCTCGCCGGTGCAGATGCGGTAATGCTCTAAAAAAGTCGTGGGTTCCATGCTCGCGATGCCCCAATTGCCAGGGTATTAACAATCGGCACCGCGGCCGAGTTGCGCGAGACTTTTGTTGGGAATTCGAGCCCAGTGCCGAGCTAAGATAATTTGCGAGACAGAGCCGACCGCACCAGTTAATCTCTTCATCATGTTTACCCGCCACTGGGTCAAGATTGCGATCATCGCTGCCTTAGCTGGCTTTTCGTCCGCACAGGCGCAACGCCATGGGGTAGAGCCACTAGTAACAACCGGATCGCCGGCAGGCTTAATCAAAAAGGTTGAGCCCGAGTATCCGATTGGATTCGTAATCCACGGCGCGAAAGGCAGAGGGGTTTATCGCCTGACCATAAATCCCAAGAGCGGCTTGGTGGACGAACTCAAAATCGTTAAAAGCACGGGATACAAAGAGCTGAACGAACTGGCCGCGAAAGCTCTTTTGCAATGGAAGTTCCAGCCCGGAACCCGTAGCCCGGTCGAAGTGCCGGTGGAATTCGGCATTCAGGGCGGCAGTCGCATCTTGCACTGAATATCGCTCGATTGGCGAACGGCTAACCACCGGCCCGGCTCGGACTCATCCCGAGGCGAATGATCGCTTGAATTAACTGCGGATACTTGACGCCGGCCTTCAATGCCGATTGGGCGAAATCTTCGTCGGCGGCGAGGTGAGGATTCGGATTCGCCTCAATGAAATAGAGTCTGTTTTCAGGCGAGACCCGCAAATCGATACGGGCGTAACCGTCGATGGTTAGCAAACGATAAATATCTTTGCAGGTCCTCTCGATTTCTTTCACCAACGCCGGCTCGAGATTTTCGGCGAATTGTCCCTCCAATCCCCAGCGTTTCCGATATTTCTCGTCCCACTTCGCCTTGTAAGTCGCGATCTTCGGTTCGTTCGGCGGCACTTCACGAAAGATCAATTCGCGAACCGGAAACACCGTCAGCTTTATGTTACCCAAGATGCTCACGTAAAGCTCGCGGCCGTCGATGTACTCCTCGGCGATCGCGTCACTCTTGTATTTTTCGTGAACGAACGCGACGCGCTCGCGGAATTGCTCGTCATTCTGAACGAACGATGCCCGCGAAATTCCATACGACGCTTCCTCCTTTACTGGCTTCACCAGAATTGGAAACGTCAATTTTCTCGGCCCGCCGATTCGCTGGCCGCGCGGGATGACCACGAAATTCGGTGTAGGGATGCCGTGATGCCCAAGAATTTTTTTGGAGATTCCTTTGTGTTTGCACAGCGTCAGCCCGGTCGAACCGCAGCCGGTGAACGGCACGCCTTGCATCTCGAGCAGCGAAACGATGTTTTGGTCGAAGCCCGGATTGTTTTTGAATTGCTCGACCAAATTAAACAGGACGTCCGGCTGGAAGGTCTCCATTTTTTGCCGGACAAGATCGACATCGTCGAAGATGGCGAGATGTTCGGGGGTATGGCCCAGCTCTTTGAGCGCGGCCATGACGTTCGCTTCGGTTTCCCACTCCTCGGTCTTCATCTCCTCGCTTAGATCGGCATCGATCGGCGTCGGTTGCACGCCATCAAAAAGAACCAGGACTTTGAGTTTCTTTTTCACGTCGTTACTTCGTGCGTTTGAATTTGCCGGTGAAAAGATAATTCATCACCAGGGTCGTGATGTAGGAGGCGACACGGAAATCCTGCTGCGGATCGTCGTTCGCTACCCGCAACCCGAGCTCGTCGCTGCGATCGATCAATCGGGCGAGCAGTTTGTTCACCCGGAACTTTTTCTCGTTCGTAAATTGGGCGACCGAGTTCATGATCCGCCGCCGCCGTTGGCGTAGATAACTGCTCGCCTTGATCCCGGTCGGCGCGGAAAACAACTGGCCAAGATCGACATCGTAGAAGCCGGGATACTGTTCCTCGAAAAGTTTTCGTTTCCGCGCGTAATAGGTCTTCAGTTTGACGTTGAGGCAGTCGTATTCTGCAACGCAATACTTCGGGAGGTGCGCCGGCGGTTTGCCGGCAAGCGATTTCATCAGCTCGTCGACGTATTCGAGCTTTTGCAGCGCTTTCCAGCCGGCGTAGCGCCTTCGCCAATCGAAGTCGGGCGTCAGCCAGATCGCGAAAGTCTCCGCGAAATCTTCGTCCGGGTGCGCTTGCGCGTACCAATCATCCAGATGCATCACGTAACTGCGGCTGAATGGGCGCGGCCGATAAAAACTCGGCGTCTCTTCGTTAGATGTTTGGCCGAAAAGTTCCTGCCACTTCTTCTTCCGAGTGAGGCGATAGGCATACATATAGGCGTGACCGGCCTCGTGCCGCATCAATTTCATAAACCATTCCGGCGTTTCGCCTTCGACCTCGAGAATCATCGTGCGTTCCAGCGCGCGGAGCCGATCGTGCACCAAAAAAAACGGAACGAAGATCGCCGGGATACCGATCGGCACGAACCATTCATCGCCGATGTGAGTCGGCGGATGAAAACTGAGCCCTTTCGCCGAGAGCTCATTATATAACTGTTGGATCAGGGGCTGGAGCGGCGCGCCCTCGAGCCTTAACCCAAGCGACAAAATCCGCCGCTCCAGCAACTGCTCGTCGGTCAATCCGGTCCAGTCGGCTTCCATTTCGCGCACGGTATCACCGGGAGAAACTGTGTCACGCCTCCGCTGCCGCCGCGAATGTCTCAAGCGAGAGACAACGTCCCCGTCGGCCAGAACTGAGCAGGAGCGTCGCTCAAAATATTCATAATCGTTTCTCGCAGTGCGAGAGGGACTTACGGCTGAAGCCGCGCGGGCGCGTTAGACAGGCATGCAAACGGCTGCTAAATAGGCAGAGATGAATTTGATCGACGTGCCTATTCGCGCTGCCCGTTTGGTCGGGCACGCTGGATAAAGGCCCGGTTGATCTCGCCAAGTGGCACCCCAGTGGTCGAATCTCAAACCACGCGCGGGTTTTTGCGCCGGTATCCCGAACCGCATTCGGGAACAACCTTTAACAATTTAAAAAATTTATGAAACCAACACCTCAAATCAGTCACAACCAAAAATCCCGTTCTCCATTAACCGATTGCAATTATCAGCCGACATCGGACGCAAACATCGGCGCAGGTCGACCGGTAGCGAAGCCGACCGGTTTTCACAAACTAAGCAGCGACTTTATCGGCACAGAAATGGTCCGTGATTTTGCTGTGGAGTTTTCAACGTTTACGCTGATCGCATTGATCTCGGCCTGGCCGATTCTTTCCAGCATTGTGGCGGTCGCGCAGTTGCTTTGGAGTTAAAAAGCGAACGAAGTTGAGCAGGCGCTCGCCGCGGCGAGCGCCTTTTCGTGTCCCGAAACCGAACAGAAAAATCCCATTTGCGGGACAATCATGAATTCGTGATGAAGAATGCTCTTGGTGTAACGCGTTAATTGCCTGCGTCTTGAGTTTTCGTTGCCGTCTTTGGCATATGGTTTGCATGCCGAGTTGACGCGGGCACTCGTCTGCCCATTTGTCTACAACCTCATACATCATGCAATTACGTTTTGCAGTCACCGTTGTTGCGGCAGCGCTTCTCGCGCCGGCCGCGTTCACTCAAGAAATGCCAGCGACCGCTCCGACTTTAAATGAGTTGGTCGCGAAAAATATCGAAGCGAAAGGCGGCGCGCAGGCCGTGCACGCTTTGCAATCGCTTCGGCGCACCGGCACCTTGCTGGTGAACCAAGGACAGATTCGCCTCGCTTACACGCAGGTGAAGAAGCGCCCGCTCGAAGTCCGGACGGAAGCGACGCTCCAAGGCATGACAGCAGTGCAGGCCTACGACGGCAAGGACGGTTGGCAGATTTCTCCGTTCCGCGGCCGCAAGGAACCGGAGCGAATGTCGGCCGACGACATCAAATCGCTACTGGAAGACGCCGAGATGGATGGGCCGCTCGTCGATTGGAAGGAGAAAGGCAGCACGATCGAATATCTGGGGACGGAAGATGTCGATGGAACGCAGGCTTACAAAATCAAGGTCACCCGCAAAAACGGCGACGTGAACTTTGTTTATCTCGATCCGGATCATCTTCTCGAGATCCGGATTTTGACCCAGCGCATTCAGCAGGGCGCGTTGGTCGAAACTGAAACCGACCTCGGCGATTACGAAAAAGTCAACGGCGTGTTCGTGCCAACTTCAATTGAGGCCGGCGCCAAAGGCGATTCGGACAAACAAAAGATCGCGATCGACAAGGCGGAAGGCAATGTGCCGGTCGACGACGCGACTTTTCATTTCCCAACGACTCCGGCGAAGTAATTCACTTTATGCGCTCCTTAAAATTTCTCGCAGCGATTGCATTTTGCGCTTCGGCCTTCG
>Ga0209328_10000139_pt1 | contig 15166 bp, 12 predicted proteins | sample JacPinW_OM3H0_M1_FD_187954 | JGI IMG/M metagenome (GOLD analysis project Ga0209328, IMG submission 187954) | Forest soil microbial communities from Algoma, Ontario, Canada - Jack Pine, Ontario site 1_JW_OM3H0_M1 (SPAdes) (version 2) | ecosystem: Environmental > Terrestrial > Soil > Boreal... | reverse complement strand
CGCTCGCGGCGGCGGGGGGCACCGATCCGGAGCCGATTGCCAAGGTCAAGCTGGTCGCGCCCAAGGCATCTCAGGGCGGTCTGATGCGCGCGGTGAGCGCGGACGATTATGCGGGGATCGCCGAGCGCAATCCCAGGGTGCAGCGCGCCGCGGCGGAACTGCAATGGACCGGCATCCGATACGAGGCGCATGTGGCCGTCGATCCGCTCGGGACCGAGCAAACCGACCCGGCGCTGTTGCGTCGGATCGAGGCCGATCTGGATCGCTATCGGCGCATCGGTCACGATGTGATCGTCGTGCCTCCAAGCTATGTGCCGCTGGACATTGCGATCACGGTGAAAGTCCTGCCGGGGTATGTCCGTGCTCATGTCGAAGCTGCGCTGTCGGATAGTTTCAGCAATCGCGCCTTGCCGGGCGGCCGGCGCGGCGTCTTTCATCCGGACAATTTAAGCTTCGGCGACAATATCTATGTCAGCAAGCTGATCGCTGCCGCCCAGTGCGTTGCCGGCGTCGAGAGCGTCGCCGTGACCAGGCTGGAGCGCCGGTTTGCGGGACCGGATCGGGAGATCGAAAACGGCGTTCTGCCGATCGGTCCGCTTGAAGTGGCGCGGCTCGACAATGATCCGGTGTTTCCGGAGAATGGCCGACTGGTCCTGACGCTGCGAGGTGGGCAATGACCGAGCCCTGCACATCCTGCGCGGCGGAGCAAACTGCCGGCTCGACGGTCAATCGTCCGGGGCTGAGCGCGCTCTCCTATCGCGTTGGCAATTATGCGACCTTCTTCGATACGATGAAAGGCCAGTTGTCCCAGTCGGGTTTGACGGGCTTGCGAACCCGCGCGGCCAGCGATCCGGCGATTGCGTTACTCGATGCCTGGGCGATCGTCGCCGATGTGCTGACCTTTTATCAGGAGCGGATCGCCAATGAGGGTTATCTGCGAACCGCCGTGGAGCGCCGCTCGGTACTGGAGCTTGCCAACCTTGTTGGATCCTCGCTGCGTCCCGGCGTGTCGGCATCGGCCAACATCGCCTACACCCTGGACCAGAACAGCGTAGCGACCATCCCGGTAGGGAGCCGCGTCCAGAGCCTGCCGGCTCAAGACCAACTGCCGCAATCGTTCGAAATCTCCGACGATCTGCCTGCGCGAGGCGCATGGAACAATTTGACGCCCCGCTTGAGCCGGCCGCAGATCGTGGCGTCCGACGCGTCCACCGTTTATGTCGCGGGCTTGACGGCGAACCTCAAGCCCAACGATCCATTGCTGGTTGTCGCCGGTTCTCCGGCGTTGCAGAGGATCCAGGCGGTCGAGCTGCAGGCGCCGCAAGGCCGCACCAAGGTCGACATCCAGAAACCGGTCCCACAGCTGGCAACATTGGCGGCGACTGCTGCGCTCCCGCCGCCGAGTGCCAGCCTCGTTAATCTGATCGAATCGCTCACCCAGCCGCCAGCCAGCAACCCGGTCAATGCCACCGAGCTGGCGCGCAACATGTCGCGCACCTTCGATCAACATTCGGACGCAGTGCCGGCCATGGTGAGGACGCTCAACCCCGAGATGCGCGCAGAATTCTACACCGCCCTGAAGAATGAAGCGGTGACACTGCCGGTGTCGAATGAAGTTCACGCGTTTCGGGTCAAGGCTGCGCCGTTCGGTCACAACGCTCCGTTGAAGCCGGTCACCGACGAAAAGGGCGTGGTGATCGACACCGAGGAATGGCCGTTGGTGGGTGCGACTTTCATCGAAATCGTCCTGTCGGTGAGCGACGTCAGCAGGAGGCAGAGAGGCGACACCCCACTTGCCTACATCGAGACAATGTTCGGCGACAAAGAAACTCCCCTGGCTTTTGTCCAGATCGAGCAGGGACCGGAAAAGGCAAGCCAGTCGTTTGCGATAGATAATACGACGCCTCCGCCGCCCATTGGCCGGTGGCACGTCCAGGCATCGATCAACACGACCAGCAAAACGATCAAGCTGGATTTCACCGATCTCGGATCCTCGTACACGATCACATTCGATACGACACAATCATTGATCGAGGTTGATTCGGGCGGCGAGGTTGACAAGGTTTTAATTGGCCGCACTGCGACGTCGTCTTCCACCGGTCGTCGGCTGCGGGTATCCACCGAGCATGGCATTGCGATCGAGCACGAGGCGGCGATCGTCCCTAATCAGCTCAGCGTGGTCGATCTCGATTCGGTCTACGATCATATCGTTCCGCAGAGTTGGGTCGCGATCGATTTCGCCAACGGGCAGCCGCCTCTCATCACGCAGGTCCAGGACGTTCAGAAAGTTTCGATCGCGCGCTATGGCATGTCGGGCCGCGTGACGCGGCTGACCCTGGAACGCAACTGGCTGACCGCCAGCGATCTCATGCTGTCGGCGGTTCGACCCGCGACAATCCTGGCGCAGAGCGAGCGGCTGGATCTGGCCGGGGAGCCGATCGACGATCCGGTCGAAGGCAAGGAGATCGAGCTTGGCGATCTCTATAGCGATCTGCCTTCGGGCCGTTGGCTGATTGTCGGCGGGGAGCGCACCGACATTCCCAACACAAGCGGCGTGAAGGCGGCAGAGCTCGTCATGCTGGCCGGCGTCGAGCAGAAGACCCAGCTCGCCAATCCGAAAGATCCGAACTCCGGCATGCGCGCCGGCGAACACTTGCACAGCTTTCTCGAACTCGCCGCTCCGCTTGGCTACCAATACAAGCGCGATACCGTCACGGTCTACGGAAACGTCGTCTCGGCAACTCATGGCGAGACACGTGTTGAGGTTCTCGGCAGCGGCAACGGGTCGCAAGCCATGCAGCAATTCACCCTGCGCCAGGGGCCCGTCACCCATGTGAAGGCCGCTACCCGCAGTGGCACGCAAGGCACCCTCGAGGTGCGGGTCAACGACATTCCCTGGACCGAGGTGGCCGCGCTGACCGATGCGGGGCCGTTCGATCGTTGTTACGTGACGCGGACCGACGATGCCGACAAGACGACCATCGTTTTCGGTGACGGCGTCAATGGCATGCGCGTGCCGACCGGAAAGGAAAACGTCAAAGCCATCTATCGCGCCGGACTGGGTTCTGCGGGAAATGTGCCGGCGGGCGCGATCAGCCAACTGGCGTCGCGTCCGTTTGGGGTCAAAGCAGTCGCAAGTCCGCTGCCGGCGGCCGGCGGTGTCGACCGCGACGACCGCGATCAGGGAAAGAAGAACGTGTCGCTGCTCGGTGCCAGCATGGACCGGCTGATCAGCGTGCAGGACTACGCCGACTTCGCCCGCACGTTCGGCGGCATCGGCAAGGCGACTGCGGCGTTGCTGTCCGACGGGCATCGCGAGCTGGTGCATGTAACCGTAGCCCCCACGGTTCCAGGAGGCGGCAGCTCCGATCAATACCAGAATCTTCTTCAAGCCCTTCTTGACGCGGGCGACCCGCATCTGGCGGTTCAGGTCGAAGGCTGTGAGCTTGTTCTGCTGATTATCGCCGCGCGCGTCGGGCTGACAGGGGATCGGCAATGGGCGGAGGTCGAGCCCGACATTCGATCAGCTCTGCTCAACGGGTTTGGCTACGATCGGCGAGATCTCGGACAAGATGTCGCGCTGAGCGAAGTCATCAGTGCAATCCAGCTCGTCGCAGGCGTCGCTTATGTGGATGTCACGACATTCGATTCGATCAGTACGTCGGACACCAAATTTGACACGTCGCTGAAGGCCAAGCTGGCGAACATTAGTTCCGACGCCGGCCCGGCGCCGCTCGTCAGGGTCAAGCGAGCCGAGATCGATCCGGTCGAGTTGAATGTGCGGTCGGCGCAGATCGCCTTTCTGAGCGCGGACCTTCCCGACACGCTGGTACTCACGAGGATCAGCTCATGACCGCGAACAGTGGTTCCTCGAACAACGCCGGCAATCGCCTCTACGATCTTCTCCCGGTGGTTTACCGGCAGCGGGATCTGGAGGTGAACAAGCCGCTATTGGCGTTGCTCGGCGTGATCGCCGCCCAGGTGGATCTGATCGAGAGCGATATCGCACAGCTCTATGAAAACTGGTTCATCGAGACATGCGAGGACTGGGTGGTTCCCTACATCGGCGATCTGATCGGCTATCGGCCGCCTCCCGATGCCGTTCCGTCCGATCCCACCTTGTTGCCGATTAACAAGACGCTATCGGCGCGCCGGGAGGTGGCCAATTCCGTCCGGTTCCGAAGACGCAAGGGCTCGATCGGGTTGCTGGAGCAACTGGCCGAGGCAGTTACCGGATGGCCTTCGCGCGTCGTCGAGTGCGGGCGCCAGGTGGAGCTAACCCAGTCGATCGATCATCTGCACTTAAGGCGCGGAGGGACCGCCGATCTGCGGTCAGCCGATAGGCTCGATCTCGTCGGAACTCCGTTCGACACCGTCGCCCACCTGGTCGATGTGCGAAGCATCGGATCGGATCGGTCACTGGGTCCCTACAACGTCCAGAACGTCGCACTTTATCTATGGCGGCTGCCGGTCTATCCGGCGACGCGCGCGCTGGCGTATTGTCTCGAGGAGGTCGGCGAGCATTGCTACACCTTCAGCATTCTCGGCAATGACACGCCGCTGCATAATTTGCCCGTTGCCGATCCGATGTCGGGAGACGGCGAGTTGAGCCTTCCGGTTCCGATTCGGCGGAAGGCATTCGAGACGATCGTTGCCGGCGAGGAGCGGCGCCAGGCTTCGGACAAATATTATGGAGAAGGCCGGAGCCTCGCGATCTGGAAATCAGACGGCAACGAGCTAATCCCCGCGGACAAGATCATTCCCGCGGATCTGAGCGAATGGAGGTACCGGCCGCCGCACGGATATGTCGCCGTCGATCCGGAGCTTGGCCGCATCGTCTTTCCACCCTCGGAACTGCCCGAGGGCGATGTCCTGGTTTCCTATCACTACGCCTTCGGCATGGATATCGGCGGTGGCGAATATGAACGCGCCAACGTCGTGAAGGCGGAGATTCCGACTTACCGCGTGAACGGCAGTACCGAGTTCCCAACGGTTCGGGCGGCTTGTGAGCGCTGGGCCCACGACAACCCGGCCAGCGCCGTGATCGAGTTGACTGAAAATCGCGCCTATCAAGAGCCGCTCCATATCGAACTCAAGGAGGGCCAAAGTCTCGAGATCCGCGCTAGCAACGGCGTGCGTCCTGTGATCGATCTCCTCGACTGGCGCGCCAGCCGTCCTGACGCGCTGACAATTACCGGCGCTGCCGGAAGCTGCATCACGCTGGATGGCATTCTTGTTACCGGACGCGGCATCGATATCCGCGGGACGTTTGACGAGATTGTTTTCCGGCACTGCACATTGGTGCCTGGCTGGTCGCTTCATCAGGATGCCAGGCCGCGCCGCCCGGCTGAACCCAGCCTTTCATTTATGGATGCGTCGCCGCGCGTCCTGATCGATCGTTGCATCATCGGCACGATCCACGCCACGCAGGAGGACATTCTCACCGATCCAATCACGATGCGGATCAGCGAGAGCATCGTCGATGCCACGGGCAACGAATTGATTGCGATCGGCTCGCCCGAACAGGAGGCCGCGCCGATCGCTCTCACCGTGACGAAATCCACAATTCTCGGCCGCGTTCATACCCACACTGTCGAGCTTGCCGAGAATTCCATTTTCACAGGTCAGGTCCGGGTGGCGCGCCGACAGCATGGCTGCGTGCGATATTGCTACATTCCGCCCGGTTCGCACACGCCTGCACGATATTGCTGCCAGCCCGATCTGGCCGACAAGATCCTCGATGACGCGGCAAAACTCGAAGATCTTCCGAGATCCGAGCTGCACGGGTTGCGGCGAGCGGAATGGTTACGCCTCGAGCCCCAGTTCATCACCACGCGCTATGGCGAGCCGGCCTATTGCCGGCTTGCGCGCGGATGCGCGGACGAGATCGCGCACGGTGCAGAGGATCGGGCCGAGCTTGGCGTGTTTCACGATCTATTCGAGCAGCAACGCCTGGCCAATCTGCGCAATCGCCTTGTTGAATACGTTCCGGCCGGAACCGATGTCGGAACCATCTTCGCCAGCTGATGAGAGGTAGTCATGACCGGAGATTTCACGCGCGACAGCTTCGAACCGACCAAGAATTTCACGCGGGTTCTCATGCAGCAGGGACGCCCGCAGCTTGACGCCGATCTGAACGAGCAGGTTGCCATCTTCTGGCGCTATTGGCGAACGCTGGTGACCGATCTCATCGGACCATTTGGCGGGCCCTACGACAATTGCGGTTTCGAGGTCATTACTCCGGGGGTGGTCGGCGACTATCCGCCAAAGAAGCAGGAACATCTGCGCGGAATGCTGAAGGAGCCCGGCGAATTCCTCATCAGTCCCGGACACTACTATGTCAACGGAATCCTCTGCGAGAACACGGAGCATCTCGCCTATTCCGCCCATATCGATCCCGGGGAAAGCCTGCCGGCTCCCAAAAAGAGTGCGACGTACCTGATCTATCTCGACGTCTGGGAGAGACCGGTCACGTATCTCGAAGACGAGGCGATCTACGAGCCCGCATTGAACGGGATCGACACCAGCATTCGCACCAAGGTGATGTGGCGGGTCCGGATGTGGGAACCGCCGGAGAAAAACGCCTATGGCGATTGCAGCAAGGTGCATGAGCATTGGTCGACGATCACCCATGCATGGCAGGCTGAACACCGCGGACGCCTGCGAGCTCAGACGTCGGCCGCGCCGGATGGCGCAAGTCACGAGCATGAGCATGCGGTTGGAGAAGGTTATCGAGGCCCGCAAAACCAGCTTTACCGCGTCGAAATTCATCACGAGGGCAATGTGAGTGGCGGCGCCCACGGACCCACGTTCAAAGTGTCGCGCGAGAACGGCTCCGTGCTGTTTCGGGTTACCTCGTTCGACAACAATGTCCTTACCCTGGCTTCCATGGGCAGGGACGCGCGCTTTGGTCTGAACACGGGAGATTGGGTCGAGCTCTGCGAGGGCCATATCGGCGGCGGTGCCACCGGACCGCTGTTTCAAGTGCAAATCGCGGATTCCGCTCGCCGTACGGTGACCTTGGTCGGAACGCCGGCGCATGGCGATCGCAAGCACCGTGCTTATTTCCTGCGCCGGTGGGATCACCGGGCAGGCGATCCCAAAAGGGGCGGGCTGGAGTTGCGCGATGGCGCAGCGATCCTCAGGGAAGGCGAGGGCAACAATGGGTGGCTGTCGCTCGAGAAAGGCCTGCGAGTTCAATTCCACAAATCGACTCCGGCGAACAGGTACCGCGCCGGCGACTACTGGCTGATCCCCGCGCGTGTCGCCACCGGCGGCGTTTTGTGGCCCCACGAACATGGCAAGCCGAAAGCCGTGGCGCCACACGGTGTCCAGCATCACTATGCTCCGCTGGCAATGGTCTCGTTCGATGCAAACGGCGTGCTGGAGACGCAGGGCGATTGTCGACCAAAGTTCAAAATGCCTGTGGCGTTCGGATTCTAGAGCATGATCCGGAAAAGTGGACACCGGTTTTCCCTCGCGACAAACGCGAAGCGTTTGCGCGGAGATCATGCTCAAACAAAAAGATAGAGCGGGATGACGATTCGAAGAAATGTCATCGCGCTCTAGAAGGCGCGGAGATGGCAGGATTGGGAGTTGATTTCGATCAGCGACTTAGCAATGGTCGAAGCCGTCAGGGAAGCGAACATATCCGGCCGCCATTCGCGGTGATCTTGGAGACTAAACGATGCTGCGGCTCCTGGTCGCCGAAGGAAATACCCCCGATGGCCGCCGCCGCTGGGCCGAGTCTGCGGGCGCAACGCCCGCAGAAAGTTATGCCGAAGTGCTGCGCAAGATCGCACCGGATGCGCAGGTCGATATCTTTACGCCGACGGATGAGGGCGCAACTCTGGTCGCGCCGCTCGACGCGTATGACGGAATTGCAATTACGGGATCGTCGCTGAACATCTATCGGCGCGAGGCGGCGAGCTTGCGGCAAATCGACTTCGTCCGTGAGGCGTTTTCCCGTGCCATTCCGATGTTCGGATCGTGCTGGGGATTGCAGCTTGCAACCGTCGCCGCTGGCGGCGAGGTCGCGCTCAATCCGCATGGACGCGAGGTGGCTTTCGCACGCAAGATCATTCTAACCGAAGCCGGCCGCAGTCATCCGATGCACCGCAGGCGCGCGGCGGCCTTCGATGCGCCGGCCATCCACAGCGATGTGGTGACGCTGCTTCCGCAAGGCTCGACGATCACGGCCTGGAACGCGATGAGCGAGGTCCAGGCCGCGGAAATCCGCTTCGGCCGCGGCGCGTTCTGGGGCGTGCAGTATCATCCCGAGTTCCGGCTGCACGACGTCGCAGCTGTCATCCGCCGTCATGGAGAGAAATTGGTGGTCGAGGGTTTTTTCAAGAATCTCGCCGAACTTGAACAATACGCTGCCGACCTCGCTACGCTCGAGGCCGATCCGAAGCGGCGGGACATTGCATGGCGGCTGGATTTGGGAGAGGACATCCTGGACGACAGGGTCCGATTGTCTGAGCTATCGAACTGGATCACCCATCTGGCACGCCGGTGATGTCCTGACGAGCAGAAATGCAGAACAGATGCGCGTCAGTCCAGAGCCACTCCGCAATTGACTCAGAGTGAACCAAAACCCTAATTGCTCACGCGGGTTGAGCCGGAACGTCCTCCGAGGGACGTTAAAGTCCGGAAAACTGCTCCATATTTGTGCAAACTCGAGAGCATGATCCGGAAAAGTGGGTACCGGTTTTCCGAAAAGATCATGCTCAAACAAAAAGATAGAGCGGGATGACGATTCGAAGAAAAGTCATCACGCTCTGACCTCGAAGCCCCAGGAAGTTTTTCATGCGCGTTATCAATGTCGCCGCCGCCCAGATGGGCCCCATCCAGAAAGCCGATAGCCGCGAGACCGTCGTGAAGCGCATGATCGCGCTGATGGATGACGCCAAAGCCGGGGGCGCCGACCTGATCGTCTATCCGGAGCTGGCACTCACCACATTCTTTCCGCGCTGGTACATGGAGGATCAAACCGAGGTCGATGGCTGGTTTGAGCGCGAGATGCCAAACGCCGCGACGAAGCCTCTGTTCGAGCGCGCCGCTCGGCACCAGATGGCTATGAGTTTTGGCTATGGCGAACTGACGCCGGATGGACACCATTTCAACAGCTGTATCCTCACCGATAGATCCGCCAAGATCGTCGGAAAATACCGCAAGGTTCATCTACCGGGCCATTCGGAGTTCGATACCGAACGCGCCTTCCAGCATCTGGAAAAACGCTACTTCGAGCCCGGCGATCTCGGCTTCAATGTCTGGCGTGCGCTTGGCGGTATCTTTGGTATGGCGGTCTGCAACGACCGCCGCTGGCCGGAGACCTACCGCGTCATGGGCCTGCAAGGCGTTGAGATGGTGCTGATCGGCTACAATACGCCCTCGGTCAACTCCCAGAGGAGCGAGGAGGGGCCCGAGAAGCGGCTGTTCCACAATCGCCTGTCCGCGCAGGCCGGTGCCTACCAGAACTCGACCTGGGTCGTGTCCGTCGCCAAAGCTGGTGTCGAGGATGGGTTTCCATTGATCGGCGGCAGCTTGATCGTCAATCCGGACGGCGAAATCGTCGCCGAGGCCAAGACCGAGGACGACGAGCTCCTGGTTCACCCCTGCGATCTCGACGCTACCGTCTTCGGCAAGACCACGATCTTCGACTTTGCCCGCCACCGCCGCATTGAACACTATGGCCTGATCACCAGTCGTACCGGCGCGGTGCCGCCTCCGGAAGCATAAATGTCCGGTATCGCCTGCCGCGAACTTGGCCCGCATGACCGGTACGCGCCAAGGGCGGCAACGGTTCGGCAAAACCGTCCGACGAAAATCAGTGATGCGAGAGCTGTACCGTGCCCAGCGCCATCGTCACGGCCGCTTGTGTCGGGTCGATCACGGGAATCCCGAGTGCCTGCTCCAGCGGTTTGCGGTGGCGCGCCATGCCGGCACAGCCCATGACTATGGCGCCAGCGCCATCTTCCTCTTTAAGAACGCGCCCGACCTCGATCATCTTGGCGAGCGTTCCGTCGCCCGACGCCGTCTCCGCCACACTCATGTTGAGCGGTCGCTCTCCGGCCAGGCGCTCCATCAACCCCATCTGCCGCAGATACCGGATATGACGGCGGATCGAGCGCTGGGCGATGGCAATGACGCCAAAAGTTTCCGCGCGTGCAAGCGCGGTGAGCACGCCGCATTCGGCGATGCCGAAAACCGGCCGATCGGTTCCTTCGCGGCAGACATGCAGGCCCGGATCGCTGTAGCAGGCAATGACAAAGGCCGCCGAGTTGTTGTCGCTTTCGACCCGCCGGCGCAGCGGCATCGCGACACTGTCGACATCGGCCTGGCTCTCGATCCCGTAAGGGCCCTCAGTCAGCGTCTCGCAGACGATCTCCGGTCCGCCCTCAAAGCCAAGCGGCTTCAAGGCGTCCTCCAATCCTTGCGTCACAAGGTGGTTGGAGTTGGGGTTGATGACGAGAATACGTGGCCGGGACATCATGTTATCCTGCGGGATGAAGTGTGACGGCACGATCTGTGCTTTCATCGAGATAGTCAAGAACATGGGAGTTTTGCCATGACCGAGCCCGCCTACGACCTCCTCATTCGCGGTGGACGCGTCGCGACCGCGAGCGACGTGTTCGAGGCCGATGTCGCGATTTCGGGCGAGACGATCGCAGCCATTGGCCGCGCTTTGCCGGGAGGGCGGCGCGAGATCGACGCGCGCGGCAAGCTGGTCCTGCCGGGCGGTGTCGACAGCCATGCTCATATCGAGCAACTTTCGGCCGCGGGCATCATGAACGCCGATACGTTCGAGAGCGCCACCGTCTCGGCGGCTTTCGGCGGCACCACCACCGTGATCCCGTTCGCGGCTCAACACGTCGGCATGAAACTGCCGCAGGTGCTCGAGGACTATCATGCGCTCGCGAGACGAGGCGCCGTGATCGATTATGCCTTTCACATGATCATCGCCGATCCGACCAGAGAAACCTTGGAAACCGATCTGCCGGCGTTGATCAAGCAGGGCCATGGCTCGATCAAGATCTTCATGACCTATGACCGGCTGAAAATCGAGGACGAGCCGCTGCTCGATATTCTGCTGGCGGCGCGCGACGGTGGCGCGCTGCTTTGCGCCCATGCCGAGAACCACGGGATGATTTCCTGGATGGTGAAGAGGCTGCTCGCGCGCGGCTATACCGATCCGAAATATCACGCCATCAGCCACGCCCGCGTTTCGGAAGCGGAGGCCTTTAACCGGCTGATCGGCATGGCCGCGCTCATCGATCAACCGATCATGATCTTTCATGTATCGACGGCGGAAGGTGCCAAGGTGATCCGCGACGCGCGCGGCCAGGGCCTGAAAGTCTTCGCGGAAACCTGTCCGCAATATCTTTTCCTCACCGCCGACGATCTCGACAAGCCCGGCGTCGAAGGCGCCAAATGGATGTGCAGTCCGCCGCCGCGGCGTGTCTCCGACCAGGAGGCGCTGTGGCAGGCGCTTGCGCTCGGCGATCTCCAGACCATCTCGTCCGATCACGCGCCTTATCGGTTTGACGAAACCGGCAAACTGCGCGCCGGCCCCAATCCCAATTTCAAGCAAGTGGCCAACGGCCTGCCGGGTCTGGAGGTACGTTTGCCGCTGCTGTTCGACGCCATGGTTTCCAAGGGCCGGCTGGGGCTCGAAAAATTCGTCGAACTGACCGCGACCGCGCCGGCAAGGATCTACAATCTGCATCCGCGCAAGGGCTCGATTGCGGTCGGAGCGGATGCGGATATCGCGATCTGGGACCCGCAGCGTGAGGTCACGTTGAGCGACGAGATGATGCACGACCTCACCGGCTACACGCCTTTCGCCGGTCGCAAACTGCGCGGCTGGCCGGTCACCGTGCTATCGCGCGGACGCGTCATCGTCGCGGACGGCAAGCGTTCGGTCGAAGCAGGCTCCGGCCGCTTCCTGGCGCGCACGGGAGGCGAGGCGGCAAAACCAACCGGACGTCTGGTGGCGGATATGGACCCCGAGCGAAATTTTGGTGCGAGGTTGCTGTGAGCTTTCCGCCGCGATGTGTTCGGATTGAGAAATGAGAATCCTGATTTTCGGTGGCACTGCGACGTCCACTGCAAGTGAATATCTAACCCTTCGCCCCGTCTTCATCGGTTATCTATCCGAATCGGACGTCCGCCGCAGGCACGGCGCGCTATTGGACGGCTGCGCCGTGTAACGAGATGTCGCATGCGCGAGACGCATGTTTTCATATCGACAATGCGAGCTCGGGGTCTCGACACGAACCCAGGCTGCCACTAAGGCTTCGCCAGGCAGCGTCCGGCCCTTACGTTGTTCAGGCCCTACAAGGTTTCCAATGCAGCAGAATTTCATACGGATGATCGCGGCTACGATTCTCGTTCTGATCTGCGCGCTGCCAGCGCCTGCGGCCGAGCTGCCGTCGCGCAAGCCAGGCCTTTGGGAGGTCAAGACCAGCATCGGGAACAGCAACGCCCCAGCCCGGGTGGTCCAGCAATGCATCGATGCCGCAACCGACCAGATGATGCAGTCGAGCGCCGGACCGTTCGCCCTGGCGGCTTGCCCGGGACGCAATGTGCAAAGCTCGGAGAATTCGATCACAATCGATTCCACTGCACGTTTGGTGGTAAACCCGCCACGGCGCACTCCGTTGTGACCGGTAGTTTCGACAGCGCCTATACGATGACGGTGACGGCGGAAAGCGAGGATATTCCGGGCGGCAAGATGATGATGACGATGGAGGCCAAGTGGCTCGGTCCGTGTGCGGCGGACCAGAAGCCCGGCGACGTCGTCTTGGGCAATGGTGTCAAGATCAACCTTCCGGAATTGCAGAAACGCAGCCCCTCACCAGAGGTCCCGCCGCCGTCACGGTAACGAAATCGAAGGCGCGGAGAATCAACCCGAAGCACCGTTGAGGCAACTTCAGACCGGGGGCTTGGTCCAGTATAGGCGGTGGCTCCGCACTAAGGCCTTGTGGCCTTTTTGGCCGGGCTCGGTGATGGATCTTGCACGCTATAGCTGCCGAACGCCGCTGCGGTTTCGCGGATGTCGGCCTCGCTCAACAACACTGGCCCACCGATCGCCAGGGTGAGATAATACTGCCGCGCGATGGTCTCGAGTTCGACCGCGAGCCACATCGCCTTATCCAAGGACGGCCCGGTCGCGATCATTCCGTGATTTGCAAGCAGGCAGGCCGACCGGTTCTCCAGGGCCTTGAGTGCGTGATCCGATAGCTCCTTGGTGCCGAACCTCGCATAATCGGCGACGCGCACGTTCATGCCACCGAAAGCCGCCATCATGTAGTGGCAGGCCGGGATTTCCTTGCGCGCGATCGCCAGCACGGTGGAATAAGTCGCATGCGTATGGACAATGCCACCGACCTCGGGCCGCGCTCTCATGATGTCGAGGTGAAAACGCCATTCGGTGGAAGGCTTCAGGGGGCCTTTCCACGATCCGTATTCGCCATCAATCGGCATCGCAGCGATCATATCAGGGATCAGCGCATCGTAGGGCGTCGCGGACGGCGAAATCAACATGGTCCTGCCATAGCGGGCCGAGATGTTCCCGGACGTGCCCTGGTTGAGCCCGGTTGCATTCATCCAACGGCATTTGGCAATAATGGCTTCGCGCAAGTGAAGTTCGGTGTCGGTCATGGTCGGCTCCAGATCATTCGAGCGCAAATCGCGCTCAATATTGCTGCCGGGTCGGCGTAACGCAGATTTCCTCCCATCAAAACTCGCCTTGCGCAAACGCCTCCAGCGTTCCGGCGTCTGCGGCAATGTCGAGGAAGGAAAATCGGTTACGCATTTCGCGGCAATGGACGATGGCTTCGCGGTAGAATTCAGTGGGCACGCCGAGCTCGGTGGCGTTCGTGGCGCCACCCGCCGCCGATAGCAGCCGCTTCATCTCCGCGACCGGGATCATGAAATTGGCCAGCTCGCGCCGAAGTTCCGGCCAGGTGTCCTTCAGCTTTCGGTTGAATGCGGCGGCGCTGTCGTCGTCGAAGGCCTTGTGTCTCAATTCCTCAAGACATTGGGCGGCGACTTCCTCGCCGAAGCGGCGGGCCATATCGGCAGCGTCAATGCGGGCTGTGCGAACGGAGGGAGGTCGATCGTCGGCGAGCATATGCTGCTGCAGCCGCGCCATGGTCAGCGACGCGACACCCACTTGCTGACCGTGCAGGCTGCCCGGGTGCCGCGCGCCCGCAAAACAATCGATATAGTGCGAAATCTGGTGTTCTCCCATCGAGGCATGGTGGGAGATGCCGGTGAAGGAGATGCCGAGCCCGCATAGCGTCAGTACGCGATGGAGATAGCCCATCGCCGCGATGTCGCCTTGGGCCAGATCGCCGGCGCGCTTATTGAGTTCGATCTCGTCGGCGGCCTGGATCGTGTAAGGCTCTTGAAAGTAGGCGGTCCCCAATAGCCGGTGCGACATCCACCAGTCGATCTGCGCGACCGAGCGGGCGAGGCAATCACCGAAGCCGGACGCCGCGAGATAGGGCGGCGCCGCGGCGGAGACCTTCAGATCCACGAAAAACCCGGCAGGCGTGTGCGAAGGCAGCGACACCTTCAATCCGCTGTCGAGCGTGATCGAAGCGGTGGAGGAGGTATACCCGTTCATCGATGCGGCGGTCGCGAACACACAATAACGTCGCCCGTCCAATCCGGTGACGTATTTGCAAAGATCGTTCACGGTGCCTGAGCCGACGGCGACAACCGCGTCGAAGCCGCGCAGTTTCTCAGTAAGATTGCGGATCTCGGCCATGTCGGCATGGGGACGATCGAGCACGATGGTCTCGACGGGGCCGAGTTCACGCAATGCCTTGGCGACGCGCGCGCCCATGGCGTCATAGGTCGCCTGATCGGCAACCATCGCGAGACGGTGCCCCAGTTTTAATGCCGCTACCAGTTCAGCCTCGCGGCCATCGAGACTGCCCTCGATCACGATGGCATCGTAGGGCACGCTTATGGGCTCGCCGGTCAGCGGATTGATCTCGCGGCCGGCCACAAGGCCGTCGATCAGCATGGTCCAATTCTGTTTCGACATCGACAATTCCCGCGCCGCACTTTCCACGTAGTCAACCGTTGACTTTCGACAAAGACAACATTTTTGTTCAGCGGCAACAGGGTCAAGGAAATTGCCGTCGAGCCG
>Ga0209328_10000137_pt1 | contig 15302 bp, 14 predicted proteins | sample JacPinW_OM3H0_M1_FD_187954 | JGI IMG/M metagenome (GOLD analysis project Ga0209328, IMG submission 187954) | Forest soil microbial communities from Algoma, Ontario, Canada - Jack Pine, Ontario site 1_JW_OM3H0_M1 (SPAdes) (version 2) | ecosystem: Environmental > Terrestrial > Soil > Boreal... | reverse complement strand
GGTAATAAAGGCGGCTCTGTTCGCCGCGATCCAAGGTGTGCAGATGGCGATTGCCTCGAAGCGCATTGCGGCGCGGCAATGCCTGGCGGGGGCGGACTTAACGACGATCGCTTTTTCCGGGGCTTGAGCAAGATTTCGCTGTCGCTTGCTGGGGCGCAAAGCGTTAGATTTCGCGCAACGGGCGAGGATATTGACAGGGAGCAAGCAGCAATGCTGCACGACTGGGGCGTGATCGCAGCCGCGTTCGGCTACATCTCCTTCCTGTTTCTGGTGGCGAGTTATGGCGACCGCCTCTCGCCGATGCAGCGCGGCCGCGCCAGCGCGCTGATCTATCCGCTGTCGCTGGCGATCTATTGCACCTCGTGGACGTTCTTCGGCTCGGTTGGATTCGCCACCCGCACCAGCGTCGATTTTCTCGCGATCTATGTCGGCCCGATCCTGATGCTCGCGCTTGGCATGCCGCTACTGCGCCGCGTGATCCAGCTCGCAAAATCGCAGAACATCACCTCGATCGCCGATTTCATCGCCGCGCGCTACGGCAAGAGCCAGGCGGTCGCCGCGATCGTGGCGCTGATCGCGATCATCGGATCGGTTCCCTATATCGCGCTGCAGCTCAAGGCGGTGGCGTCCTCGCTCGAAACCATTTTGAGCGAAGACAAGGCGATCTCCCATATTCCGATACTCGGCGATATCGCGCTGGTCGTCACGCTGGCGATGGCGGCTTTCGCGGTGCTGTTCGGGACCCGCCAGACCGATGCGACCGAACACCAGCACGGCCTGATGCTGGCGGTCGCCACCGAATCCATCGTCAAACTGGTGGCGTTTATCGCGGCCGGCGCCTTCGTCACCTTCTGGATGTTCACCCCCGTCGAACTGGTCGAACGCGCGATGAAGACCCCGGAGGCGGTGCGCGCCATCACCTATGTGCCGTCGATCGGCAATTTCCTCACCATGGTGCTGCTGTCGTTCTGCGCGGTGATGCTGTTGCCGCGCCAGTTTCACGTCAGCGTGGTGGAGAACTCCTCGGATGCCGAGGTAAGCCGGGCGCGCTGGCTGTTCCCGCTCTATCTGGTCGCCATCAATCTGTTCGTGATCCCGATCGCGCTCGCCGGCCTGATCACCTTCCCGTTCGGCGCCGTCGACAGCGACATGTATGTGCTGGCGCTGCCGATCGAGGCAGGTGCTTCCCTGCTCAGCGTGGGCGTCTTTGTCGGCGGCCTGTCGGCGGCGACCGCGATGGTGATCGTGGAATGCGTCGCGCTTTCGATCATGGTTTCCAACGATATCGTGGTGCCGCTGGTGCTGCAGCGGGGCGCACAATCGCGCGCCGGCCAGAAGGACTTTGGCGACTTCCTGCTGAAAGTCCGGCGCTTTTCGATTTTCGCCATTATGGTGATGGCGTATTTCTATTATCGCGCGCTCGGCAACACCCAGCTCGCGGCGATCGGGCTGTTGTCGTTCGCGGCCATCGCGCAGCTTGCGCCGGCGTTTTTCGGTGGGCTGTTTTGGCGCCGCGCTACCGCGCGCGGCGCCATCGGCGGCATGCTGGTCGGCTTCGCGGTGTGGGTCTATACGCTGTTTCTGCCGAGCTTTTTGGACGGCAGCACCGCCGGCCTGATGCTGCTGCAGCACGGTCCGTTCGGGATCGAAGCGCTGCGCCCGCAGGCCTTGTTCGGCGCCGACCTGCCGCCGCTGCTGCATGGCGTGCTGTGGTCGCTCTCGCTCAACCTGCTGACTTATGTCGTGCTGTCGCTGGCGCGCCAGCCGTCCTCAATCGAACGATTGCAGGCCGATTTGTTCGTACCGAGCGCGCTGGCGCCGATGGCGCCGACCTTCCGGCGCTGGCGCACCACCGTGACAGTGCAGGACATCCAAACGACGGTGGCGCAATATCTCGGCCCCGAGCGCGCCCGGCATTCGTTCGAAGCTTTTGCCGCTCAGCACCGCATCAGTCTCGAACCGGGGACGCCGGCCGATTTTGAATTGCTGCAGCACGCCGAACATCTGATCGCCTCCTCGATCGGAGCCGCATCCTCGCGGTTGGTAATGTCGCTGTTGCTGCGCAAACGCACCGTTTCCGCCAAGGCCGCGCTGAAGCTGCTGGACGACTCCCATGCCGCGCTGCATTTCAATCGCGAGATGCTGCAGGCCGCCTTGAACCATGTGCGGCAGGGCATCGCGGTGTTCGACGCGGATCTGCAGCTGATCTGCTCCAACCGCCAATTCGGCGAAATATTGGGATTGCCGCCGCAGATCGTGCAAATCGGGATTCCGCTGCGGGAAATCCTTGAATTCATGGGCGCCATCAGCCCGCCGGGCGTTGGCGACGGCGAAGCGTTGATGGAAAGGCGGCTGGCCGCCTACACCACCGAAGGCGAGCCCTATCTGGAACGGCTGCCGGACCGTCACATGGTGATCGAGGTGCGCACCAACCGGATGCCCGGCGGCGGCCTCGTCATCACCTTTACCGACGTCACGCCATCGTTTGAGGCGGCCGAAGCGCTGGAGCGCGCCAATGCGACCCTGGAAAAGCGGGTGCGCGATCGGACCGAGGAACTGACGCGGCTGAATTCGGAACTGGCGCTGGCCAAGAGCACCGCGGAAGACGCCAATATCTCGAAGACGCGCTTTCTCGCCGCCGCCAGCCACGACATCCTGCAACCGCTGAACGCGGCGCGGCTCTATGTGACGAGCCTGGTCGAGCGCCAGACCGGCGGCGAGGACTCCCGGCTGGTCGAAAACATCAACGACTCGCTGGAGGCGATCGAGGAGATCCTCGGTGCTCTCCTGGATATTTCGCGGCTCGATGCCGGCGCCATGGCGACCGCGATCACGAGCTTCAAGATGAGCGACCTGATGCGCTCGCTGGAGATCGAATTCGCGCCGATCGCGCGCGCCAAGGGATTGAAGCTGGCATTTGTGCCCTGTTCGCTGCCGGTGGAATCCGATCGCCTGTTGCTGCGGCGGCTGTTGCAGAACCTGATCTCCAACGCCATCAAATATACCCCGCGCGGGCGCGTGCTGGTCGGCTGCCGGCGCCGTGGCCAGTCGCTGCAAATCGGCGTCTATGACACCGGCGTCGGCATTCCCGTTCTCAAGCGCGGCGAGATTTTCAAGGAGTTTCATCGCCTCGAGCAGGGCGCGCGGATTGCGCGTGGCCTTGGATTGGGGCTATCGATCGTCGAGCGCCTCGCCCGCGTCCTCAACCATGGCATCGCGATCGATTCCAATGCCGGCGGCGGCTCGGTTTTCTCGGTGACGGTGCCGACCGCGAAGGCCATCAATTACACCGCGGCCGTCACCACCGCGACGCCGCTGTCGCGGACGCCGATGAGCGGTTCCCTAATCGTTTGCATCGAGAACGATGCGGCGATCCTGGACGGCATGAGGACTCTCTTGACCGGCTGGGACGCCGAGGTCATTGCGGTTGCCGATCCCGACGCCGCGATCGACGCGATCGAGGCCGCGGGCGCGGCGGTGACCGGTCTTCTGGTCGACTACCATCTCGACCGCGGCAATGGCGTTGCCGCGATCCGCGACATCCGCCGCCGTTTTGGGGAAAACATTCCGGCGATCCTGATCACCGCCGATCGCAGCCCGCATGTGCGGGCCGCAGCGCGGGAGGAGAAGATCGCAGTCCTCAACAAGCCGGTCAAACCGGCATCGCTCCGGGCTTTGCTGGGGCAGTGGCGGACGCAGCAGATGGTGGCGGCGGAGTAGGCACAGTGGAACCTGTAGCCCGGATGGAGCGCAGCGCAATCCGGGCTACAGGCTCTTACTGCGCCGTCGGCGTGCCCTGGCGCCACTGGCCGCCGGCGATTTTTGCGGCCGCGATCACCGCTTGCGTCCGGCTCTCGACGCCGAGTTTTTGCAGGATCGCCGAGACATGCGCCTTGATGGTCGCTTCGGAGACGCCGAGCTCATAGGCGATCTGCTTGTTGAGCAAGCCTTCCGACAGCATCATCAAGACCCTCACCTGCTGCGGGGTCAGCGTCACCAGCCGGTCGCGCAGCCGCGTCATTTCCGGGTCGGCCGCGGAAGAGAGATCGGTATCCGGCGGCACCCAGACGTCACCCTCCATCACCTTCAGGATCGCGTCGCGCAAGGTCTCGACCCCGAAGCGCTTTGGAATGAAACCCGAGGCGCCGAAATCCAGCGAGCGGCGGATGGTGCCGACATCGTCGCTGGCGGATACGATCACCACCGGGATCGCCGGATATTGCGCGCGCAGATAGATCAGGCCGGAAAAGCCTGAGATCCCCGGCATCGTCAGATCGAGCAGGATCAGATCGACCTCGGAATCCTGCTCGAGCAGCGCGGTCAGATCCTCGAACGATCCCGCTTCGTCGATCTTCGCCGAAGTCACGACGCTCGCCACCGCCTGCCGCAACGCATCGCGGAACAGCGGATGGTCGTCGGCAATGACGAGGCGGGTAAAGGCAGCGGCAGTCATCTATCTCTTGCAAAACGGTTGCGGCAAACCCGTGACCGCTTTGTGGGGCCTGCCAAGCGGGTTTTCCAACGGCAATTGTCCTCTGGCGGGCGAGCGCATGCAAGCACGCAATATCGCCTTCGCGTGAAGCGGTTAACCCGGTTTGTGCGGCGCAATAGGTCGAACAACAAGGCATCGACCGCACGGGAGGTTCGTCGTGTTCCTCGCCACCTAGCCTGACAACATAGCGGAGAGGGCCAAAAGTCGTATTGGGCGAGGTTTCGCGGCGATGTTACCGTGATGTGACGCCCATGATTCAACCCGGCCAAGTCCGGCGCATGGGGACGAACTTTGCATCAACGATTCCGGGGAGCGATCCAAAAATGTCCACCATGGTTGCAACGCCGGCCAGAACAGGCGGCATGACGAACGACGAGCGTTTTGTCATTCTCGCTTCGTCGCTTGGTACCGTTTTCGAATGGTATGACTTCTACCTTTACGGATCGCTCGCCCCTATCATCGGCGCGCAATTCTTCTCGGCCTACCCTCCGGGCACCCGCGATATCTTCGCGCTGCTTGCGTTTGCCGCCGGCTTCCTGGTGCGCCCGTTCGGCGCCATCGTGTTCGGGCGCATCGGCGACATCGTCGGACGCAAATACACCTTCCTGGTCACCATCCTCATCATGGGTCTGTCGACCTTCATCGTCGGCCTCTTGCCTAACGCGGCGACCATCGGCTTTGCCGCGCCGGTCATTCTGATCGCCTTGCGCTTGGCGCAGGGTCTGGCGCTCGGCGGCGAGTATGGCGGAGCCGCAACCTATGTGGCCGAGCATGCGCCGCAAGGCAAGCGCGGCTACTACACCTCGTTCATCCAGACCACGGCGACGCTCGGCCTATTCCTGTCACTGCTGGTGATCCTGTTCACCCGCACGGCGATCGGCGAAGCCGATTTCGCCGCCTGGGGCTGGCGCGTTCCGTTCCTGGTGTCGGTCGCGCTATTGGCGATCTCGGTCTGGATCCGGCTGCGGTTGAACGAATCGCCGGTGTTCCAGAAGATGAAGGATGAGGGCAAGAGCTCAAAGGCCCCGCTGACCGAAGCCTTCGCCAACTGGAGCAACGCCAAGATCGTCCTGCTCGCGCTCATTGGCGGCACCATGGGCCAGGGCGTGGTCTGGTACACCGGACAGTTCTATGCACTGTTCTTCCTGCAATCGATCCTCAAGGTCGACGGCTATACGGCGAACCTCCTGATCGCCTGGTCGCTGTTGTTCGGCACCGGCTTCTTCATCGTGTTCGGCGCGCTGTCGGACAAGATCGGCCGCAAGCCGATCATCCTTGCCGGCTGCCTGATCGCGGCGATCACGTTTTTCCCGATCTTCCGGATGATCACGACCAACGCCAACCCGGCGCTGGAAAAGGCGATCGAAGCGACCAAGGTCGAAGTCGTCGCCGATCCCGCGGGCTGCGGCGATCTGTTCAACCCGGTCGGCACCCGCGTGTTTACATCGCCGTGCGACACCGCCCGCGCCTTCCTGGCCCAATCCTCGGTCAAATATACGACCAGCTATGGGCCCGCGGGCTCCGGCGTGAAGGTGATGGTGAATGGCAAGGAAGTGCCCTACACCGATGCGAAAGCAGGTAACCCGGCGGTTGCCGGAGCCGTTGCCGCGGCGGGTTATCCCAAGGCGGGCGACGCGGGCATCGTGAAGATGTCGAACCCGTTCGACATCTTCCGTCCGCAGGTCGCGGCGATCATCGGGCTCCTGTTCATCCTGGTGATCTTCGTCACCATGGTGTACGGGCCGATCGCGGCGATGCTGGTCGAACTGTTCCCGACCAAGATCCGCTATACCTCGATGTCGCTGCCCTACCACATCGGCAACGGCTGGTTCGGCGGACTATTGCCCGCCACCGCGTTTGCGATCGTGGCCTCGACCGGCGATATCTACGCAGGTCTCTGGTATCCGATCATCTTCGCATCGATCACCGCGGTCGTCGGCTTCATCTTCCTGCCGGAAACCAAGGACGTCGATATCAAGACGAACTAGCAATTTCTCCGGCGGCGACAGTCGCCCGCCGCATCATCAAGTCGCCGGCCGCGGATCGCTTCGCGGCCGGTTTTAATTCATGCACCGGCCCCGATGAATTGCAGCACGATCTCGCGGCGATGCGGGCGGCTGCGATGCTCGATCAGGTAGATCGCCTGCCAGGTGCCCAGCGCCAGTTCGCCCTTCAGCACGGGGATGTGCAGCGAACATGCCGTCAGCATGGTCTTGATATGGGCGGGCATGTCGTCGGGGCCTTCAGTGTCGTGGCGCCATCCGGCACGCTCCGGCGCGAGGCGATCGAGCGCCGTCGTCAGATCGGCAAGCACCGTCGGATCGGCGTTTTCCTGGATCGTCAGCGACGCCGAAGTATGGCGGATGAACAGCGTCACCGCGCCCTCGCGCGCGCCGGCATCGCGCACAAACTTTGTGATCTCGGCGGTGAGATCGCTAAAACCGCGTCCGGAGGTCTCTATCGTGAGCAGCGACGTCACGATGGTGGTTGGGCTGGCGGCAGATGGCGGAGTCCGCGAGGGCGATTTAGCTGCAATCATGAACTGTCTCTCCGTCGTCCCTGCGAAAGCAGAGACGACTCTCCTAATCATGAGCGACGGAGTGCCGATTTCTCTTTTTCATGTGGCGGTGAGGAATTCCCGCGTCCATGAATTCTTCCCCGTACGCTTCGTACCCCAAACGCGCATAGAATTGCAGTGCATGCGTCTGAGCATCCAAGAGGAAGCTGTGGACGTGTCGTAGATCAGGGTCTCCTTCAATAGCGGCGATCAACAACTTACCAATGCCAAAACCTCTGTTCGACCGGCACACGGCCACGCGACCGATTTTGGCCGACCTGCCGTTATCCTTCAGCACAACGCGCGCTGTCCCTACAGATTGGCCGTCAGCCAGCGCAATAAAATGAACAGCTTTGCCATCATGCTCATCGCGCTCCAAATCGGCGGGGACATTCTGTTCGACGACAAAGACATGCTCTCTAATCCGAAAACACTCTTCAATGTCCTGTGTCGTATTTGCAGCCCTGACCGTTATCATCCCGGCCCCTTAAGCTTGTGCCATTCGACGGGTCCGCTTCAAATCTTCCCAGAGATGTCCTTCTGTACCCGGTTGGCCATATCCAACAGCCGCCGCCAGGCCTGCTCCAGGAACGACATCATGCGATCCATGTCGCGGTCGCTCGGCAGCGGGATTTCGATCTTGCGCTCGCCCTCGCCTATTTTCGGCTCGGGCTTCTTCAGCGGGTCCGATTTCGGCAGCGGCTCGTCGATCTTGCCGGTCACGGTCGGCTCGCGGGACGCCAGTTGGCCTTTCAGCTTTTCATTGTCGGCCTGCAGCCGGCCGATTTCGGCGTCGAGCGCCGCGCGTTCGTCGGGCACGGTATAGCAGGCCCAGCCATTGCCGTCTTTGCTGCAGGTCGAAACGGCGCCGGTGCGGGTGTCGAGCCTGATCACCCCGTCGGTGACCGGCGAGAGCGCATAGCGGCCGTTTTCGGTATCCGGCATCGATTCCGCGACCGCGCCGCCTGCTCCACCAAAGCAAAGCGTGAGCGCCGCGAGTACGATGAACGTGGAGAATTTCGAGGGCGATATCATCATGGGATTGCTCCGCCTCAAAACCCGGGGTCTGCGTACCCTACCCTCGATCCTACACCTGCGAGCGATAGGGCGCACGACCGGACTTCAACGCGTCCGCCAACAATTCGATCCGGTCTTGTCCCCAAAATACCTCGCCGTCGAGCCCATAGACCGGCGAACCGAACACATCGGCCGCAACCGCTTCCTCGCGGTTTTTCTCGTAGGCCGCGCCGACCTCGTCGGACGGCGAACGCTCGACCAGCGCTTTGCCGGGAAGGCCGGACTCGTCGGCCAATTTAACAAGCGTCGCGGGATCGGCCAGATTGAGCTGCTCTTCCCACACCGCCGGAAATGCGCGCCGCAAAAACGGATCGGGATCGTGGCCGGCTTGCAGCGCCGCGATCACCACGCCGTCGGCGAGCCGCGCGTTGAACGGCCAATTAGCCGGCTGCAGATGGAAATTCAAGCCGCGCTTGTCGCGCCAGCGCTGCAGCTCGACCATCCGGTAGCGCTGCCGCGCCGGATGGCGCTTCAGAAGCGGCAAGCCGCCGGTCTCCGAGAACAGATCGACCAGCGTCACCGGTTTGTGGTTCACTTTCGCGTCGCAGGAGCTTGCTACTTCCCGGAACAATTTGTGCCCGATATAGGCCCAGGGCGATTGCAGCGAAAAATAATAATCGATCTGACGTGACATGCGGACTCCCGGGAGAAAGAATATCGGCTTCCATCCCAACAGACCCGCTCACGCGATGCAAGATCGGTCCTGAACAGGCGGAATTATTTCACTCACCCGAGGCATCCAACGTGCGGCGCCCGAACCACATTCGGCGCCACAGCCCGTCCTTTCTCACGAACTGGTGATAGAGCGCAGCAGCTACATGCAAGCTGATAAATCCGACAAGCAGCAGCGCGACATAACCATGCGCGACAAAGCTCGGATAAATGTCAAAGCTTTCCGGCAGCGGGTCGCCCGAATGCTGGAACACGCTCTTATTGAGCCCGGCGAAGATCGCCGTCGCATAGCCGGACCCGACCATCAGCAGCACCAGAACATAGAAGCCGTAATGGGTGACCGGCGCGAGCCGGTCCAACAGCTGGCTGCCGGTCGTCGCCGGCGCCGGTCTCGACATCCGCATACGGATGATAAAGCGGATTACCATCAGCGCCAAGATCAACATTCCGACCGACATATGGATCAAGAGAATGTCGATCTTCTGCGGATCAACGTTAGGCATCGGTTCGAGCACCATAAACCCAATGCACAACATCGCGACGATCAGCACGGCAAGCAGCCAATGCAGCAACACCAGGAGCGGGTGATAACGGGACACCAAAATCGTTTTCATCTAAAGCCTCGCCGCCACGCGCTCGAGACCGGCAAGATACTTCTGCCAGCCGTAATTCGCGCCCTGATAATTGCCCTCATCCTGCAGCCGAAAACCCGACTGCTCCATGCGCAGGCGGGTGCCGCCGGCAAAATTCTCATAACCCAATGGTTATGAATTGGTCAAGACGAAGAAAATGGGCGCGTGAAATTTCTCCGGACGCGCGCGGAGCTATTGCACTGCGTGATCGCTCCACAGCGGGATCACGCCGGGGTTAAGAAAATCAAATAAATCAACAAGCTAGATGGTTATGACGCAATCTTGACTCGGTTAGACTCGGTCAGTATGGTCCGCGCGGCTTTTGAGGGTGACTGGGGCGTCATTTCCATCAACGCAAGCTTCGTTTCGGGTCTCTGCAGCATGGCTGAAGGCACGAAGAACGGCGGAAATGGAAGTCGCGATAAATCGCCTGACGAAGCTGCGCTTTCCGCAAGGCTCGGAAGTCTGGATCACCGGTTGTCCGCCACTCGTGACAGCCGAAAAATCGGGACTGACCCGTCCGGAAACGAGCAGGACGCGGCTCAGGCCAGGGCATCCGCCATGGCTGTCGGGCTTCGCCTCTCCTCCGAACTGGTCGCCGGCGTTCTTGTCGGAGCGGCTCTCGGTTGGGGTTTCGATCGTTTGCTGTCGACCTCGCCCTGGGGCCTCATCGTATTCTTGCTGCTTGGCTTTGTCGCCGGCGTGATCAATGTGATGCGGGCGGCGGGCGTGATGGCGAAGCAGTCCGAGCGGCTCTGACGCGTGCCTTTCGATGCGCGACTGAATGTTCGACATGATCCGCGAGAGATCGCGAAACCGATAGACTGAGACACGAATGGCCGCCGATCCAATTCATCAGTTCCAGATCACCAAGCTGTTCACCCTCGGTCACATTGGCGGACAGGAAATCGCGTTCACCAGTTCGTCGGCCTACATGTTTCTTTCGGTGGCGGTGATTTCGCTATTGATGATTGGCGGCTCCGCCGGACGGCAGCTTGTCCCGGGCCGTATTCAGTCGATCGCCGAACTGAGCTACGAATTCATCGCCAGCACCATCAGAAGCAACGCCGGCTCGGAAGGCATGAAGTTCTTCCCGCTGGTATTCTCGCTGTTCATGTTCATCTGCGTCTCGAACCTGGTCGGGATCATCCCATACCAATTCACCGTTGCCAGCCATCTCATCGTCACTGCCGCGCTGGCGTTTTTGGTATTCTTCACCGTGCTGTTCTACGGCTTGTACAAGAACGGCCTGAAGTTCTTCAACCTGTTCGTGCCGTCCGGCGTGCCGATCTACATCCTGCCGCTGGTCGTGTTCATCGAGGTGATATCATTCTTCCTGAGGCCGGTTTCGCATTCGGTACGACTGTTCGCGAACATGCTGGCAGGCCACATCGCTCTGAAAGTGTTCGCGAGCTTCGTCACCATGCTTGCGGCTTTCGGCATCGTCGGCTGGTTCGGCGCGGTATTGCCGCTCGGCTTGACCATCGCGCTGACCGCGCTCGAACTGCTGGTCGCGTTCCTTCAGGCCTACGTCTTCGCCATCCTCACCGTCATTTACCTCAACGACGCTATCCATCCGGGCCACTGATCCGGCCCATCTCAACAAACCTCAACAAGGAGTTCGTTTCATGGATCCGATTGCCGCGAAGTACATTGGCGCTGGTATTGCCTGCATTGGCATGGGTGGCGCCGGCGCCGGCGTGGGCATCATCTTCGGCAACTACCTCGCCGCCGCGGTGCGCAATCCGTCCGCAGCCCAGGGCCAGTTCGGCAACCTGATCTTCGGCTTCGCCGTGACCGAAGCGCTCGGCATCTTCTCGCTGCTGATCGCATTGCTGCTGCTGTTCGCGCTCTGATATAAATAAAGCCGATACAGGAGTAGCCCGTGGCTGAAAGTCATGGCGACGCCAAGGGCGCGACCGCCCACACCGAGGCAGAGGGCGGCCACAAGGCCCCCTTCCCGCCGTTTCAGAAGGACACCTTTGCTTCGCAATTGGTGTCGCTGCTGATCGCATTCGTCGCGCTCTATCTGATCGTCTCGCGAGTTGCGCTGCCGCGCGTCGGCGGCCTGCTCGACGAGCGGCAGAAGGCGATCGAGGGCGATCTGACCGAGGCCCAGAAGCTGAAGGACGCTTCCGACGCTGCGCTCAAAGCCTATGAGAGCGAGCTGGCGGCGGCGCGTTCCCGGGCGCAAGCGATCGGCGCCGAGACCCGGGAAAAACTCAATGCTGCGGCTGACGCCGAACGCAAGACGCTGGAAGAGCGGCTCGCGGTGAAACTCGCAGGAGCCGAAAAAACCATCGCCGCGACACGCGAGACGGCGATGAGCAATGTCCGCGGCATCGCCAGCGAGGCGGCCGCCGCGATCGTGCAGCGGCTCGCCGGCCTGGTCCCCGACGGCAAGTCGGTGGAAAGCGCGGTCGACGCGTCCTTGAAGGGATAACGACATGTTCGCCGAACCGGAATTCTGGGTCGCCGTCGCCTTCTTTATCCTGATGGGCGTCTTCGCCTATGTCGGCGTCCACCGCACCGTATTGAAGGCGCTCGATCATCGCAGCGAGCGCATCAAGACCGAACTCGACGACGCCCGCCGGCTGAAGGAAGAGGCGGCGAAACTGCTGGCGGAATACAAGGCCCGCCAGGCCAGCGCGGAGCGCGAGGCGCAGGACATCATTGCTTCCGCCAAGGCAGATGCCGAACGCATCGCGACCGAGGCCAAGGCCAAGATGGAAGATTTCGTCGCCCGCCGCACCAAGACCGCCGAGAGCAAGATCGCGCTCGCCGAAGCGCAGGCGCTGGCCGACGTCCGCGCCGCGGCGGCGGAGGCCGCCGTGACCGCGGCCTCCCGCATCCTGTCGCAATCGGTGAAGGGCGAGATCGCCGACGATCTGCTCGCCAAGGGCATCACCGAAGTCCGCGAAAAGCTGAACTGATCCTCTCGCGTCGTCCCTGCGAAAGCAGAGACCCATACGCCGTGCACGCTCGGTTTGGCACTGAAGCGCGACGGCTTTCGTAACAATCAACACCGGTGGTTATGGGTCCCTGCTTTCGGAGGGACGACGGACATTTGCGCGCACCCTATTTCTTCTTTTTCGCTACCTTCGGCTTTGGCTCCGGCGCCAGCGCCTGCGGATCGAAGCCGATATAGAAGATGTAATCGTCGCCGGTGTCACCCGGCGGCACCGGATAGATCAGGCCTTCCGCAACCAGGGTAAACGGCTCGCTCGCGTCTTCGGACATCGACACCGTGGTCTGGTAGGTTTTGGTGGCGATGGTTTTCTCCTGCACGCCGCCCTGCACCACCGCGACACGAAGCGGTATCGTGACGCTGGAAGGCGCACCGGCGGGACCTGCAATGACGCGGCCCTGAATGCCGATCCGCGCGGTGATCTCTTGACCGTTTACCGTGCATTGGCGCGCCGTGCGGGTGATCGTTGCCTGATAGCGTAAGTCGCTGCCGACCGGCTGCTTGCCCTGCACGGCCACGGCAAAGGTAGAGGCGCCGGCGCGAATGCTGACCGGCGGGCAGGTCAGATCGCTGCGGGGCGCGGGTGAAGCCACAGTTGGAGCCCCCTGAGCGGGCGGCTCGTCCGGCTTTCCGCCAAATAAACTCTTGAAGCGATCAGTCAACGATTGCGCCGATGCCGGCGCGGCGAGCACGCCGCAGCCCAACGCAAGCGAGACCGCGGCCAATATCGCGATCCTCCGACAGCGAATAGCCGCCATGATCTCTCGTTCATCTCGCATACGACGTCCTGGCACCTTAACCTGACCACCTTGCCCCGGGGGCAGCCTTATAACAGCGCAATGGCGGCGAAGCCGTGGCGTTCGCCAAAATCCGAAGGACCGCCTTAGCCCCGAAAATCCTCATGCAGCAGGCCGAACAGCAAATGGTCCTGCCAGACGCCGTTGATGCAGAGATAGCGCCGCGCCAGCCCCTCGCGGCAAAAGCCGCATTTCTCCAGCACCCGGATCGAGGGCGCATTGGAGGGGATGCAGGCGGCTTCGATGCGGTGCAGATTGAGCTCGCCGAACAGCGACGGCAACAGCACGCGCAGCGCCGCCGTCATGTAGCCGCGATGCGCATGCGGCTGGCCGACCCAATAGCCGATGGTGCCGGCTTGCACGATGCCGCGGCGGACATTTGCCAGCGTCACGCCGCCGATCATCGCCCCATCGATCTCGCGAAACACGATGAACGGATAGGAGCGATCGGCGGCGATGTCTTCGGCATAACGGCGCAGCCGCCGACGAAAGCCGGAGCGGGTCAGATCGTCGGACGGCCAGATCGGCTCCCAGGGAGTCAGATATTCGCGGCTCGATTCGCGCAAATGCGCCCATTGCAGGAAATCCGACATCTGCGGGGCGCGCAGCAACAGCCCGTGGCCGCGCGGGGCAAGCGCGGCCGGTCCGCTGGATGGAAGCCGAAACAGGGCCATCTGTGTTTACTCCGCGCTGCCCGAACCACTACAGCCTGATTCAACTGAGTTGAATCAGACTGTAGTGTTATCTCTTTGTTTGAGCATGATCTTTTCGGAAAACCGGTTCCCACTTTTCCGGATCATGCTCTGGCCAGGACGACGCCGCCTTCAATGCAGGCGCGCCTTGGCCTTCGACCGGGTCAATCCTTCCGCAAAAGACACCGCCGTGTCCAGACCCCTTCCGCTGCCGAGCGCCACAACCGCCGGGCGGCTGCGCGTCAAAAGCCCCCGCGCGGCGTTCCGGGTCGATTCGACGCTGACGGCATCGATCCGGGCGATCAGCTCCGCCACCGTCAACGGACGGCCATAGGCCAGCACGTGGCGCGCCAATTGCTCGGCGCGCGAGCTGCAGCTCTCCAGCGCCATCAACAGTCCCGCCTTCATCTGCGCCTTGGCGCGCGCGACCTCGGCTTCGGTCAGGGTTTCGACCGCGTCATTGATGACATCGACGATCACCTCCATCATTTCGGGCGCGTCGGCGGGATCGGTGCCGGTGTAGAGGCCGAAAAAGCCGGTGTCGGTATAAGGCGCATGGAAGGTGTAGATCGAGTAGCACAATCCGCGCTTCTCGCGCACTTCCTGGAACAGCCGCGACGACATCCCGCCGCCGAGCGTGTTGGTGAAGACCTGCAAGGAAAACAGCGACAGGTCGGTCTGCGGCACGCCCTCCAGCGCCAGCGTCAGATGCGCCTGCTCGAGTTCGCGATGCACGACGCGCGAGCCGCCTTTGCCGAACATCGCCGGTTGCGGTTTTGGCGCGGGCGTGCCCTCGAAGCTTGAAAACCGTTCCGCGACCTCCTCGACCACCCGCTTGTGATCGACGGAGCCCGCCGCCGCCACCACCATGTCGGGACCGCGATAATGCGTCGACAGATAGCCGCGCAGCGTATCGCGGTTAAAACCTTTCAGCGTTTTTGCCGTCCCCAATAGCGAGCGCCCCATTGGCTGTTCCGGGTAACACAATTCGTTGAGATGCTCGAACACCACGTCGTCGGGCGTGTCCTGCGCCGCCCCGATCTCCTGCACGATCACGCTCTTCTCGCGCTCCAGCTCATCCGGCACGAAGGAGGGATTGGTGAGAATGTCGGACAGCACATCGAGCGCCAGCGGCACGTCGGCCTTCAACACCCGCGCATAATAGGCCGTGGTTTCGGTCGAGGTACCGGCGTTGAGATCGCCGCCCACCGCCTCGATCTCCTCGACGATTTCGCGCGAAGAGCGCCGCGTGGTGCCCTTGAACGCCATGTGTTCCAGAAGATGCGAGATGCCGTGCTCGTTCGGCTTTTCGTCGCGGCCACCGACACCGGCCCAGACTCCGAGCGCCGCGGTTTCCAGATGCGGCATAGTCTCGGTAACCACGGTGAGGCCGGAGGCAAGTTTGGTGACATTGA
>Ga0209328_10000136_pt1 | contig 15340 bp, 14 predicted proteins | sample JacPinW_OM3H0_M1_FD_187954 | JGI IMG/M metagenome (GOLD analysis project Ga0209328, IMG submission 187954) | Forest soil microbial communities from Algoma, Ontario, Canada - Jack Pine, Ontario site 1_JW_OM3H0_M1 (SPAdes) (version 2) | ecosystem: Environmental > Terrestrial > Soil > Boreal... | reverse complement strand
GATGGTCCGGCCGTGCTCCTGCCCCGCCAGCAAGCGAAGCTGGCAAGGGGCACCAAAGACAAGGAGCACGCCATGTCTCAGACACCCAATACCGCGATCTGGTCAATCGCGACCGGGTCGTGCCGGCGACAGGTCCGGCCATGTCCGCTGTGCCGCTAAAGCGGAAGCGCGCCGCGTTCGCTATCGGGAAAAACCGACGGGCTACATGCCCCAGCGCAAGGCCGGCGTATGAACCGGGGCGTCCCACAGGCGCTTTGTCTCTTCGTCCAGGCCGGACATCGTCACCGAACAGCCGGCCATGTCGAGCGAGGTGACGAAATTGCCGACCAGGGATCGGACGACGACGCTGCCGGCGGCTTCGAGCCGTGTGCGGACGGCGTCATACATCAGATAAAGCTCCGACAGCGGCGTTCCGCCAAAGCCGTTGACCAGCAAAATAATCTCGCCGCGCGCGCGCGCGCCGAGATCAGCGGTGATGGCGTTGACCATCTCGGCCGCGATCTCGGCCGCCGGCATCAGTTTCACACGACGTCGGCCGGGCTCGCCGTGGATCCCGACGCCGATCTCCATCTCGTCCTCGGCGATCTCGAAGGTCGGCTTGCCGGCCGCCGGAACCGTGCAGCTGGTCAGCGCGATTCCGATCGAGCGCGTCGCCGCATTGACGCGATCGCCCAGGATCTTCAACGCAGCCAAGCTGCGTCCCTCTTCGGCGGCGGCGCCCACGATCTTTTCCACGATCAGCGTGCCGGCAACGCCGCGCCGCCCGGTCGAGAAGGTCGACTTCTCGACCGCAACGTCGTCATCGGTAACCACGGTCGCGATCGGCTTTTCCGACATCTCGCGCGCCATCTCGAAATTCATGATGTCGCCCTCGTAATTCTTGACGATGAACAACACGCCGCCACCGGTGTCGGCCGCTTCGGCGGCGGCGAGAATGAGATCGGGCGTCGGCGAGGTAAAAACCTGACCAGGAACCGCCGCATCCAGCATTCCCTGCCCGACGAATCCGCCATGCAGCGGCTCGTGACCGGAGCCGCCGCCCGATACCAGCGCGACCTTTCCAGGTTTGAGATGCCGCCGCTGTACGAACGGCGCCTGCTCGCCGATGCGCACGATGTCGGAATGTGCGGCCGCGAAGCCGGCAAGACTTTCGCTCACCACGTCCTCGGTGGCGTTGATCAGTTTTTTCATCGTAACCTCCCTTAAGCGTCCGTCCTTGAGCGCCCTTTGGGCGTCAGGTGTCCTCGATCAGCCTTGCGACTTTTTCCGCGAATTCGCTGAGCAGCGAGTCGAGCTTGTGGTTTTTCTGTTCGCTGCCAAGATCGGGTAGCATCAAAGTCAGACGTCTGGATCGCTCCCGCTCTTTCAAGAGCAACAGCCGCCGCGGGTGCGCCCGGTGATAGGCTTCGAGAAATCTATCCCTTTCCTGCGTCGAGAAGTGGCAGGTCTGGATGATCGGATGAACGTGCTGGGCCGGGATCGGCGTCTGATAGGCCGGATTTGCGATCTGCGTGATAAAACTGCGGTTCTTGCCGAGCGCTTCGGCCAGACGCTGGCGCATGCCGGACGGCCGCTTGTCCAGCACATCCCGCAGCACCGCCTTGTAGGCGGCGATCAGGTCCTGAGAACCCACAGGCGTTGCTTGCGTGCTCATGCGACAGGGCCGGCATAACGCGCGATCGCGGCCCGCACCGGTCCGAGCGCCCCGGGCGCGACCGAAAAAATGCGCAAGCCCTGATCGAGCAGTGCAGCGACCTGTTCGGGGTCGCCGGCAAGGTCGCCGCACAGGCTCGCCTCGCGGCCCGCACCATCCGCATACTCCACGACATGCCTGATCAGATTGAACACCGCCCGCGAGGGCTGGGCCAGATCGGCGAGCTGCGGTTCGTCGCGGCTCGCGGCCGCCACATATTGAATGAGATCATTGCTGCCGATCGAAAAGAAGTCGGCATTAAAATCCTCGATCGTCAGCGCCGCTGCCGGCACCTCGACCATCATGCCGAGCGGCGGCATTTTTGCATGGCGTCCCTCGCGATGCAGTGCTTCGAGGGCTTGCTCGAACAGCACGCGGCACTGATCGAGTTCCTTTGCCACCGTGACCATCGGAATCATGACCTTGAGATTTCCGACCGTTGCGGCGCGGGCCAGCGCCCGCAACTGCTGGCGAAACACGTCGAGATGCCGCAACGACAATCGCACGCCGCGCACGCCGAGAAACGGATTGATGTCGCCTTGCTGCGTCAGCCCGGCGATCGGCTTGTCGCCACCGGCATCGAGCGTGCGGATGGTCACCGGTTTACCGGCAGCCCATTCGAGCATGCGCTTGTAGATCTGGTATTGCTCTTCTTCAGTGGGGAGTTTTTCACGGCCCTGAAAAAGGAACTCGGTCCGCATCAATCCGATCCCGTCGACGTGAGAGGGATCGAGACCTTCAAGTTCGGCAAGGCCGGTGACATTGATCATGACCTGAACCAGCTCGCCGGTTGCGGTAAGCACAGGACCTTTGAACGACGTCATGGCTTGCCGGGCTTTCGACTGCTCGGCACGACGCTGATCGTAGACAGCTCGCGTATCGCTATCGGGATTGACAATGAGAAGCCCGGCGTCGCCATCGAGCACCGCGTCGGTGCCGTTTTCGAGACGATCGACGTCGACTCCGACGATCATCGGCACGCCGCGGGATCGCGCGAGAATGGCAACATGGCTGGAGGGGCTTCCCCGCCGCAGCACCAATCCGCCGTCGCGCCAATCGGTCGCCAAAAACATCGACGGCGGCATGTCGTCGGCCGCGACGATCGCGCCGGATGGCAAGGCCTGATCGGCCTCCCCCGCCAGATGCCGCAGCACGCGATCGCGCAAGTCCCGCAAATCGGAGGCGCGGGCACGGAAATAAGCATCGTCGGCGTCATCGAACGACGCGATTTGCGCGGCAAGCGCTGTACTCCACGCGCCATGCGCGGCCTCGCCACCGGCGATCAGCGCGAACGCGGGCTCGGCTAGATTATCGTCTTCCAGAAGCGCGATCTGGAACGACAAGATGGCTTCCGCATCATCGTCGCCGGCGTGTTGCGCGAGCACGGTAAGAGCCGTTTTGGCAGCCAGCAGCGCATCGACAAGTGCCCGATGTTCTTCCGCCACAGTCCGGGATTGGCTTGTTTCGTGCTTCGCGGGAGCCAAGCGCACGAGCGGGCCCAGCGCTATTCCGGGAACAGCGGGTCTCCCTTCAATGCGCTGCGCGGCTCGCCGCGTTCTATCGTCCATCCTGGAAATCTCCGTCGACAAGCGTCACCAGCGCCTCAAGTGCGGCCTTCGCGTCACTCCCCTCCGCGCGAAAATAGATCGTGGAATCCTTCGGCGCCTTGGTCGCCATCACCTTGACGATGCTCTTGGCGTCGACCCAGGGTCCATCCGGCGACAGGCCCAGATCGATCCGCGATTCAAAGGCTTTTGCGAGTTTGGTCAGCTTGACCGAAGGGCGCGCATGCAAGCCCACCTCATGTCGCATTAGCACCGATGCCCGCAGTTTATTCATCACGCTTTCCTGCATCAAACCGGCGTCAGCTCTTCGGCGGTGCGGCGCACCGCCTCGAGCGTCGCTCCCGACGCCGCTTCGGTCGCCGCCATCACCGCGCCTTCGACCACCGGCGCGTTGCAAACGACCACGCGGCTACGGCGGTCTTCCGGCAACATCTCGATCGCCATCTCGCTGTTGGTTTCCGCGCCGCCGAGGTCGACCAGAATGGCAACGCCCTTTTCCGACCACGCCTGATCAATCGCCTTCATGATCGCTTCGACGCTGGTACCCAATCCGCCGCCGGGATCTCCGCCGCACCAGCCGAGCGGCACCTCGCGGCCGACCATCTGCTCGACCATGAGCGCGGTGCCCCGGGCGACGTCCGCCGAGTGAGACACAATGACGATGCCGACATTTTCGCTCATGCTAGTCCTTCCATGAATTCTGCGACCGCATCGACGATCAACGCGGAGGACCGCGCGCCGGGGTCCATGTGACCGATGCTGCGGTCGCCCAGAAACGACGCGCGTCCGCGGATCGCCCGCATCGGGATGGTCTTTTCGGCGGCGGCCCTGGCTGTCGCCTTGAGCCGCGCGGTCAAATCGTCGCCGCCCTCGCGCAACACCCGGGCCACGGGAGTGAGCACGTCGAGCATGGTCTTCTGGCCGACATCGGATTTTCCGCGCGCCTTGACGGCTTCAATCGCGGCGGCAAATGCCTCGGCGGCCTGCTCACGCGTCGGCTCGTCCGCCAGCGACTTGCCGAGCGACATGAAGAGCGTGCCGTAGAGCGGGCCGGACGCGCCGCCTACTCTCATCACAAGCGTGGTCCCGACGCCCTTCAGCGACTCGCCGAGATTCTTGGCGGAAAGCTCGTCGACGGCTGCCAGCACCGCTTCGAAACCGCGCTTCATGTTGGCGCCGTGATCGCCATCGCCAATGGCGCGATCGAGATCGGTGAGCTCGTCGGCGCTCGCAATGACACGGCGCGCCACGGTTTCGAACAGGCGTTTGCGGGCTTCGCGATCGATCGTCATGCACGCCCCCCTACGCCATCGCTTCCGACCCGGTTGCCGGCCTGATCGAAATAAAGCGGCTCGGTGAACTCGAGCGAGACCTGATCGCCGGCCTTTAGCTCCTGGACCGGGTCCGCCAGCGTCACCAGCGAATGGGTCGCGAGTTTTAGATGGACGTGGTTCTGGTCGCCGAGATGCTCGACCCAATGGACCTGTGCGAGCGGTCCCGGATGATCGGCCGAGGAAATCTTGATATGCTCGGTGCGCAAGCCGACGGTCCGCGCCTCGCGCGGCATCTTGTCGGTACGGAGTAGCTCGGCAGGGATCAGGTTGATGGCAGGCGTGCCGAGCCGGCTTGCGACATAGGCGCTGTTCGGCCGTTCATAGATCTCGCGCGGGGTACCGAGTTGAATCAGAACCCCCTCGCTCATGACGCCGATCCGGTCCGCCATCGTCATGGCCTCGATCTGGTCGTGCGTCACGTAGAGGATCGTGGTTCCCAATTCGCGCTGGATGCGTTTCAGTTCAAGGCGCAATTCGGCGCGAAGCTTTGCATCCAGCGAGGACAGCGGCTCGTCCATTAGATAGACCGCGGGCTCGCGGACCAGCGCGCGGCCGATCGCGACCCGCTGCATCTCGCCACCGGAAAGCGCGGTCGCGCGGTTGTCGAGCTTGCGCTCGATATGCAGCAGTTCCGCTACCTGCTGCACGCGCCGACGCACCGCCATCTCATTCGTCCGCCGCGCCGGCGAGCGCAGCGGAAACGCCAGATTGTCGTAGACCGTCAGATGCGGATAAAGCGAATATTGCTGGAACACGAAGGCGACGTCGCGCGCCGCCGGCACTGCCGCCGTCACGTCGCGTCCCTGGATCACTACATTGCCGCGATCGGGCTGCTCGAGGCCCGCGATCAATCGCAGCGTCGTCGTCTTGCCGGCGCCGGTCGGACCGAGCAGCACGACAAATTCACCGTTCGCAATGGAAAGTGAAAGGTCACGGACCGCTTCGACCGCGCCAAAACTCTTGCTGACTTCGACAAGGGCGACCTCAGCCATGACGTCCCCCTGCGTAAAGCGCCGAGGACAGTGCCTGTCCGCTCGCCGCGTCGAACAGGGAAAGCCGGTCCGGCCGCAGCGCGAGCCCGACCTGTTCGCCGACCCGGACGGTATTGGCCGATGGCAGTCGCGCCTTGATTTGCCCATTGGCCGTCGTCACGGTGACGATCTGCGTGGTGCCGAGATATTCGGCGCCGATCACCCGGCCGCGCAATTGCGATTGATCGGCGAACGACACGTTCTCGGGCCGGACGCCGAGTGCAAACTTGCCCTCGGCACGATCCTCGAACACTTCAGGCATTTCGACGGGAACGCCGTCGATCCGGATGCTGCGATCGCCACGGCGCAGCGAGGCCTCGACATTGATAAAACTCATCGGCGGCGCGCCGATGAAATCGGCCACGAACATCGTGTTGGGGCGATCGTAGATCTCCTGCGGCGTGCCGATCTGCTCGACCAGGCCCTGATTCATGATGACGATACGGTCCGCCATCGCCATCGCCTCGAGCTGGTCGTGGGTGATGTAAACCGTGGTCGCGTCGATGCGATCATGCAATTCGCGCAGCTCCCCGCACATCAATCTGCGAAACTCCGAATCGAGCGCGCCGAGCGGCTCATCCATCAGAAATGCCTTGGGCCGGCGCACGATGGCACGTCCCAGCGCAACGCGCTGCCGGTCGCCGCCGGAGAGCCCGCCGACCCGACGATCGAGGAGATGATCGATCCTCAGAAGCTTCGCGGTTTCCTCGACGCTCTTTTTAATCTCGGCGCGCGGGTAATTCTGGCATTTCAATGGAAAGCCGATGTTCTGGCGCACGTTCATGTGCGGGTAGAGCGCAAACAGCTGGAACACAAAGGCAATGTCGCGCGCCGACGCCGGCAGCGCGGTGACGTCTTCGCCATCGAGCAGGATGCGGCCCGAGGTCGGCAGTTCGAGTCCCGCCATCATCCGCAAGGTGGTGGTCTTGCCGCAACCGGACGGACCGAGGATGACGAAGAACGAGCCCTGATCGACCGTGAAGTCCACGCCCTTCACCGCGGTGAACGAACCGAATGTCTTGGCGACGTGCTCTACCTTGATCTCTGCCATATCAGCTCAATCCGGAAAATGGCTGACGATCACAAAGCCGATCGTGCCGGCCAGGATCGTGACGAAGGAATAGCTATAGAGGTCCAAGGACAGCGGCTGCATCAGCATCACCACCCCAAGCCCGATCAGCGCCATCGCAGCCACCTCGCAGGGGCCGCGGCGCAGCCAGAGTGGCCATCTCGATGGGACTTGCGCCAGTCTCTCGGTCATTTGCGCACCGCCCCGAAGGTGATGCCGCGCAACAAATGCCGACGCAGCAGGATGGTGAAGCACAGGATCGGGATGAAGAATAAAGTCGTTGCGGCTGCGACCGCGGGCCAGTCCTGGCCGCCCTCGCCGATGATGAAGGGAATGAACGGCGGCATGGTCTGGGCGTCGCCGCTGGTCAGCAGCACCGCGAAGGCATATTCGTTCCAGGCGAAGATCAAACAGAAGATCGCGGTTGCCGCGATGCCGGTGGTTGCCTGCGGCAGCACCACCTTGAAGAAGGCCTGTAGCCGCGAGTAGCCGTCGACCATCGCGGCCTCTTCATATTCGCGCGGGATTTCATCCATGAATCCCTTCAACAGCCATACCGCCAGCGAAACGTTGACGGCGGTGTACAAGAGAATCATCCCGAGCTTGGTATCGGTGAGCCCAAGCTGCCGGAACATCAGATAGATCGGGATCGCGACCGCAATCGGCGGCATCATCCGTGTCGACAGGATGAAGAACAGCAGATCGTCGGCCAGCGGCACCCGAAAGCGCGAAAACGCGTAAGCGGCGATGGTCCCAAAGCACACCGCAAGGAAGGTCGAGCCGAAGCCGATCACCATCGAGTTCACAAAGCGCGGCACCACTTTCGACGGCCCGCCGATCACCATGTTGCGCGAGCGTACCAGCCGTTCGTACCAGGTCTGCGGCGGCGGCAGGCTTGCCAGGAATTCGGGCGTCTGCCGCGAGCGCGTGGTGAACAGGTTGACGTAGCCTTCCACCGATGGCTCGAATAGAATTTTTGGCGGATAGGCGATCGAATCCGGCGGGGTCTTGAATCCCGTGAGGAAGATCCACAACAACGGCAGGATGGTCACGATCGCATAAGTCACGACAATGATCGAAGCCATCGTCTTCGACCATCGTGATGGCTCCGCCACGGAATATGCACCGGCGCTGATGCTCATCGCTGCTTCACCCGGTTGAGGGCTTTGACGTAGATGTTCGCCGCACCAAACACGGTGACGAACAGAATGATCGCGAGCGCCGACGAATAGCCGGTGCGCCATTTCTCGAATGCCTCGCGCTTCAAGGTGATCGAGGCGACTTCCGTGGTCGATCCCGGGCCGCCCGAGGTCAAGAGATTGACCATGTCGAACATCTTGAAGTTCTCGATCGCCCGGAAAAGAATGGCGAGCATCAAGAACGGCATCACCATCGGCAGCGTGATCGACCAGAACTGCCGCCAGGGCGAGGCACGATCGACCTCGGCTGCCTCATAGATGTAGTCCGGTATCGAGCGCAAACCCGCAAGGCAGATCAGCATCACATAGGGCGTCCACATCCAGGTATCGACCATGATGATCGACCAGGGCGCCAGCTTGACGTCACCGATCATCTGGAACGAGCTCGGGTCTACCCCGGTGAGCAGCGCGATCGCGCTGTTGAACAGTCCGATCTGCGGCTGCAGCAGAAAGGTCCAGAAATTGCCGACCACCGCCGGCGACAGCATCATCGGCAGCAGGATGATCGTGGTCCAAAAACTGTGACCGCGGAATTTGCGGTTGATCAGGAGTGCCAGCCCAAAGCCGAGCACCAGTTCGAGCGCGATCGACCACAGCACGAAATGGGCGGTCGCCTGCATGGCGTGCCACACCTCGCCGTCGGTTAAAATGTCGCGGTAATTGTCGAGGCCGATATAGCGGATCGGCGCATTGGGACGATTGGCCCGGTAGTTGGTGAAGGAGAGCTGGATCGTCCACAATAGCGGAAAAATGTTGATCGCGAGCAGCAGCAGTACCGACGGCGTGATGAACAGCCAGGCGATGGCCTTATCGGACATGCCGCGGAATCGCAATGCCAGTCGGCGTGGCGTCCGGGCAACGGCCTGCTCGGCGAGAGTGCTCATGTTTGCCCTGTCGTTCACAGATCCGGTACACGCTCAAGGAGGCGGTCTCCCGATCCCCAAAGGGATCGTCGAGGATCGGGAGACCTGTGGTTGATCAGACTAGATCTTACCTTCGTCCTTGAACACCTTTTGCCAATCCTTGACCAGAAGATCGAGCGCTTCCTGCGCCGTGCCCTTGTCGGCCACGACGTAGTCATGGACGCGTTTCTGCATGTCGAGCAGCAGCTCGGCATAAGAGGGCTCAGCCCAGAAGTCTTTCACCATATCCATCGACTTCAGGAAGTCGGCGGCAAATGGCGCACTCTTCGCGAAGCCCGGATCGTTGAGCACCGCCTTGTGGCAGGAATAGCCGCCGAGCGCCCACCACTTCTTCTGCACGTCGGGCTGCGCGAACCATTTGATGTAGGCGAGCGCGTCGTCCCGGTGCTCGGAGTAGGAGACGACCGAGATCCCCTGCCCGCCGAGCTGAGTGAACTGATATTTCTGCTTCGGATTGACGAAGAAGCCGATCTTGTCGCCGCCGACATTCGGATCCTTGTAGAGGCCGGGGAAGAACGCGAAGAAGTTCATCTGCATCGCGACCTGTCCGGACTTGAAGGCATCGAGGCCCTCCGACATGTAGGCATTGCTCATGCCGGGCGCGGTGCAGCACTTGTAGAGGGACTTATAGAATTCCAGTCCCTTGACCGCGTCGGGCGAATTGACAAAGCCCGCCATCTCATAGGGCTTCTTCGGATTTTCGTATTGGAAACCCCAATCGTACAGCACGTTGGTCACGCCCATCGTGATGCCTTCGGAGCCACGCTCGGTATAGATGTAGGCACCGTAGACCTTCTTGCCGTCGATCTCGCGTCCCTGGAAGAACTCGGCGATCTGTTTGAGTTCATCATAGGTCTGGGGCGGGGCAAGGTCGCGGCCGAACTTCTTCTTGAATTCGGCCTGGATTTCCGGCCGGGCGAACCAGTCCTTGCGGTAGGTCCAGCCGATCGCGTCGCCCATGGCCGGCAGCGCCCAATAATTCGGAGTGTTCTTGGGCCATTCGGAATAGCCGACCACGGTTGCCGGCATGAAGTCGTCCATCGAAATCTTCTCTTTGGCGAAGAAATCGTTGAGCTTGACGTAGTGGCCATTCTCGGCAGCGCCGCCGATCCATTGGCTGTCACCGATAATGACGTCGCAGAGTTTTCCCTTCGAGTTGAGTTCGTTGAGGAAGCGGTCGGCGTAGCTCGTCCACGGGACGAACTCATACTTCATCGCAACTCCGGTCTTGCTGGTGAAGTCTTTCGAAAGTTCCACCAGCGCGTTGGCCGGGTCCCACGCCGCCCAGCACAACGTCAATTGCTTTGTCTGGGCAACGGCCTGACTGCCGAGACACGAGGCGACCACAACCGCGGTCACCCCCAATGCACGCATCGTTTGGATCATTACAACCTCCCTGTTGTCGCAGGCGATTGCCTGCTCGTCTTGCCAATCACGCTTCGCCATCCCGGCGGTCATGCACGCAGACTAGTCCGCTTCGCTCTAAAGTGAGGGCGAGGCTATGTTTAGTATTATTGTTAAGTCGGAGCCTTTCACTAAACATATTGGGTGTCAATCAGGGCGTCTAAATCTTTTTCCAAAGCGAAGTAATTGCTGCAGTGCAACCGTTATCGGTCCGACATCGCGCGCAGACCAATCGACGTGTGGGAGTCCACCTTGTTTAGTGAATTTGGCTGACAAGGCCTTCTGCGCGTTCGCGGATTCGCCCGCGATGGCGAGGCGCGGCTACTGCGTCAAACCGCTTGCGGGCTCCGCTTCCGGCTGAGCCTCCCGACTGAGAAAGATTTTCCGCAGCGCAGGCGCAACGACCAGCAGAAGGATAGGTCCGATGAACATGCCGCCCACCACCACCGTCGCCAACGGACGCTGCACCTGGCTGCCGATCCCGTGCGAGAGCGCCGCCGGAAACAATCCGACGCCGGCGGAGAGCGCCGTCATCAACATCGGGCGCATGCGCTGCTCGGCACCGTGAAACACCGCTTCGGCGATTTCCATGCCGGAAGCGCGCAGCTCGCGGAAATAAGTGATGTTGAGGATCCCGTCCATCACGGCGACGCCAAACAGCGAGATAAAACCGATCGCCGCCGAGACGCTGAAATCTAGACCGGCGAGATAAAGCGCGATCAGGCCGCCGCCCACCGAAAACGGGATGCCGGCGACCGCCAACAGGCTGTCGCGCAGCGAATTGAACAGGCCATAGAGCAAAATGAGGATCAAGAGCAGCGTGATGGGAACAACGATCATCAGCCGCTGTTTGGCATTTTGCAAATCCTCAAACTCTCCCGCCCAGAGGATCTGGTACCCGTTCGGCAGTTTTACAGCTCTCGCAACGCGCTCCTGGGCTTCGGCAACGGTACTGCCGAGATCGCGGCCACGGACACTGAATTTGACCGGGATGTAACGCTGGCTGCGCTCGCGGTAGATGAAGGAGGCCCCCGTATCCAGCGAGATGTCGGCGAGTTCGCTCAAGGGAATATAGGCGTTGGTTCCCGACGGTGTCGAATAGGCTACCTTAACCGTGCGGATCGTATCGATGCTCTGGCGAAATTTCGGATCGAGCCTGACCGCCAGGCTGAACTGACGGTCGCCTTCCAGCACCGTCGTCGCGTTGGTGCCGCCAAGCGCCGCCTGCACGACAGTATTGACGTCGCCGGTATTGAGGCCGTAGCGGGCAGCCTTTTCGCGGTCGACCCTGATGTTGAGGTTGGGCTGACCGAGCACGTGAAATATTCCGAGGTCGGCGACGCCCTGCACTTTTGTCATTTCGGCCATCACCTGGGTCGAGAGCTGTTCCAACACCTTAAGGTTTGGTCCGACAATCTTGACCGAGTTGGCGCCCTTGACGCCCGACAAGGCCTCTTCGACGTTGTCCTGGATGTATTGCGAAAAATTGAATCCGATGCCCGGCAGCTCGTCGCTGAATTCCTTCTGCAGCTCTTCGGTCAGCGCCTCCTTGGTGAGGTGGGCCGGCCATTCGTCGAAAGGCTTTAATGGCGCGAACAATTCGACATTGGAGAATGGCGAGGCGTCGCTGCCATTATCGGGACGGCCGTGCTGCGACACCACGGTGATGACTTCCGGATGCCGCAACAGGATCTCGCGCATCTTCGCGGTCGCCGCAGTGCCGGCATCGAGCGAGATCGTCGGCGGCATCGAGGCCCTGATCCAGAAATTGCCCTCCTCCAGCGCCGGGAGGAATTCGCTGCCGAGCCGCGACGCGGCGCCGGCGCTCAGCACCAGAAACAATATCCCGAGCGTCACTGCAACTCCGGTGCGCGACAGCGCCCATCGCAGCACAGGCGTGTAGGACGCGCGCAGGGCCCGAACGATAACGGTTTCGGTCTCTTCGATTTGCTTGGGCAGTACCAGCGACGCCAGCACCGGCGTCACGGTGAATGTCGCCAGCAAGGCGCCGGCGAGCGCATAGCCATAGGTTCGCGCCATCGGCCCAAAAATCTGGCCCTCGACGCCTTGCATCGTAAACAGCGGCACGAATGCGGTGACGGTGATGGCAGCGGTAAAGAACACGGCCTTGTCGACCTGCAGCGCGCTGATGAAGATCAAGCGCAACCGCTCGGTCCAGGTCTTGTTCGATGTCCGGTCGGCAGCCGCTGCTGCGGTCGGATCGGGCCCCCAAAAACCCTCCGCCAACCGGCTGAGCAGCGACTGGCGGTGCTCGGTGGTCGACTGGAAATTCCGATAGATGTTTTCCATCATGATCACGGCGGAATCGACGATGATGCCGAAATCGACCGCGCCGAGCGACAACAGGTTGGCGTCCTCGCCGCGCAGCACCAGAATGATGATGGCAAAGAACAACGCGAACGGAATGTTCGCACCGACGATGACGGCGCTGCGCAGGTCGCCGAGAAACACCCACTGGATCAGGAAAACCAGCAGACAGCCAAAGACAAGGTTATGCAGCACGGTGCGCGTGGTGACGCCGACCAGCGAGCTGCGGTCGTAATACGGGACGACCTTGACACCCGGCGGCAGGCTGCCATCGGAATTGAGCTTTGCGACTTCGGCCTGAACCCGCGGAATGATGTCGTTGGTGTGCTGGGTTCGTCCCATCACCACGATCGCGGTCACAACGTCATCCTCCTTGTCGCGGCCGGCGATGCCGAGCCGCGGCACGTATCCGACCGAGACTTTCGCGATATCCTTGACCTGGATCGGCAGGCCGCCCGACTGGATCAGGACGACATTTCCGACATCCTCGACCCTAAAACCCTTGGTCACGTCGTCAGCGCCACCGCTATCGATCAAGCCGATGCCGCGGATGTTGACCGATTGCTGGCCGATCGTGATCTCGCGGCCGCCGACATTGATGTTTGAATTGGCGAGTGCCGAGATTAGTTGCGGCACGGTGATGTTGTAGGCTTCGAGCTTCTCGGTATTCGCTTCGACGCTGAACTGTTTGGTGGTACCGCCCCAGGAGTTGATCTGGACCACGCCCGGAATGGTCAGGAGCCGCCGCGTGACGACGTAATCCTGCAAGGTCCGCAGATTGGTGAGCCCAAAGTGCGGCGGGCCGACGAGCTGGTAGCGATAGATTTCCCCGACCAGGCTCGACTGCTGGATCGTCGGCACCAGACTGCCCGGCAGGCTGACATTCTGCTGCAGGCTGATCGATGCTTGGGTCAGCGCGAAATAGTAGTCGACGCCGTAAGCGAATGTCACCCGAACGAACGACAAGCCATAGAACGACGTCGAGCGGATGTTGACCACACCGGGTGTCGGGTAGAGCCCGACTTCCATCGGGATGGTGTAGTATTTCTCCATCTCTTCGGCGGAGAGACCGGCGGCTTGCGCGGTGATTTCGAGGATCACCGGCGCCGGATTCGGATAGGCCTCGATATTCAGTTTGGTGAACGCCACCAATCCCGCCGCGCAAAACACGACGAGACCCAGCACGATGATCGCGCTGCGCGTCAGGCCAAATTCGAGGACGGATTTGATCAAGGGATCTACCGGTGCTTGTCGAATGGGCGCTTAGAGGGGCTTAACCATCGGCTCCCAGCAGAAGCTTGTTGTTGAGAAAGACCGCGCCATCGGTGACCACCAGTTCGCCCGCCTCGAGACCCTCCGTGATCTGGCTAAAGCCGCGCGGTCGCTGGATGCCGACCTTGACGGTCCGCTTCACAAAGCGCCGGCGGTCGGCGGTCGCCCACACCGTCATCGTGCCGTCGCCCTCTCGGACCACCGCCTCGGCCGGTACCGCGAGAGAACGGGTCGGATCCCCGATCCGGATCACAAAACTTGCGAACATCCCCGATCTCAGGAGGTGTTGCGGATCGGCGATCTCGGAGCGAACCAATTGCCGATGGGTATTTGGGTCGATCATCGATCCGACCGTGGTGACGTGCCCTTTGAAAACCGTGTCGGGATATGCGGGCACCCTCACCTCGACTTCCTGCCCCACTTTGTAAGCCGGCGCGTCGGTCTCGATGACATTGGCGATCATCCACATCGTGGACAAATCCGCGACCGTATAAGGCGCCGGCGCATTGCCCGGCTGGGTCAAAAACCCTGGAGCCGCATTGCGCGTGACGATCCTTCCTGAAATCGGACAAGGCACCAGCAGCGTCGAATCGACCTTTCGTTCCGCGAGGATTTGATCGATCTCAGCGTCGGTCTTTCCGAAGATCCGGACCGCGTTCTTGGCTGCTTTAAAATTCCCCTCCGCGGTCTGCTGGTCGGAGGTCGCCTGATTGACATCCTTCTGCGAGCTGCCTCCCGTTTTGAGAAGGTCGCTGAGACGGGTCAGCGTCCGGGTCTGCAATTCGAGCACGCCGGCGGTGGCGAGCAGGTTCGATTCAGCCTGCAGCAGATCAGGGCTGTCGATCGTAAACAGGATGTCGCCCTGCTTGACCTCATCCCCGAGATTGTAAAACGCTCTGAGGATTTTGCCCGGATACTGGGAAAATACCTGGACCAGCACGTGCTCGTTGAAGTCGATGGTGCCGACGGAGCTCTTCAACACCTCAAAATTGCGCCATTCGACCGGCCCGATCTTGAGCGATCCGGTTTGCTTTTCGGTCAGTTCGACGGATTGCGCATCCTCACCGTTTGCGGCGGTCTGAGCCCGCGAATTGGTCGCCGCGTCGACGTTGGCGGTAGGCGCGAAATAACGGCCGCCGAAAATCGCCGCAGCGCCGATCACCAATAATACGGATGCGATTTTCGACAGCGTCTGCTTCGAAAACGCGCCAGGTAATTTCACGTCGATGTTCCCAGTCGGCAACCTGCGGACGACGCCCCGTGGCCAGGCGTTCACGGCCGCCGTTCGTCGTCCGAGAGAAAAATCTCAGCCGATCTAGACCCGCCCCACTTACAGAAACCTTACAAAGCGCTCCCATCATGCTAAATTCAAGTGCAAGTGATGAGATTATCAGCAATAGTTAATTGACTGCGACAACTCGTCCGCTGGCGCTGGATTGAGCTCTCCCGGCAGGTTTTTGATGCCCGTCATCAGCATCCCAAGACTCGGGGAGCGCTTGCTTACACCAGCATTTCAGATCAT
>Ga0209328_10000135_pt1 | contig 15343 bp, 14 predicted proteins | sample JacPinW_OM3H0_M1_FD_187954 | JGI IMG/M metagenome (GOLD analysis project Ga0209328, IMG submission 187954) | Forest soil microbial communities from Algoma, Ontario, Canada - Jack Pine, Ontario site 1_JW_OM3H0_M1 (SPAdes) (version 2) | ecosystem: Environmental > Terrestrial > Soil > Boreal... | reverse complement strand
AGCTGGGTCCAGCCGGCCTGAAGCGACTGGTAGGCGTCGCGGTTCCTCGCCTTGAGGGCCTCCAGGTATCCCTCGATCGGACCGGATGCAGGGCACCGCCGCAAGTCGGAGGGCACGTCGCCAGCTTGGGTCACCACCTCCTGGGGCGACGGCCCAGCTGCCGAGAAGGGCTGGACGTCGCAACCCGAGAAGCAGAGCCAGGCCAGGATCAGTGCCGCGCCCAGGGGCGCGCCCCATGGCGAGCGCATCTCGGTGCCCAGGGTAAACTGAGCCTACCCGCGCCTGTAGCTCATCGGACAGAGCGTGCGGCTCCGGACCGCAAGGCAGGGGGTTCGATTCCCTCCAGGCGCACCATTTTTCGAATTTGGAGACTAACCGGTATGCAGGTTAGAAGGTTCCTGCAGGTCGAGCAGCCTGCGGCCGGAGATGCGGTGTGCTGACGCGGCGCGTTAGCGCATCGCGACTCAACCAGCGACGCGAGGCGTCATATCCAAAGGTGGTTCGGACGTGACGACAGCCGGAACCTGACGCAGAGCGAGACGCTTGGGAGAGTACAGCCACGTGTCGACTGTGACCCGCTAGATCTGGCTCAGCACGCTCCGGTACGGTCAAGGTGATTCATCGAGCGTCGGCTGCCGCGGCCTGGTCAAATCAGGTTCCTCCTGCTCGCCAGCATCACTGCCTCGACACGATTGTGTGCTCCCAGCTTCCCGAAGATCGACTGGACGTGCGTCTTGACCGTGTTCTCGCTGAGGTGGACCTCGGCGCCGATCTCACGGTTCGAATAGCCGCGCGCCATCAATCGTAGAATTGCCAGCTGCGTGCGGTTGAGCGTCTGGCGGGCACCAGTAGGGACGAGCTCGTCGCGCACACGGTCGAGCACCTTGCCGGCGACCTGCGGGGACAGGGCCGCCTCTCCGCGGCTTACGGCACGGATGCTTTGCTTCAGCCAGAAACGCTCTACATCCTTCACGAGGTACCCCTTGGCTCCGGCGCGGATGCATGCTTCGACAAGGTCGTCCTCTGTATAAGAGGTGAGAATTATGACGCGGGCCTCGGGATGCGACTCGCGCAGGCTCCGGCAGATCTGCGGGCCGCTGATGTCGGGCAGCCGCGCGTCGAGGAGAACCACATCGGGTCGCGTGCGAGTAACCAGCTCGGGCACCTCACTTCCCAGACCAGTCTCCGCCACGACTTCGAAGTCCCGCTCGGGCTCGAGCAAGACCTTCAGCCCCTCGCGCACCACCTCGTGATCGTCGACGATCAGGATCCGGATTCGGTTCCCTGGGCTCATCATCTGTGACGGGCCGGAACCCGGACCCGGACCACCAGCCCTTTCTCTTCGCTGTTGCTGACAGTGAAATTCCCTCCCAGCTCTTCTATTTGGCGGCGCATGGACCTGAGACCAAAGTGCGTAGCGCTACTGGTGTAGGTCTGGAGCACCGGCTCCGGCGCTCCAACCCCATCGTCCTGCACGATGAGGTCGATGTGCTCGTTGGAGTAGCGAAGGCTGACCAGCGCCATGGTTGCGTTGGCATGCCCGACCACGTTCCATAGAGCTCCCTGGGCAACCCGGCTGAGCGCGGCTTCGATTCGGGGCTCGAGACTCACCCGTTCTCCGCTGACGAGCAGTTCGACATCGAGCGGCACGCTACGGGCGAGGTCCGCCACGAACTGACGCAAGGTTTCCGATAGGTCACCAGCGTTGGGCAGCCTGGAGGACAGGGCGAAGACCACTTCCTTGGTGGTCTCGGCCATCTTCGCGGCGAGCCTCCGGATCTCGACCAGCCGCTTGGCTGTTTCAGCGGGCAGGTCAGCTTTGTCCAGTTCCGAGTTGACCTGCAGCCCGATCGCGAAGATCCCCTGCTCGATCCGGTCGTGAAGGTCGGCGGCGATGCGCTGGCGTTCCTCCCGCAGCACTCGCTCCCGCTCCACCTGGTCCAGCTCGTGGTGCAGCAATTCGAGGTTGTTGATCAGCTCTCTCTGGTTCTCGTAGAGCCGCGCATTGTTTATCGCCACCGCCACCTGGTTGGCAAACGTCGAGAGCAGGCGCTCATTGTCCTCCGAGTATCCGGCCGCACGGTTGGCCACGCCGATCATCCCGATCGTGTCGTCGCGCACTCTCAGCGGAACACCCAGGTAAGTGCGCACAGGGGGATGGCCATACGGCTGGCCCACGCGGCGGGGATCGTTGAGGACGTCGTCCGACATGACGCTGCGGCCTTCGCGGATGACCACTCCGAAGAGGTTCGGGCGAACCGGAATCGTTCGGAACCGGTCGTAGAAGCGAGGGTCCGAGGGCTCAAACCCCTTGATTGCCGCAACATCCATCATGTGTTTGGTGCTGTCCAACAGCCCGACGAAGCCGAACTGCGAGTCCGTGAGATCGAGGCAGTAGCCGAGCGCACGGTCGAGGACAGGCGGAAGCTCGTGGACCATGGCGATCTCGATCGAAATCGAGTACAGCGATAACAGCTGCTGCCGAAACGGGCCGTCGAAATCGGCCTTCACGATGCCACTTAGTCAGATAGCCTACCGCCGAAGACCCCCGAATAGGCGCCCTTCGTAAGCTTCCATTGCGACGGGCCGCCGACGTGAACCTGTCGGTCTCGGCCAGACGGTGTGATCGTCCGCCATTCGGGCGACGACACCTCCACATGGGGATCGATCTTCACCCAACCGAGCGATGACCCGGGCGGATTGGCCATCTAGCCTCAAGGGCAGCACAGGGAGGCCCAAGCCAGTGAGAAGGACAGAGAATTTCACCAACCCCGGACCGGCTCGTGGGCCCGGTCAGAACCTCCCGTCGGGAGAGACCGGCAGGGTGCCGGACATCCAAAGCCAGCTGGAAGGTCTGCTGGACCAGGTCTGGAGGTGCGAGGCGGATTGGCGCCTGAACGACCGGATCGACCTGGCCGTCCGCGTGACAAGGAGGGCGAGGTGACCCCTCGCCCCCTCCTTCTCAGCGAGGCCCGGCAGGCGGCCGACTACCTGGCTCGGGCTGAGGCCTGGGTGGACCAGGTTGCGCCGGAGCTGCGTGCGGATATCGCACGCATCCGCGTTCGGCTGCTCGCCAGCTCCGTGCCCGAAGCAATCCCCGGAAACCTGCAGCACGAGATCGCCGTTCCGGCGGGTGATCGACGCCGAGGTAGATAGGGACTGAGAGCGGCTGCTCTCTACCCGACCCCGGGACCAGGCTGCGAGACTCGGCTTCAATCGTTGGGACCAGTTCTGAATGCGCGCATGGGAACGACCCCAGCGAGGTACTGCCGCTGACCGGGCAGCGATGTGGCCGGAGTCACGTGTGATCAGCTCCTCCAAGCAGATGAGCGACCGACGCGCCGAACCGACTGAGACTGTCACAGCCGCCAAGCACGACTGACTGTGTCACCTATTCGGCTCACGGCCCTTCCAAACGGGTGATGAAGATTCACCCAGCAGGGCGATGACTCAGGAGAAGTGTATTTCTAACGTCTGGTGGGAGGAGATTTGACAATGCGCTTGGGCTACCACTCAATCACATGGGGTGGCGTCGTTGGAGAGCCAACCGGCGTCACCAGTATCAAGAATCTGCACTACCGCTCGAACGGCTCGATCGTTCAGGCCGTCCGGGACATCGCGGCAGCGGGCATCGAGATATTCGACGGGAACCTCGCTGACTACGCGGCGCGACCGGATGATCTGCGGCGGCTGTTGGCGGATTCAGGCCTGGAGCTGGTGAGTGTCTACTGCGGCGCGAACTTCATCTATGCAGACATGCTTCCAGACGAGCTTTACCGAGTGGCGCGGGCCGCCGACCTGGCCGCCACCGTCGGAGCTCAGCTCCTTGTCGTCGGCGGGGGGGCCCGGCGCGCGGTCGGTACCTGCGAGGACGACTACGATCGACTCGGCTCCGCCCTTGACCAGGTTGTGGAGATCGCGGAGAGCCGAGGGCTCACCGCCACGTATCACCCCCACCTGACCACCATGGCGGAGAGTCCTGACGAGCTCGACATGGTCATGCGCCGCTCCCGCATTGGTCTCTGTCCCGATACGGCTCACCTGGCCGCCGGCGGCGGTGATCCTGCGCAGTTGATCCGTCGCTACTCGGACAGAATCAACTACGTCCACCTCAAGGACTTCCGGCCCGATCCACTCACCTTCATGCCGCTGGGCCGCGGGGTCCTCGACATGCCGGACATCGTCGCGGCCCTCGGCGAAGCCGGTTACGACGGCTGGCTTCTTGTCGAGCTCGATGCATACGACGGCGACCCATCGGAGGCAGCCGAGATCAGCTGGGCCTGCCTCGTTGACCTGCTCCTTTCGGGAAATGAACGGTGAAGACGCTTATGACCCGTCCACTCCGTGCCGGGATCATCGGACCCGGCTTCATCGGCACCGTCCACGCCCGCGCCGTGCTGGCGGCCGGCGGTGTCCTTACTCGCGTCGCCGCCTCGACCTTTGAGCAGGCTGCCAGCGCGGCGGAACGGTTGATGATCGATCACCCGGCGGCCTCGGCCGAGGAGCTGATCAGCGCTCCCGACGTGGATGTGGTGCACATCTGCACTCCGAATTTCACTCACACACCGCTCGCGGAACTTGCCATACGTGCGGGTAAGCACGTGGTGTGTGAGAAGCCATTGGCCACCACACCGGCTGACGCGCGCAGGCTCACCGCGGCAGCCACGCAAGCCAGGGTTCTGGCGACCGTGCCGTTCGTATACCGCTACTACCCGACGGTGCGCGAGGCGCGTGCCCGGATTGCTCGGGGTGAGGCGGGTCCGCTCCGGGTGCTGCACGGGTCCTACCTGCAGGACTGGCTCTCCGGCAACGAGGAGAACAACTGGCGGGTCGACCCGGCACTGGGGGGGACATCGCGGGCTTTCGGCGACATCGGAGTGCACTGGTGCGACCTGATGGAGTTCGCCACCGGCCACCGAATCACCAGGCTGACCGCGAAGCTCGTCACCGCCGCCAAGCAGCGACGAAGCGGCGACGGTCCGGTTCCTGTGCTCACGGAGGACGGCGCGATCGTGCTCTTCGAGACGGACAGAGGCGCATCCGGATCGGTGGTGCTCAGTCAGATATCGCTGGGTCGGAAGAACAGGCTCTGGTTCTCCTTCGACGGCGACGCAGCGTCCTATGTGTTCGATCAAGAGCTGCCGGACTCGCTGTGGGTAGGCGGCCGGAGCGAGAACCGGCTGGTGGCCCGGGGCCCCGAAACGCTGTCTGCGGAGACGCAACGCTACGTGCTGCTGCCCGCCGGCCATCCGCAGGGCTATCAGGACTGCTTCAACGCATTCATCAGAGACAGCTACGCAGCGATATGCGGCGATCGACCCGACGGGCTCCCCACCTTCGCCGACGGCCTGCGCGCGGCGATCCTGACCGCCGCGGTCCTCGAATCGGCCGCCAGCGGGAGCTGGGTCGGGGTGCCGAATTGAAGCCTGGATTCTTGGCCAAGACAAGGAGGAAAGAGAGGTAGACATGACCGAAGAGCGACAAGGAGGCATCGGGAGTGCGGCGTTCTTCGACGCACACCAGCGTCAGACCGTCGAGGCGGCGATGGCCCGAATCATCCCTACGGACGAACAGCCGGGTGCCAGGGAGGCCGGCACGGGGGAATTTCTCGACAGGTATCTCTCGGGTGTGGGCTTCATCTACGCGAAGCCCGATGGCAGCGGTTTCGAAAAGCTCGAGGGGAAGCGGGCCGAGGCGTGGCAGAAGCGGGTCGACATTCTCCGCGACAAGTACGTCGAGGGCATCAAGGAGCTCGACCGCCTGAGCCGAGAACAGTTCGGTTCAGAGTTCGTGCAGTTGACTCCTGAGCAGCAGGACCACGTGCTGGCCGGAATGGAGCATCCCGTCCGGGACTCTGAGGCCGCACTCGAGGAGTCGCGGGCTACGGCTGGATTCGCGCCACCGGCTCCGGCGCTGCAGCAGACAAGCCACGAGATCCACCTCGAATTCTTCCCGCTGCTGGCCCTCCACACGCGGCAGGGCTTCTACGCCGATTCCATCTACGGAGGAAACAAGGATCACGTCGGCTGGCAGCTCATCGGGTTCGATGGGCCGGCCACGCTGGCGGAGACGCATTCAGGGCGATACACCACTCGCCCCTACTTCGCCGACGCGGAGGGCACCTCGCGCAAAGGAGGCGACAATGGCGCACAAGGCTAAGCCGGATCGCGTGGACGTCTGCATCATCGGTGCAGGCGCCTCGGGCGCGACCGCCGGAAAGGTGTTGACAGAGCGAGGGCTGCGCGTAGTGGCGCTCGAACGTGGACCCTGGCGCAAGCGCGAGAGCTTCGGTGGCGACGAGCTCGCCAATGTGAACCGCTACAACCTCTGGCCCGACCCGCTGCTCAACCCGCGCACATTCCGCGAGTCCGAGACCGAGGAGCCACGCGTCGAGCTCTTTTGCCCGTCGCCGCAGATGGTAGGCGGGGCGACGGTCCACTGGCAGGGCTGGCTCCTTCGATTGACTGAGAACGACTTTCGACTCAGGACGGTCGTCGGTGACGTCCCGGGGACGACACTGGCCGATTGGCCGATCACCTATGCCGACCTGGAGCCTTACTACACGAGGGTGGAGTGGGCATTCGGAGTGTCCGGCCAGGGTGGCGCGAACAGCTTCGAGTCGCCACGCACCCGCGACTACCCCTGCCCGCCCATGCCCATGACGCGCTACGCGAAGAAGTTCCACGAAGGCTGTCGTGAGCTTGGCTACAACTCCTTTCCGACCCCCATGGCGGCGCTGTCACGCCCCTACAACGGCCGGCCGGCGACCGTCCTGAGCGCCTTTGCTCAGCAGCACGGTGACCCGACCGGCACTCGCTCCAGCGCGCTCTCGGTCTGGGTTCCCGACGCGCTTGCCACCGGTCGGTACGACTTGCGCCCCGACTGCTACGTGCACGAGGTCACCGTCGACGAGCAGGGCCGCTGCAAGAGCGCCGTGTACCAGGACGCGGACGGCGATTTCGTCGAGCAGGAGGCCGACGTCTTCGTCTTCGCCTGCGGCGCGATCGAGACCGCTCGGCTGCTGCTGCTCTCACGCTCCGGACGCTTCCCGAACGGCCTGGCGAACGGCAGCGACCTGGTCGGGCGCAACCTCACGCTCCACGAGTACAGCGCCGCGGTGGGAGTGTTCGACGACCCGGTCTACGCCTGGGCGGGTGGCGGCTATGTCGCGGCCAGCAGCTACCAGTTCTACGAGCACGACGACAGCCGCGGATTCGCCGGCGGCTGCCACGTCGCATCAGCGGGCGTGGGCATCCCTCTGCCTATCAACTGGAGCTTGCCGGATCGTCCCGCCTGGGGCGCCGAGGCCAAGCACATGGATCGCGACTTCTACAACCACAGCTTCGCCATCGGCATGGTGCTGCACGACATGCCGCTCCACAGCAACCGTGTCGAGCTCGACGACCAGGTGAAGGACGCGTGGGGGTTGCCCGCCGCACGCATCACGCTCCTGCCGCATCCCAACAACCAGGCAATGGGGCGCTGGGTAATCGACCGCAACGCGGAGATCCTGCAGGCCGCAAAGGCAAAGAAGGTTTACCGGGTCTATCCAGACCGCGTCACCGGGAACTGCTCACACCAGCACAGCACTACGCGCATGGGCAACGACCCCGCGACGTCGGTGCTCAACAAATGGTGCCAGGCACACGAGGTCGACAATCTCTTCGTGGTCGACGGCGGTCCTTTCCCGACGGCCACAGGCGCCAATCCCACCCTCACGATCATGGCCAACGCATGGCGCGTCGCCGAGCACATCGCCGACGGTCACAAACGGCCAGCCGGTGTGGGCGTAGGCGCGCACCGCAATCACACGAACAAGACGGAGTCTGGCAGATGATAAGCAGAAGCGCTCGTTTGCAATCGGTTCGAATTCTGGCTCTATTGGTGGCCGCGATCGTCCTTTCGGCCTGCGGCGGTCTTCCAGTCAGTGAGCCTTCAGGTCCAGCGGCAGCGAAGATCGACGCCTCCCGCCTGAAGCCCATCGTGGAGGCCGAGCTCAGAGGGGAGATGCCGGCGTCGGTCCAGAGGCAGCTCAACGACGTTCCGCCACTGGGAGTCGGTCAGGCAGTCCCGGGTTACCCGCAAGGACTGCCGCCCTCGAAGGCCGACATGTTCCATTTCACGCCGGAGGACATCGCCAAGCTGAAGGAGGGTCACTACACCGCGGCGATCGCGATGCACCTCATGAATGACGCCTGGCCGCAGCTCCAGGTCGCGGGCATCACCGATGAGCTGAAGCGTTTTGGCATCAAGGTGGTCGCCACCACCGACGCCAACTTCAACGCCGCCACCCAGATAAACCAGGTGGGCACGCTGGTCGCCAGGCGTCCGAACCTCATGTTCTCAATTCCTGTCAACCCCACCACGGAGGGGCCGGCCTTCCGGCAGGTGACGGCGAGCGGCATCAAGCTGGTCTTGCTCGATGGCGTGCCGCAGGGGCTCGTGCCTGGCAAGGACTTCGTGACGGTCGTGTCTGCCAACAACAGGGGCAACGCGCAGTTCGCCACCTCCCAGCTCGTCAAAGCACTGGGAGGACGGGGCGAGGTCGGACATCTCGGGATCGGCTACTACTTCTTCAGCGCAAGCATTCGCGATGAGAGGGCGATGAGCGTCCTGCAGGGGCAGCCCGGCATGAAGATTGACAGGGGCAGCTTCAGCGAACCCACGAAGGCCGCGTACAACACAGCTTCCGGCATGCTGCTGGCCCACCCTGACATGCAGGCGACATGGGCGGCCTGGGACACCGTCGCCCAGCAGGTGGTCGCCGCAGAGCGGGCGCAGAACCGCAAGATTTACATAGCGACTGTCGACCTCGGTGCGATCTCCGGCTTGCTGGTGGCGCAGGGCTACATCCACGCCATCGGCGCGCAGCAACCCTACAACCAGGGCGTCACCGAGGCTGACGCCGCGGCGTACGCGCTGCTGGGGAAGCAAGTGCCGCCATACCTGGAGCTGCCCACCGTACCGGTGACGATCGAGACCCTGCTTCCCGCATACAAGATCGTGCTGCACACGGACCCTCCCCCGGCCCTCGTAACAGCCCTCAAGCGTACTGCTGGGATCGAACCACAGGTTTGAGGTAACAGAAGGTAATCACATGTCACCGACAAAAGAATCAGTCTCCTCCGATCGCGTGCTCGTCGACATGGTCCACATCGCCAAGGCATTCGGTCGCGCCACAGTCCTCGCGGACGTGAACCTTCAGGTCTGTGCAGGCGAGGTGCACGGCCTGCTGGGAGAAAACGGTGCGGGCAAGTCGACTCTCATGAAGATCCTGGCCGGCGTGCACCGGCCCGATGCCGGCAGCATCCGGGTCGACGGGCATGAGCGTTCGTCCTTCTCCGTGCACGCCGCACGCGAGGAGGGCATCTCGATGGTCTACCAGGAGCTGAGCCTCGTGCCGCAGCTCTCGGTGGCGCAGAACCTCGCGTTGGGACGGGAAGGTCGTTCCCTCGTCGGAGTCGTCCACGACGACAGCGCCAAGCAGCGGGCTGAGACGCTGCTCGCGGAGTTCGATACGCGGATCCGGCCGTCAGTCAGAGTAGAGAATCTCAAGTTCGCCGAGCGCCAGATCACCGAGATCCTCAAGGCACAGTTCGGCGACGCCAAGGTCATCGTGCTGGACGAGCCCACGGCATCCCTCACCCCGCGCGAGGAGAAACCCCTGTTCGCCACCATCGCGCGGCTCAAGAAGGCCGGGGTCGGGGTCATCTACATCAGTCACCGGCTCAACGAGGTCCTGGCAATCACAGACCGCATCACCGTGCTGCGAAACGGACTCGTGGCAGGGGCGATACCGACCAGAGAGGCAACCGTGCCGATGCTGGTCGAGATGATGTCCGGCAGGCGCGTCGAAGCGAGGCCTTCTTACCGGTCCAGTCTGCCCGCGGGCTCCGCGGACCGTGGGGCTGAGCCAGGCGCAGACCGATCAGCAATTCTCGACGTGCAGCAACTGGGCGGCGGGAAGGCCGTGACAGGGCGGCGCAAGCTCACCGAGGTCAGCTTCCGCCTGAAGCCTGGTGAGGTGCTCGGGCTCACGGGCTTGGTCGGGGCGGGCCGGTCGACCCTCCTGCGCTGCCTTTTCGGCCTCGAGCGCACAGACGAAGGGCGGATGACACTCCTGGGCGAGGGCTACAGCCCGACTGGCGTGTCAACCGCCGTTGAGTCGGGCGTGGTCCTCATACCTGAGGACCGAAGGGATCAGGGAATCTTCGCCGGGCTGTCCATCGAGGACAACCTGACGATCGGCTTTCCGCAGGACCTGGCCACGTGGCCTGCCCTCGTGGGTGTGAGCCCGCTGAGCGGCAAGAAGCAGCGGACGCTCGCACTCGACCTGATGAAACGGCTCCGGATCAAGGCGACGGGGCCCGAGCAGCCGGCCGGTGAGCTCAGCGGCGGCAATCAGCAGAAGATCGTATTCGGCAAGTGGCTCATCCGCCGGCCGAAGCTTCTGCTGCTCGACGAGCCCACGGCCGGGGTGGACGTCAGCAGCAAGAACGAGATCTGGCAGACGGTGCGCCAGCTGTCGGACGAAGGTGTGGGCGTCATCTACAGCTCCTCGGACGCGGAGGAGCTGGCGGCAATCTGCGATCGGGTCCTCGTGCTCGCCGACGGACAGGTCGTGGGAGAGCTGGACAGTGAAGCGGCCAGCGACGAGAACGCCATCAGGCGAGCCATCCAAAAGCACTCGAGTAGAGGTGAAGCAGCATGAGTGAGATCAGCGCAACAACGACCCGCGCCCGGTCCGGTTCTGGACTTCGCGGGCGCTTCGATGCCGTGATGGAGCGATTCGGCTCGCAGGCGATTGTCTACGTCATCTTCCTGGGGATCATCGCCTTCTTCGCGGTCTATGCCCCATCCTTCGCAACTGGCAGCTCGCTGGCGAACATCGGGCGCCAGACGGCCGCCATCACCATCGTCGCGGTCGGCATGACTCTGGTCATCATCAACGGCGAGATCGATCTCTCGGTCGGCGCCACTGTCAGCCTCACCGGCGCCCTGGCAGCCGTCCTGATGTCGAACGGCTGGCCGATGCTTGCGGCCGTCCTGATCGCTCTTGCAGTCGGCGCCGGGATCGGGGCCTTCAACGGCCTGGTCACGGCCTACATCGGCGTGCCGTCGTTCCTGGTAACCCTCGGGATGCTGGAGGCGGTCGGTGCAGGCGCATTGATGCTGACCAAGACGGTGGCCATCCCCATAACATCCGTCGCCTTCACGACTGTGTTTGGCGCCGGCTCGCTGCTCGGAATCCCGATAGCGGTGTTGTGGGCCGCCCTCGTGGTGCTGGCCGGAATCTTCGTCCTCCGGAAGACCATTTACGGGCGCTGGGTGTACGCCACGGGCGGCAATCGCAGCGCGGCCACCTACTCCGGTGTCAACACCAAGAGGGTGGTGCTGATCAGCTTCGTCGTCTCCGGCCTGCTTGCGACGCTCGCCGGCCTGCTCCTCTCGGGGCGCGCCGGCGCAGGTGATCCCACGGTGGGTACTGGGATGGAGCTTGCCGCGATCGCGGCGGTCATCCTCGGCGGCACCGACCTCTTTGGAGGCAAGGGATCGGTGGTGGGCACGGTAATCGGCGCCCTCTTCATCGGGGTTGTCGGTATCGGTCTGATCCTCCTCGGTGCGAATGCGCAGCTCCAGCAGTTCATAACCGGAGCCATCATCATCGGCGCCGTGGCGGTCAACCGGTTGGGGCGGCGTCGATGAGCACGTCACAGCAGGTGAGCGGACTCAGGAGGGCATCGTGAGCCGGTTCAAGTACAGCTACAACGCGCTGGTGTACTACGGCGAGGACATCGCCTGGAGCATCGACCGTGTCGCGCGCTTCGGCTACGACGCCATCGAGGTCGTGGGCGAGCCGGAGCAGTTCGACGCCAGGCGCATCAAAGCCCTGACAAGGGATGCCGGGATCCAGGTGAGCTCGATCTGTCCTCTGTACACCCCCACCCGGGACCTGGTCCATCCCGACGCCAACCAGCGGGCGCAGGCGGTGGGGTACGTCAAGGAAGTCGCCGAATTCGCCTCGGAGATGGAGTGTCCGACGATGATCCTGCACCCTACGGCGAACGGGAAGACCCAGCGTCTGGCGTCCGAGGCAGAGGAGCGCAGGTGGGCGGTGAACGGCATTCGCAAGGGCGGCGAGTACGCCGCCCATCTCGGAGTCAACCTCTCGCTGGAGTGCTGGAACCGCTACGAGACCTATTTTCTGAATCGCCTGGACCAGGCCGCGTCGCTGTGGCGAGAGGTGGGGCTGGACAACGGCGGAATCCAGGGCGATACCTTTCACATGAACCTGGAGGAAGAGTCGATAGAGGGAGCGTTCCGCGCTCACGGCCACCTCCTGCAGCACGTCCATCTCGCCGACTCCAATCGCGCGGCTCCGGGATCCGGCCATCTGGACTTCAGGCCAATCCTCTCAGCCCTGGCTGACGTCGGCTACGACAAGTATTTGAGCTTTGAGCTGCTGCCGCCCTTTGCCGATCCGTTCGCGGCCCTGGCCGGTGGCGGAGGAGAGGAGTTCTTCGACGCTTACACCGAGCAGGCGATCCGGGTGACCAGGATCGCCGAACCTCAACCGTCTGGAGTCTGAGATGCAGCTTGGCACCAGCACCTTCATCTGGGTCTCGCCCTTCAGCAGCAAGCGGCTCGACCTTTTCGCCCATGCGGCCCGACTTGGCTCCGACGTACTGGAGATCTGCATCGAAGACCCGGCACTCATCCGCCCGGATGAGATCGCCGAAGCCGCCGCCAGCGCCGGCATCGGCGTCAGCGTCTGCGGAGCCTTCGGGCCGAGCCGCGACCTCTCCAGCGAGGATCCCGCGGTCCGCGCTCAGGGCCTGGTGTATCTCCGCACATGCATCGACATCGCCGCCGAAGTGGGCAGCACGTTGGTCTCCGGGCCGATGTACTCGGCGACAGGGAAGACCCGGCTGGTTCCCGAGGAAGCTCGCAAGCAGCAGCGCGAGTGGGCCGCTGACGGAATTCGTCGCGCAGCCGACTACGCCGCGCTCCACGGGGTAAGACTCGCCATCGAGCCGCTCAACCGTTATGAGACCGATCTGGTCAACACCGTCAGCCAGGGCATGGACTTATGCGAGCAGGTCGGACGCGACAACGTGGGCCTGCTCCTGGACACATTCCACATGAACATCGAAGAGAAGCACATAGCCGAAGCCATCCGGCTGGGAGGCGACCGGCTGCTTGAGTTTCACGCCTGTGAGAACGATCGCGGCACGCCAGCAAGCGGGCACGTGGAGTGGGGTGAGGTCTTCGATGCCCTTGTACAGGTGGGCTTCAATGGCTTGATCGCGCTCGAGGCATTCACCCCCGAGATCGAAGAGATTGCCAGGGCCGTGTCGATGTGGCGGCCGGTCGCGGCCAGTGGAGATGCTCTCGTGGAAGACGGGCTACGGTTCCTGCGCAGCGAGCTTGGTGCTCGGGGAGTTACGTTTGCAGCTGGCGGTGCGGCCGTCTCACCGAGCCAGCGGACGGGGGTCTCACGCTGATGGCGCGGCCCGTCACCTTGTTCACCGGCCAGTGGGCGGACCTCCCGTTCGAGCGCGTGTGCGAGCTGGCCTCCGGCTGGGGTTACGACGGACTCGAGATCGCCGCCTCCGGCGATCACTTCGACGTCGCCAGAGCGCTCGAGGACGACGATTACGTGGCGCGGCAGCGGGCCGTCCTCGACAGGCACGGCCTCGAGGTATTCACGCTCTCCAACCATCTCGTGGGACAGGCGGTCTGCGACGTTCCCCTGGACGAGCGCCACCGGGCGATCCTGCCGGCGCGCGTCTGGGGAGATGGCGATGCTGAGGGCGTCCGCGACCGCGCGGCAGAGGAGATGAAAGCAACCGCCAGAGCGGCGGCCAGGCTCGGCGTCGCAACGGTCACCGGCTTCACCGGATCGTCCATCTGGCACATGCTGGCGATGTTTCCACCCGTCGCGGCGGACCGCGTCGAACTTGGGTATGAAGACTTCAAACGGCGGTGGGACCCCATCCTCGACGTGTTCGAGGAGGTGGGTGTGCGCTTCGCGCTCGAGGTCCACCCGAGCGAGATCGCGTACGACTACTGGTCAGCGGCGCGAGCACTGGAGGCGATGGGCGGACGAACGTCCTTCGGCTTCAATTTCGATCCCAGCCACATGATGTGGCAGGACGTGGACCCACTGACTTTCCTCTGGGACTTTCGCGACCGGATCTACCACGTCCATGTCAAGGACACCAAGCGCCAGCTCAATGGGCGAAATGGCCGGCTGGCGTCCCACCTCCCCTGGGGCGACCCCCGCCGGGGCTGGGACTTTGTCTCCCCGGGACACGGCGACGTGCCGTGGGAGTCATGCATCCGGCTCCTCAACGCCATCGGCTACGACGGCCCACTTTCGGTGGAGTGGGAGGACGCGGGCATGGACCGGCTGACGGGAGCGCCCGATGCCCTCGCATTCGTCCGCGGGCTGACCGTGATCAAGCCGCCCGCGGCAGCCTTCGACGCCGCCTTCGGCACAAGTCGGGAGGCGACCAGTCCGTGAGAGGAAGGTCGTGCGCAGCCTTATCGGTTTGCAACCTGAGCGTGCCCATCGAAGACGCCCGCGCTTAGGCACATGACGACGCTCACCCTACTTTGTGGCAACCGATTGCGGTTCCTCCCGCCCGACCCTCAGCCACCCCGTGACGGCCTGCGAGCTCACGTTCGGAAACGGCCTGCACTGCCTTCCGGCGAGGTCCTCGCGGGATGTCAGCCCATTTGAGGATCAGCTTGCGGCCGGTGCGGGCTTGGCCTCGACCGCGGGGACTCTGTCGTCGTACTCGACGGTGATGTCGCGGTGGCTGTTGTCCTTCAGGCCCAGCGTGGCCAGGAAAGCGATCGCGGCTCCGATGGCGATATAGATCGCCACCGGCAGCGAGCTGTGGAACTTCACGACCAGCGCGGTCGCCACCAGCGGAGCCGGTCCGCCCGCAATAATCGACGCCAGCTGGTAGCCGAGCGAGGCGCCGCTGTAGCGCAGCCTGCCGGTGAAGCTCTCGGCGATCAGCGCCGCTTGGGGCCCGTACTGCATGTCGTGCAGCGGCAGCGAGACCACGATGGCGAGGGCAACGAGCAGCACGATCTTGGTATCGAGCAGCCCGTAGTAGACGAACGCGAACGGGATCATCACCGCACAGCCGATCAGGTAAGTGCGCCTGTGCCCGAGCGAGTCTGACAGGAGGCCGAACAGCGGCACGGTGAAGAGAGAGATGACCGACATGATCAGCACCCAGTTCAGGACGTCGCCGCGCTTGAAGTTGAGGACGGTCGTGCCGTAGACCAGGATGAACCCCGTGAAGATGTAGAACTGCGTGTTCTG
>Ga0209328_10000132_pt1 | contig 15481 bp, 18 predicted proteins | sample JacPinW_OM3H0_M1_FD_187954 | JGI IMG/M metagenome (GOLD analysis project Ga0209328, IMG submission 187954) | Forest soil microbial communities from Algoma, Ontario, Canada - Jack Pine, Ontario site 1_JW_OM3H0_M1 (SPAdes) (version 2) | ecosystem: Environmental > Terrestrial > Soil > Boreal... | reverse complement strand
CTGACCTGCCACCAGCCATGTGCGCAGTCGCGATTGCACGCCGCCGCCGGCGGAACCGCGACCGCTTGAGACAAGCGCATCACGGAGATCGGACCGCGAGAGCAACCAAGCCGGTGCGAGTCCACAAGCGCAGGTTGCAAGCAAAGTCACGGCGCTCGCAAAGACGAACACCCTCCAATCGACGGCGAAACTGTCGATCCTGGGCAAATCAGTTGGAACAAGACGAAGCAATGCTCCCTGCCCCGATATTTCCAAGATCAGCCCTAACGAACCGCCGACCAGCGCGAGGATCGCACTTTCCACCAACAGCAGGCGGACCAGCCGACTTCGGGTCGCACCTAAAGCAGTGCGCACCGCAAGCTCGTGCTGGCGCGCCCCGGCCCGAGACAACGATATGCCGGCGAGGTTTGTGCAACCGACCAACAGCACGGCGCAAGCTGCGCAGAAAATCGTGAGCAACACGGATCTGACGTTGGTTACGATCTCTTCCGTGATCGGCACCATCGTTATGCCGATCTTTCCCCTATCCGTATCCGGGTATTGGCGAAGCAAATTTTGCCGGATGGAATCGAGCTCGGCGTGCGCTTGCTGCGGTGTGACGTACGGCTTCAGCCGTCCGACCATTCGCAGAAAATTGACCGAGTTTCGCGCGTTGCGGCGCGGATCGGACTCCGGTTGCAACGGAACGACGACGTCCGTGTCGAGGTTCGGAAGGGCAAAACTGCTCGGCAAAACGCCGATGATCCGCCGCGATTCACCATTTACGTTCACCGATCGACCAACGACATCGGGATTTTTCGCATAACGACGCGACCAAAGCCCGTAACTGAGCAGGACGACCGGTTCCGCCCCGTTTTTGTCATCGGCAGTAATCAACGTTCGGCCGATCGACGGACGTAATCCGAGAATCGTGAACGCATTCGCCGACATTCGTACGCCCTGGACGCGCTCCGGCTCGCCTGAATCCGATAAGCTCGGGTTGAACGATGCGATTGCGGCCAGGCCGTCGAACGACGTGTTCCGATCCCGGTAATCGCAATACTCCGGCAACGAAAAATTGGTGCGCGGATTGTCCGGGCGTTGCGAATAGATCCATAAAAGTCTCTCCGAATGGCTGAAACCAAAAGGCCGGAGCAGAACGGAGTTCACGACTGAGAACGCGGCGACGGTCGCGCCGATTCCCAATGCGAGGGTAATGACAGCAACTGCAAAGAACGCCGGCGATTTCCTTAATGTGCGCAAACTGAACCGCACATCCTGAATCAGCGTGTCGAGAAAATTTCCACCCAGCTGTTCCCGGCATTCTTCCTTGAATCGCGCCGTGCTTCCGAACTCGATCCGCGCGCGGCGTTCTGCCTCGGCCCGATCCAATCCAGCGCGTTCGAGGCGATCTGCATGGAGCTGAATGTGCGCGCCAAGCTCCTCCTCCAGCTCATTGTCGATCTTAGCCCGGCGAAAAAACCGCGTCAGCAGCGATCTAAGATACGCGAACATCATAATGATTCGTACGAGTGCCAGTCCGGCTCGGACCTCATATTTCCTGCGGTCGCGCCGCCAATGCCGCGGCGATTGCTTTCGTCAGGCGATTCCACCAATCCGTTTCTTCCTGCAGTCGCTTGCGACCTTTCGCCGTCAGCTCGTAGTATTTCGCGCGGCGATTGTTTTCCGATCTGTCCCACTCTGTTTTCAGAAGACCTTGACGCACCAGACGGAACAATGCGGGATAAAGCGCGCCCTGTTCGATGAACAAGGCGTCTCCTGAAATCTGCTGGATGCGCAAGAGCACGCCGTAGCCGTGAAGCGGACCGAGCGAAACCGCCTTCAAAATTAGCAGATCCAAGGTCCCCGGAAGAAGTTCGGCTTCGTTGCTCATGAGTCCTATTTCTCGTGCGATCCTAACTTGATTAGGGTCGAGTGCTTGCCTCGCCGTAGCTTTATGCGAAGGCGGGTGCCGGGAAGAAGTTCAGCTTCGTTGCTCATGTGCCCCCTAAGTTAATTAGGAGATTAGGACACTCTTCCCTAAGCTGTCAAGGAGAGCGGCCCTCTGAAATTCTGAAAGCTGAAAAGCTGACATCGGATCAGAGGACCACCAATTCACACCAATAAACACGAACTCTAAAACCGAGGGAGCAAGGCTTGATCTTTTCTTCGTTTCCTTTTGTGCAGTCCACCTTCAATTAGTGTCATTTGTGTCCATTAGTGGTTGGGTCAATCGTAAACAATGAACGCGAGAGGAGTTTTCGCATTTCTGATCGCCTTCGCCTGCGTAAGCGCGATGGCGGCTGAGCCGAGCGCGACGCCATCCCCATCAACGTCGGCGGCCGAATCGCCGGCGGCGACGATCGCGCAATCGGTCACTGATCTATCGGCGCAACGCGCGGCTGCCGAGCGGTCCAAAATTTATCGGGCTGGACGCGATTACAGTCTGTGGCTCGATCAACTTGCCAAGGATTCCGGCAGCGCGTTCTTGCAGCGGCCCGTTTTTGAGCGCGTGACCTGGATGCGATTGCTCGCATCGGTCGGCGCAATCGCGTTGTTGTCGATCTTCGTCTGGTGGTTTGTCTGGATCGTTCATCGCCGCGCCGGCGAAATTCAATCGGGACAACAGCAATCGTGGCTCGCGCTGACCGCATCGGCGCTTCGAAAACCTTTCGCGTTTCTCCTGCTCATGTGCGGCGGTGGCTTTGCTCTCATGCCGCTTGCCACCGGCATCATCGGCCGGCCGACGCGTATTTTCTGGGTCGGCACGCTCACCGCAGTGCTCTACGCGGGATGGATCATCGCCGTGCTCTGGCTGGCGTTCCGCGCAGTTCTCGCGATCGAAAAGCAAATGCGCCAATGGGCGGATCGCACCGGCAGCCTCCTTGGCAAAGTCATCATTCCGATCGCCGGCCACACGTTTCGGATGGCGGTCCCGCTGTTGGCCATCATTCTCTTGCTGCCACTCTTGCGATTGCCGGACGAATGGACCTGGGTCACGCAAAAAGGTTTCGGCATCTTGCTCATCGTCGCGTTCTCGGTGCTGATTGTTCGGGGCATCAATGCTGTGCAAACCGCGCTGCTCAGCCGGCACCGCTTGGATGTTCCGGACAATCTGTCGGCGCGGAAAATTTTCACCCAGGTGTCGGTGATTAGAAAAATCATCGTGACCACAGTGGTGATCATCGCCACCGGCTCGATCCTGATGCTGTTCGATCCGGTGCGGCAGTTCGGCACCAGCATTCTCGCCTCGGCGGGGATCGCCGGCATCGTGATCGGTTTCGCCGCGCAAAAAACGTTGGGCAACGTGCTCGCCGGAATCCAGATCGCCCTGACTCAGCCAATCCTGATCGATGACATCGTGATGGTTGAAGGCGAATTCGGGCAGATCGAAGAGATCACGCTCACCTATGTGACGGTCAGAACTTGGGACCTGCGGCGGCTGGTGGTGCCCATCACCCATTTCGTCGAGAAACCATTTCAGAATTGGAGCCGGGTTTCGACCGAGCTGCTCGGAACAGTGATTCTTTATCTCGATTATCAGGCGCCAATGGGCGAGCTGCGCAAAGAATTGAAACGTTTAGTCGAGAACAATCCGAAATGGGACAAACGCGTCTGCGGCCTTCAAGTGACCGACACCAAGGAGCACGTCATCGAAGTCCGCGCCTTGGTCAGCGGTAGTGATCCTGGGAAACTCGGCGATCTCCGCGCCGAGATCCGAGAAGGTCTGATTATCTTTCTGGTGCGCAACTATCCCGAAAGCCTCCCGCGCTCACGCAATGTGAACGTCGACGATGAACATCCGCGCGCTCCGCGAAAGAAATCGTCCGACGACGAGACCGTCGCCGGCAGTGAACACGAGCGCGGCGACAAGTCTCCGGGCGTTCATCCTGAGGCAAAGATCGACGGCGCTAATGCGTAGTATGCCTCCCTAGGATTGACATCGTTTATCAGCAATTTGTTTTGCGTCGTCGGTGCAGTAAATTCCGCCACGAGCGACTATGTATTATACTTTTGGCCACCCGAAGGAAATCGGTGACATCAAAAACGATGTTCGCCCGCCTATCGCAACGCTTCGAGAGAAAGTAAAAATTATCGCGATCGACGACGATGGGTTCGAGTACGCCGACGCGCTACGCAAGCACGGTTTCCAGATTACCGTTCTCAATGACATTACGGATATCAGCGCCGTCGAGGCCTATTCGATCGTAATCGCTGATATCGCCGGCGTTGGTTTATCTTTCCGCTCTCCGTTTGAGGGTGCACACGTCATCGCGGAAATTAAAAAACGTTATCCAAATAAATATTTGATCGCGTATACGGGCCAACGTTTCGACGCATCGTACAACCGTTTTTTTGCATTGTGTGATGCCAGTATGACCAAAGATGCAGGTTCGCAGGAATGGGTCGAAGCATTGGATGAAGCGATAAACGTTTATGTCGATCCTGTCGCCCAATGGCGGAAGGCGCGCCAAGTCATAATGCCGCAGGTTTCGCCCGCCCGTTTGATGAAACTAGAGGACCAGTACGTTACAGCTGTCCTAAAAAATCGGCGACCCTTTCAGGACGAACAAAGTCTGGTCGATCTCCCGCACGACGCAAAGGCCGTAATTTTGGGACTCGCAAGCAACATCGTTTTCAAACTGCTTGGCGGATAGAAAAAATGGAGTTTTTTCCCTTTCCAACATCAACTGGCGGTGCTTTCCCCCCGCGCGACGGATTTTTCATCAAGTGCCCAACACATCTTCACAGTGTTTTGCGCCGACCACACGAGTCGTTCCTTCAGGGATTGCCAAAAGAAGAGCGTTTGTTTGTGGATCCCGCTGGTTTCTCGGCTATGCCTTTTCTGTGGGGAGACAAGTGGATCGTTATTTGTGGAGTGCAGGTCGACGGCTATTGCGACCGTAAGCGGACCAAAAAAGTCGTTGGCACAGATTTCAATCCTTTGATACCGCTCGCCTCCTTCATGGATTTAGTTCAGCAACACAGGGCAAACGTAAGCGCACAAAAATCCTCGGTTCGGGTTCTTTCCGCCGTGGAAGCGCAAGAATTCGTTTCGTTTACGATGCATGAAATTCGTAAGCTTAACCTTCAGATCAAATCCCAAGCTGAGGAACTGATCACGAAATTGAACAATTTGGATGTTCCGCACGACGCGCGCTATCAAATCCAGAGTATATTCGGAACGAGTACGTTGATCTCAACTCGACTCGACGCATACGATTTACACGTCAATCCGGATGCATTTCTGGCAGAGAAACGGAAAAAAATCTCGGTCTATGGCAAGTTTGAGAAAGCTCGCCACTGCCTGAGCATGCTTGCCCAGCGTTCACAAGTACCGATAAAATGTGTTGGTCAAACTGGTCTTTCAATAAAGGGGCTTCAAATTTTCGAGATCCTCCCATTCATATTGCTTGAGAACGCAATAAAATATTCGCCAGCAGACCATCCGGTTGAAGTAGTGTTTCGGAACACGCATTCATCCGCCGATAAAAGTTTCTTGGAAGTATCCACCGTTTCTGTCGGCCCTGACCTGCTGTCTGGTGAGGCTGAAAGAGTTTTTGAAAACAAATTTAGAGGCGAGTATGCAAAGCGGGTTAAAGTGGGCACAGGAACGGGACTACATTTTGTAAAGCTCGTCTGCGACCTCCATAAGATTCAGGTCGCAGTCTCGTCTGGCGAGCACGTTGGCTACTTTAACGAGGTTCCTTATTCCAAGTTTTGCATTACGTTGTCGATTCCGCTTCGTGCCGGAGGAAAGACTGATAGTCCAAAGGCCGAGAAACCACCGGTGGGCTTACAATTCGAAGTCGGAGCCTCGACGTAAGCAAGCGCTGGTTCGCGCGCGGAACATAGCTCTCGTTAACTTTGTGACTTCTCGATCGGCAAGCGCTATCCGTTCATCATGAAAACCACTGAAGACATTATTCGGATAGTATCGGTTGGCGGCGGAGTCATTGTCGACTCGTCGAAAACCACATCGGACCTTATTCGCATTGCGTCCGTAGCCGGTGAGCGACGCATAATCATCCGTAATGCTGGAACGAAAACTACCGAGGATCTCATCCGGATCGCTTCCGTAGCAAAGAATGTTTTATTCGACCTCTCGTGATCGCGAACACACCCGGCGATTCCTCCCTTCCAGATGAAGAGGTTGAGTTTGGGAAAGGGATTGGGGTCGTATCTAAACATTCAACATTTCGAAGCGAGCAGCCACGATTCTAAGCTGGACCAGCCTTCGCCAAGGCTACGGCTTGGCAAGCGCGTCACAAGAAGTAGACGAGATTAAGCGGCGCACGATTCGACACTCGACGCCGGCTAAATAAAGGCGCATAAGGTCCGAGCCGGACTGGCATTTTATTATGAAGATGATGATTTGGGGAATCGTGATGTTGATTTGCGGGATTGCGGCAATCGCGCTGCCCTGGGCATCGGGGATCGGCGTGGTGATTGTCGTCGGATGGGTGCTCATCTTTGCCGCGGTTTCGCATTTGGTCCTCGCGTTTCACACTCACAGCGTCGGCGGCGTTTTGTGGCAAATCCTTCTTTCCCTGATCTACGGCGCGGCCGGCGTGTTCATGCTCATGAATCCGCTCGCTGGTCTGGTGACGCTCACTCTCGTGCTCGCGGTCTTTCTCCTGATCGAAGCCGCGCTCGAGACGGCGCTCTATTTCCAGCTGCGGCGCGCGATCAACGCCGGCTGGGTGTTGTTCGACGCAATCGTAACGTTGATCCTGGCGATTCTGGTTTGGTCGCAATGGCCAAGCAGCGCCCTGTGGTTCATTGGAACGCTCGTCGGCATCAGCCTGATCTTCAGCGGAATCTCACGCATAACCTTGGCCGCGGCCATGGCACGCCGCGGTTAATTGTCGATCTTGAGCAGATCGGCGCGCGATCAACCCGAGATTCCCGATCTCGGTGCCCGGCTTCCCTAGGTGCGCTCGCGTTTGCTCGGCACCTCCCGCCAACGCTGGCTGGGTGTTGTTCGACGCAATCGTAACGTTGATCCTGGCGATTCTGATCTGGTCGCAATGGCCAAGCAGCGCGCTCTGGTTCATTGGAACGCTCGTCGGCATCAGCCTGATCTTTAGCGGCATCTCGCGGGTTACTTTGGCTTCAGCAATGCGCCGTCGCGGGTAATGGCCAGTGGCGTGTGACGAGTCACGAGACGGCCTAACCACGAATTCACACGAATCGACACGAATGTTGTTCGCTGAAAACCCCACCCATTAGTGTGTATTGGTGTCTATTAGTGGTTAAATAATTTCTGAAGCTCGGCGTAAGACGTTGCGTGCGTCAATTCGTCGAAGGTCCCCTTCTCCATCAACTCTTTGGCCGAGCGCACGAAACCGCCCCAGGCCGCGCGCGCGAACGCGCCGCCAACGCTGACCCGACGCGCGCCTAATTCTTCGGCATCGCGCATGGTGAGACCGCCGGGTCCGCCGATCAGAACGTTCACCGGTTTCGGTGCGACCGCTTCAACAATGGCCTTGTTGCTATCGCGGTCGTTGAATCCAGGCGCGTACAAACATTCGGCGCCGGCTTCGGAATATTTCACAAGGCGCTTGATCACTTGATCGAGTTTTTCGCGACCGACGAGAAATCCTTCCGCGCGGCCGACCAACAAAACGCCGGTTCCATGAAGCGCTTCGCGCACCGCGTGGATGCGTTCAACCGCAAGATCGACATCGTAGATCGGACTTTCCTTTCGATCGGCCGCATCTTCGATCGACAGACCGGCGACTCCGGTTTCGGCGCAAAGGCGTGCGTTTTGCGCACACCAATTGGGATCGTCGGCGTAACCGTTTTCGAAATCGGCGTTCACTGGAAGGTCGGTTGCTTCCACGAGCTCACGAATGTGGACGAGCATATCGTCACGTTGGACTGAGCCGTCAGCCAATCCGCGCGAGAACGCGAAACCGGCGGACGTGGTCGCGATCGCTTTGAATCCAAGATGCTGGAGATATTTTGCGGTGCCGACGTCCCACGGATTCGGAATCGCGAAACATCCGGTCTGGTGAAGTTTGCGAAACTCCGCGCGCTTTTCTTCGATGGATTTCATTTCGAAAACCTAACAGAGGTCTGACAGGAGAGAACAAAGAATCTGCCAAAAGCATGGGTTGACAGGAGGACGGTTTGCCAACAAGGAATCAGATGAACTATTTTCGTTTCATTAAGGTTGTTCCTCTAGTGGCAGTTGCGCTGCTGTTTACAAGTTGCGCATCGATCTCGCCAATAAGCTCACGTGCGCCGTACAGCAAAATTGTGGTCAATCACCCGTTCTCGTGGGGCGACGGCGTGTTGACGATCAAGGTCAACATGCCCGCCGGGACTTATTTGCCGCAGTTCGAAGATAAGGAAGGTTATTTCTATCAAGCCCCTCAAAAGGTCACCGGACGCGACACGTTTTTGGCGCTGCTGGTGGACGGTGGTTTGTATCTTAAGAAAGGCCTGACCAAGCCGGACACGATTTATATCATTCGCAGTCAGACTGGATCCCCAGGTAAGTTCGGCATCGGAAATCGCGCGGATGTGACGATGATCAAATAGCTGAAGGCCCGCCAAAAGAAGTCTTGACGACAATCGCGAATCTGGACTCGATGGCCGGATGAAAACGAAACAATTCATTCTCACCGTTTGTGTTGCCTTGGTTCCAATGACGATTGCCTTAGCCGCCGGCGCCGACGAGAAAGCAGTTCGCGATGCGGACGTGGAATGGTCGAAAGCCGCCGGTGCGAAAGATCTCGATAAAACGGTTTCGTTTTATGCTGATGACGCGATTGTGCTGCCGCCAAATGAATCCGCGAAGACAACCAAGGATGCGATTCGCACTCTTTGGAAAGGTTTGATCGACAGCGTGGCGGACGTGAGCTGGAAAGCGACGCGAGTAGAAATGGCGAAATCCGGTGAAATGGCGTGTGTGACCGGCACTTACGAACTGACGATGAAGGACGGGACGAAAGATCGCGGCAAGTATTGCGAAGTTTGGGAAAAGAAGGCCGGAACCTGGAAATGCGGAACTGACATTTGGAATTCCGATCTGACGGCCGCGGCATCTTCTCCGACTCCTGGAGCCGCGGAGAAAAAATAGGTGCGACCCGCACGGGCACTTAACCGACGCTGATTCATCGAGCGGTTGACCTTTGATTTCTGCCTTCTGTCCTTGAACGGCGGGCATTAATCTGCGCGGGTTAATGCATCTCGATTTCGCGAGCGCGCTTAATCTCGTATCAACGATCACGTTGATCGGTGCGCTTGTTTTCACCGGCTTGCAGGTGCGCGCCGCTAATCGCGCGCGTCGCGAGCAAGCGGCGGTGACGGTGATTGAAACAGCGGCCTTAAGCGAGAATTCGGCGCGGTTCCTGGAGTTGCTCAGCGAAATTCCAGAAAACGCTTCCGCCGCAACGATCAATGACCTAGACGCGGAGACAAAGCGCCAGATTTTTCTGTTTGGACTTCGAGTGGAAGTGATCGGCTACATGGTTTTCCACGGATTGGTTGACGTTCAAACCGTGAACGATCTTGCCGGTGGCGCGATCCTCAGTTTTTGGGCGCGCGCGAAAAGCTGGTCGGAGGAAAGGCGAAAGCGCACCGATCACGATGAATTTTTGGAATGGTGCGAATGGCTCGCGACACAGATCGCGCAATATCGGGCGAAGCGACCTTACGTTCCGGCGTATTCTCGAGTCCGAGCAAACGTGAATTCAAAATCACGATAAAGAATGCCCGCGAACTCTTTTGCCATCGTTCGTGAAATCGGCCTCGGGTTTCCGCGCACACGGGAAATTCGGTACTATCGCATGCTTGCTCTTGCCGTGGACGGCGAAGTGTTTGTTGTTCAAACAGGACACCGATCCGCGGAACCAAATTCAATCAGTGTTCCAATCGGATTCGAACGACGCGATGAACTGATTGCAGCGGATCCGCGCGTGTTTTATCTGAAACGACATTACGAGCCGTACCCTGTCGTGCTCGTTCGCCTTGGCGAAATCACTCGCGAGGACTTGCAGCGGTTATTGCGCTCGGCATATGAGGCGGTATCCAGTGGAAGCGTTAGCGCCGGCAGCCGGCGCGGCGTACGCCGGCCAAAGGCTTCCAAGCGAATAATCAGGCGGAAGCGGAGCCGATGATTAATGAGAGCGGTGCGACTCGTGCAAGTTGGAAAGCCGCTCGAGGATGCGGAGATTCCAGTTCCGGAGATTGGTCCGAATGAAGTCCTGATTCGCGTTGTTGCCGCTGGAATCTGTCATTCGGACGCGCACTATCGCGCCGGCATCTCCAAGATCGACAATCTGCCGGTAACACTTGGGCACGAAGTCGCCGGCCGAGTGGAAAAAGTTGGCGCGAATGTTAACAGGGTCGCGGCTGGCGACCGAGTTTGTGTGCATTATTTAGTACACTGCGGACACTGCGAGCTCTGCACGCGAGGCCTGGAACAATTTTGTAGGAGCGGGCAAATGATCGGCAAACATCGCGACGGAGGCTACGCAGAGTTCATTGCAGTTCCGGTCAAGAATGCATTCGCGCTTCCGGACGAGATTTCGTTCGAGATCGGCGCGATCATGATGTGCTCGTCAGCGACTGCGCTTCATGCGTTGCACAAGGCACGGCTGAAACCTGAAGAGTCAGTCGCGATTTTCGGATTTGGTGGATTGGGCTTCTCGGCTCTGCAATTGGCGCGAGCGTTTGATTGCGGCGACGTGTACGTCGTTGAAATCAATCCGTCCAAACTTGCGTCGGCCGCAAAGCTCGGCGCAGTCGCGATCAACGCGAAAGCCGGAGATCCAGTCGAGCAGATCAAAGAAGCGACCGCTGGAAAAGGCGTAGACGTCTCGCTCGAACTAATCGGCTCCGCGAAAACGATGCGGCAATGTGTTCTTTGTTTAGCTCCGCTCGGACGCGCCGCGCTTGTCGGTTTAACTGCGGAGTCGATGTCGATCCTTCCGTACACGGAGCTGATTAACAAAGAGGTCGAGATCATCGGAGTATCGGACCATCTGGCGACGGAGCTTCCGGTGCTCTTGGAATTTGCCCGCAACGGCAAACTGCGTTTTCCGCCGGAGACGCTGCGCGGTCTCGATCTTGATGCGGCGAAGATCAACGCGGTGCTCGACGCACTTCAGGATTCCATTAATCACGTCAGGACGGTAATTGTTCCCAAAGCATGAACTGGGAAATGCTGGCAGCGATCGGGCAACTAGCGGCCGTGTTTGTCGGCATTCCCTCTTTGATTTATCTCGCCACTCAAATCCGAGAGCAAACAAAAGAACGTCGGCAATCGGCCGTTCACGCGCTCACGGTTCAGTGGGGCGATCTGACCGGGTCTCTGCACGACAACCCTGAGACCGCAGCAATTTTTCTTCGCGGCATGGGCTCGTTCGCGGATCTCGATGCGGTCTCCAAACTCAGGTTTAGCGCGTTCTTCAATCGCCTCATAAATATCTTCGAAGGAATGTATTTCTCTCATCGCCAGGGCATACTGACCGGATCGTCGTGGGGCGCGGTCGAGCGGACGATGAGCGATCTAATTGCGTATCCTGGACTGCAACAATGGTGGCAAACGAGACGGCGTTGGCACACGGAGGAATTTGCCCGCGTGGTGGATGGGATTATCGCCAAAGGCGAGAAACCGAAAGCGTACGCAACTTATGATTTAGGTAAGATCGGAGCCACAAGTGACCCGCCTTCACACAAGGCTCCGGCGCGGCAGGCAAGTGACGAGTGACGAGTTAAATGAATTCGCGCAGCGTTATGCGGACGCCTGGTGCAGTCACGATCCGGAAAAGGTCGCGGCGTTTTATGCCAAAGGCGCGTCGATCAGCGTAAATGGAGGACCGCCCACGCCCATCGTTGATGTTGCGCGCGGATTTCTACGTGATTTTCCAGACATGATCGTCACGTTCGACAAGCTGGACAAAACGCCGATCGGCATCGAATTCCATTGGACGTTTACCGGAACCAACACCGGCCCAGGCGGAACCGGAAACAAAGTTCGAATCAGCGGCTACGAACTCTGGAAGATCGACAACGACGGATTGGTCGCGGAATCAAAGGGGCATTTCGACGCCGCGGACTACGAACGGCAGCTGAGAAGAAGTGACTAGTGACATGTGATGAGTGGACGAGCCAAAGGCATAAAATCCGGACTTCGAAAGGCGCTGTGAAATACCGTTATTATATCTGTGATGTGTTTACCGAGACGCGCTTCGGCGGAAATCAATTGGCCGTGTTGCCGCAGGCAGATGGACTCTCAGCGCAGCAGATGCAGCAGATCGCGCGCGAGTTCAATTTCTCTGAGACTACGTTCGTGTTTCCGCCAAAAGCGGGTCACACGCGCCACGTTCGAATCTTTACGCCAGCCAGAGAGATTCCATTTGCCGGGCATCCAAACGTCGGGACCGCATTCGTCCTTGCCAGCGCCGGCGAGCTTGGCGAAATCAGATCCTCACTCACGGTGATGTTCGAAGAGGAGGCCGGCTTAGTTTCGGTCGCGATTGATGCGCCTGATGGAAAAATTGCATCGTGCGAGCTGACTGCTCCTCAAACTCTTTCCCTTGGGAAAACTCTCCGGGTCGAGCTCGTCGCAGCCGCGATCTCCATCGATCCGAAGGATGTCGTGACAAGAACGCATCAGCCGCAGGTGGCGTCTGTCGGTCTTCCGTTTGTCATGGTGGAGCTGAGAGACCGCTCAGTCCTCGAACGCGCGAGAATAAACATAAGCGGGTTCGAATCTATCGCCGCTCAAGGAGTCATGCCCGATGTGTTTCTTTATACGCGGGTGAGCGACGGCTTTGATATTCGCGCTCGTATGTTCGCCCCGCTAAGCGGGGTTCCGGAAGACCCGGCTACTGGAAGCGCGAACTGTGCGCTTGCCGGACTGCTGGCTCATTACAATGAACAGTCGAACGGAAATTTTAGCTGGCTTATCGCTCAGGGGGTCGAGATGGGGCGACCGAGTACACTGATCGCTCGCGCAGAAAAAAGGCACGGTGTTGTTCAAACAACGCGGATCGGCGGAGCTTCCATCATGGTCAGCGAAGGCGTCATTCAATTCGACTAAATCCGCCCGTCACATCGGGTGCCGTTTTTTTGGTTGGCAAGCGGAGCGCTTGCCCTACAACAACCGATTGTCACCAATGAATCTCAGCGATCTGGCGAACATCTCGCAAATCATCGCGGCAGTCGGCGTCGTTCTTTCGCTGATTTATCTCGCGGTTCAAATTCGCGGGAACACTAAGGTGGCGGGCGCACAAGCGCGGCATTCCATTTCGGAATTCGTACTCCGGATCTCGATCTTCCGAGCAGAACACGCGGATCGATTTGCAAAGATCGAGGGTGGCACCGCGCTCACCGCCGGCGATCGTCAATTTCAGTATTGGAGCCACGTTCAATTCCTCCTTCATGCCGAGACTTATTTTCATCATCACCAGCTGGAGTTAATGCCGGATGAACACTGGCGTGGATATGCGCGATTCATGATGCGTTACGTCCACTCGCCCGGATTCAAGGAAGCCTGGGATGACATTGGTCCTGCTTTTTCGGAAGATTTCGCACGATGGCTTAACGGCCTGCTCGACAAGCCAACCAACTAAGTAATCCGATGTCGGCATTCGAACACGTCACCGCGCTTTTGTCGTTCGTTTACGCCTTGGCGTTAACTCACCTGCTCGCGCGCATCGCGGAACTAATCGTTGCGCGCGAGCGAGTAAAATTCTCCGGGTTACTGGCGCTCGGAATGGTGAATGCCGTTCTTCTGGTGTTCGTAAACTGGCTAGCCCTTTGGGACCTTCGTTCAGTCACGAACTGGGACCTTGCCTCTATCGCCATTCAGTTCCTGTTTGCTGTCTCCGTCTATGTGATCTGCGCATTGGTCGGACCTAAGACTCCGGATGACGGGACAATCGATCTGGAAGAATTTTTTTGGCGACATCGCACTTATTTCTACAGCGCCATCATCGTTTGCCTCGTCCTGGCGCTGCTTGCCAATCTCGATTTTTTGAAGACGCCCAACACGGCATTGTTCGTAAAAGAAAATCTGGGGACGATCGCGCTGTTCATTCCAGCCGCATTCGGATTGATGTCACGCCACCGCGTGGTTCAGTGGACGGCCGGGGTTTGCTTTCTGGCGATGATAATCGGATTCGCGATCATGTTCAGCAGCAACCTCGGTTAACCCACCGCTGGGATCGAAAAAAGCATTGACGGTTGATCAAAATCCCGGCTTGATCTGCGGCCATGAAATATAAAACTACTGTAGTCTTTCTGGCGGTATGGCTTGCAGCAGGGACGCTTTGTTTTGGCGGCGCATTCGATGGAACTTGGAAGCTAAATGCGAAGAAATCGCACCCCGGCCACGGAATGGCCCGAAACAACACGGTTAAATACGAAATGGCCTTCCCATTTAGAACGAAGGTCACCATCGACGGCACCGACGCCAAGGGAAAACCGCTGCACGACGAATGGACCGGCATGTTCGATGGAAAAGATTATCCGGTTACGGGAGACCCGGAGTCGGATGCACGATCTTACCGAAAGATCGACGATCGCACGATGGAGTTTTGGGTGAAAAAAGGCGGGAAAGTCATGGCGAGCGGCAAAATTGTAGTAGCGCCAGACGGTAAGTCCCGCACGGTAACGACCACCGGGATGGGGCCGAAAGGCAAAAAGTTCCACAGCACTGCGGTTTACGACAAGGCGTAACCGAAACAGGACTTTTGAACAGATTTGCGCGCGGCCGATATGGCCGCCCTCTACATTTTGGGCAAGATCCTGCGATTTCCCACTTGCAGGTTCATGCAATCTGATTAGCTTAGTGGCCCGCAAATAAGCGGTCCCGGCGTGGCCGGGGTTGTTCTCCTCTGGCTCGAAGCGAGCCGACGCTGGTCAGAATAATGACGAGGGTCGGATTTTGTTTTGTACCGAAGTGAGGATGTCGATCTTTGAAAGTTTGGTTTCGGATTCGTGGTCACAGTTGTTCTCGGCAGGATGCCGAGACAGAAGCGGATCTGAAATGCGATAAGTCAGCGAAAATTGAATTGTGCGTTATCTGTCGATTTTCTTTGGAAAAAAAGATTACAGATCGGACGAACCTGTGTCCCGCTACGGCGGGAAACAGATTATCGAATGGTCAGATTTTGTCGGCCCCGTAGCGGGGTTCGACGCAAACTTTGAGGCGCCCGCAAGGGAGTCTCACCGTTTTTAACGGAGAGTTTGATTCTGGCTCAGAACGAACGCTGGCGGCGTGGATAAGACATGCAAGTCGAGCGGGATTTCTTTTGGTAGCAATACCGATGGAAATTCAGCGGCGAACGGGTGCGTAACACGTGGGCAATCTGTCTTAAAGTGGGGGATAGCTCGGCGAAAGCCGAATTAATACCGCATGTGATCAGGGAAGACATCTTTCCGAAATCAAAGGTGGCGCAAGCTACCGCTTTTTGAGGGGCCCGCGGCCTATCAGCTTGTTGGTGAGGTAACGGCTCACCAAGGCTATGACGGGTAGCTG
>Ga0209328_10000130_pt1 | contig 15503 bp, 11 predicted proteins | sample JacPinW_OM3H0_M1_FD_187954 | JGI IMG/M metagenome (GOLD analysis project Ga0209328, IMG submission 187954) | Forest soil microbial communities from Algoma, Ontario, Canada - Jack Pine, Ontario site 1_JW_OM3H0_M1 (SPAdes) (version 2) | ecosystem: Environmental > Terrestrial > Soil > Boreal... | reverse complement strand
TTATCAGAATTGATCCACTCGACCGCCTCATCGAAGGCCGCCACCACCGCGTCATAGGTGATCGGATTGGCTTTGCGGAACTGCTCTGTAGAAACGAAATTGAGCCCGGTCACCGCGCCCCCTTCGACGGCATAAAGATCGGTGATGGCGTGCAGCCCGGCCTTGCGTTCGAGATCCGCATAGGGCGAAGTGGCGGCGTGCACGGTGATCTCGCCATTAGGGTTGAGCACCGCGGCCATCGCGTCGGGATGCGGCAGCGAGACGGTGAGGTGGTCGAGCTTGCCCCATTGCCCCGGGCCAAATTGCTTTTCTGCTGCGGTCCAGAGGAACAACGCCTGCGCCGAGGTCTTGATCGAGGGCAGGGCGATGCGGTCCTGCTCGGTAAGATCACGCAGGGATTTGAGCTCAGGCTTGCGGGTCATCAGCCAGATGTTCGACGCAACCATCGCGGATACCGCCTTGGCGCCGATGCCGTTGCGCGTGCGATCCCAGATGAGGGCCGTCGAGGGAACACCCTGCCCGGAAAAGTGAACAGCGCCGGCCAGGAACGAATCAATGATTGCGGAAGGACCGGCAAGCTTGCTCCAGACGACACCGGTAGAGCCGAGACCCTTCGCGGCCAGGTCCCTCTCGACCAGCTTGTGGCCCTGCATCACGTAGAGCGGCAGATAGTTGGAGCCGTTCTGTGCGACGATCCTGACCTCGGATAATTCCGCGCCGGCGCGGCCGGGACCCGCGAGCGCCAGGGCCAAACCCGCGATAATAACGACATAAGTTCCACGCATGCTCACCTCCCGTTGTTCTCTCGCTTATGGCTCGACGAGTTTGATGACCAACATGCCCGCCGTTTCGCGTGCATGTGCTCGATGTGTATAAGTCGCATTTTAGTGGATGGAGCATTCTTGCCACTCATTTTATGCCGTGTTTCGTGACACTGTCGCCATCCATTTCGGGGGGACCCCATGTTGGAACGATATTTGAACCAAAACGAACAAGGCTCCAGCGGTGAACCGCTTGCGCCTGCGGAGCTTGGTCACCGGCCCGCGCCAATTGCCATCTTATCCCCGGCCAAAAGAGCAGCTTTGATCGCTTTTCTGCATGGGGACGGCACACTGCATAAGAGCCGCGGAGTGTGGATCGCGCAACCTGCGACCCTCTCTGATAGGCGCATCTACGGCATGACCATCGCTGACCTTGCCCGTGACGGCATGTTGACGGTCACTGTGATCCGCAAGAACGCCTCCGCGCGGCTCACGCCCCGCGGCACCTGGTTTGCACAGACCCTGGCCGCCGACATGCGCGCAGATGAGCGGGGCGGGGATCCCCAAGAATAATGTCGCTGGCGCAGCGACATGCGCGCCGATGCCGCCAAAAACTTGAGCCCGCGCATTGATCCTACAGCCCGGGCCGCCTCCATTCTGGAGCGTCGGTCTTCGCCTCGCGCGCCCCTACGCAAATCCGGTAAGCTTGAGCATGGCGGCCGGCACAACCGACGTCCCGTGGAGCTTGCACGCGATCATCGCAACGATCGTCGACAAGCTGGTTTGGTTCTGTGCGCTGCTCCCGTACGGCGTGATTGCGCTCCTCGTGCGGATCGTCATGGCGCGGGTCTTCTTCCTGGCCGGACAGGATAAGATCAGGGGTCCGCGCATCCCGCTGCATGTGAGCCTTCCTGGATCCGATCTCACCCTTCTCGATCTGACCGTCATCTTGCCTGCGGAGATCAAAGACTCGACGTTGCAGCTATTCGAAACCCAATACGCCTATTCCCCGGTGCCGGGCGCTGTCGCGGCCTATCTCGTCACTTACGCCGAGTTTGTCGCGCCGATATGCCTGGTCATCGGTTTTGGGACGCGTTTTGCCGCATTCGCGTTGCTTGCGATCACGGTGCTGCTGCAAGTCTATGTTGCACCCGTCCTGTGGTGGTCACACCACGTCTATTGGGTCTGTCTTCTGCTGGTCCTTATTGCGCTCGGACCGGGCGCCGCCTCCATCGACGCGCTGCTGCGCTATCTCTACAAGCGCGGATAGGGCACCATGAATTTTGCGAGCGACAATGCGGCCGGCATTGCGCCCGAAATTCTCGCCGCGATCGCAAGAGCGAATGACGGCCAAGCGCTCGCCTACGGGCGGGATGACTGGACCCAACGCCTGGAGCACAGGCTTGCGGAGATGTTTGAGCATGAGCTCGCGGTCTTCCTCGTCGGAACGGGGACGGCGGCCAATGCGCTTGCGCTTGCGCATCTGACGCCGCCGTGGGGCGCCGTCGTCTGCCACAGCGAGTCGCATATCGCCACCGACGAATGCGGGGCGCCCGAATTCTTCGGCGGCGGCATCAAGCTCCTGGGGATCGAGGGAACGGGATGCAAGATCGAACCGGATGTCCTCAAGCGGACCCTGTCGGGCCGCTGGGGCGGCCCGCACCATGTCCGTCCCACAGTGCTGTCGATCTCACAGGCAACGGAGGCGGGGACGATCTACCGGTCGCATGAGATTCGCCAACTCGCCGACATTGCGCACGCGCACGGCCTGACCTTGCATGTGGACGGGGCACGGTTCGGCAATGCGCTCGTCCGCGTGAATGCCTCCCTGGCAGAAGCAACGTGGAAGGCCGGCGTCGATGTGCTGTCCTTCGGCGCCACCAAAGGCGGTGCGCTCGCAGCCGAAGCGGTGGTGTTCTTCGATCCCGCCCGCGCCGCGTATATGGCGGAGCGACGCAAGCGCGCGGGACATCTCCTCTCCAAGCATCGCTTCGTTGCCGTTCAGCTCGAGGCCTACTGCGCGGACGGCCTTTGGCTGCGGCTTGCGCGCCATGCGAATGCCATGGCGGACCGTCTTGCCGCGGGCCTTGCCGGCCTTGGCATTGAGCCGGTCTGGCCCGTGGAAGCCAACGAAGTCTTTGTTGCCTTGCCGGTTGCGACGGACGCGTGCCTAAGATCAGCAGGCGCGGTTTACTACCCCTGGAGCAGCAATGCGCTCTCTGATCCAATCTCTGCGGAAACCGTGCTGGTCCGGCTCGTGACCTCGTTCGCGACCACAGCAGAGGAAGTGGATCGGTTCATCGCAACCGTAGCTTCCCGATGACGGCTTTGACCCTCACGCGAGCGCCCTGCTAAAGGCAGCATTGCTGAGGTGCCCGCGCGGGTCGAGAGCTATCCATCGGGTCGGCACGAGCGCCGGGGTTGTCGCCCGGCAAGCCGGAGGCGCACCTATTCGACTGAGCACCGAGCGGCCGCATGCAGGGCAAAACGGTAGTCATCACAGGGGGCACGTCCGGGATCGGCGAAGTTGCTGCCAAAGAGCTCGCCCGGATGGGAGCCCGCATCGTCGTTGTCGCGCGAGACAAATCGCGCGCGGACGCGACGCTGGCACGGCTGCGGGTGTGCGGGCCCGGGCTTGCCCACCGCGCGCACGTGGCAGACCTCACGCGGGTCGCAGAGATGAAGCGGGTGGCGGCAGAGATTGCCGCCGAGGAGCCGCGCATTGACGTGTTGATCAACAACGCCGGCGCGCTGTTCGGGAGCCGGCAGCTCACGCCGGACGGGCTTGAGTACACATTCGCGCTAAACCACCTGGCCTATTTCGTCGTGACGGAGCTTCTGCGCGACCGGCTTGTCGTGTCGGCACCGGCACGCATCGTCAGCACGGCATCGGGTGCGCATGAGGGCGCAGTGCTGGATTTCGACGATTTGCAATCGGAAAAAAACTATGGGGCGACGAAAGCGTATGGCCGCTCGAAGCTCTGTAACATCCTGTTCACGCGGGAATTGGCGCGGCGCCTTAAGGATACGGCAGTCACTGCGAATTGCCTGCATCCCGGCTTTGTCGCCACGCGGTTTGGAGACCAGAGCGGCGGCATAATCTCGCCCTTCGTCCGGCTGGCCAAGTTTTTCGCGATATCCCCCGAGGAAGGCGCCAAGACCATCGTCTATCTGGCATCCTCGCCCGAGGTCGCCGGCATCACGGGCCAATACTTCTATAAATGCCGCGCGACGCAGCCTTCCCTGGCTGCGCGCGACGACAAGGCCGCCCTGCTCTTGTGGGAGCGCAGCGCAGCACTGGCGGGGATGAAGGCGTAACGCCAACCTTGCCGCGCAGAGCCAGGCTCAGGGCAGCGTCTGCGCTTTCGCGTGCGCCTCCTCGCCGATCGCCTTGTAGTCGTAGGTCGGGTAGAACTCGGTACGATAGCCGCCCCAGGCGGTTTGCTCGATCGCCCTATTGACCTCTCGGAGCTTTTCCGGCGGCAGCTGCAGCGTCACCACTTGGCCGATGCCCATCATCACGTACCAGCTGACGACCTTTGTGCCCGCTGGCGGAAATGCCTTATAGAATCCTTGCGAGCGTAGCTGCGCGTTGATCTGCTCCAGCGTCTTCGATTGGTCGTGCTTGAGAAAGATGGTGAGAAGGATCGTCCCTTGCGACGATTCAGGGGATGCGGGCGGCGGGTTCGGCTGTTGAGCGCCCGCAGAGCTTACGCCAAAAGCGATGGCGAGAAGCATTGATCCGAGCCCGCAGGCAATACCGCGAACGTAAAAGCCTCGAAAGAGGGCCATGACGAAGGTCTCCTGTTGGAATACGGCTTGTCCTTCAGGAGCCCTGTAAACCCGATCTGTTGGGCGGGCAACGTTTGATGAGGCCCCATGCCGTCGATATCAGAATGACTGCTGCGATGGTCAGAAGAATAAGTTGCTCCGCGCTGGCACCCCCGAGCCTCGCTACGAAACCAAGCAAAGCACCGGGAAACACGTGGGCCGGCGCCCACACGAGGGCAGATAGAATGTTGGCCACATAGAACTGGCCGCCCGGCATGTTGAGAATGCCGGCAAGCAACGGCACGAAGGCGCGCACGACCGCTGTAAAGCGCGCCAAGAACACGCTCGCGATGCCAAATCGCGCAATGAACGCCTCGCTGCGAGCGATCAGCTGGGGGTAGTTATTGAGCGGCCATCCACTCAGAATTTCCCTGTGGTATCGCCGTCCCAGCCAGAACGATATGCCGTCGCCGCAGATCGCGCCGACCGTCGCAGCAATCAGCAGAGACCAAAGATCGACGTCGGCTCGTGTTGCCAGAGCACTGATGCCGATGATGCTCGTCGAGCCTGGCACTACGGTGCCGATCACGGGAATGGCTTCCGACAGAGCCAGGATAAAAACCGCAACGAAGGCGAAAGTCGGATGCGCTCCGATCCACTCGATGAGCGCGTGGAAAAACGATGTCATCTGTCCATTCGTCCGAGGCGGCTCGTAGCGCCTTGGATAATGCCCCAGACAGCCCCGCGTTCCCGATATCATCTTTCCAGGGCATATCAAAGACTTCGGATTTCGCTGTTGCGAGATCCGGTTCCCCGGAGCGAGCACCATCTAGGGCGTACCTTGTCGCCAATTCCGCTGGTTTGGGATGATGCGCCAGCCCAGCTACAAACACCGGAGGATGTCCATGGCGGCGCACTGGTCGAGAGGGCTTTCAAGAGCTGACGCGCAACTGTTGCGGAAATTGCGCCGCGTGGGGCGTGAGCCCGGCGCCGAGCCGCGCCCCTCAGCAGAATAATCGATGTGCCTCGGAACGCGGAGGGTGCGACAGCCGTTCCTGTCGGCAATCATTCGTCGGCCCTCCCCAGCCCGTTTGGGTCGCGCCCCAGATCGAGGCACCGTCCCGATGCTGAAAGTCGAACATGCTAATCCGAGGCGAGCCCATGCCATGCCGTTCGGAGCGCAGTTGCAGCCCGATGGCACGGTTCGCTTTCGGCTCTGGGCTCCGTCTCACCGCAAGATCCAGATCCAGCTGGATGGCACGACAAACCTTGATATGCGGGCGGAGCACGGCGGCTGGCACGAGCTTGCGACCGATCGCGCGCGCGCAGGCACGCTGTATCAGCTTGTTCTTCCTGATGGCTTGCGCGTGCCGGACCCCGCCTCCCGGCATCAGCCGAACGACGTTCACGGTCCCAGCGCGGTGATCGACCCCGAGGCGTATGCGTGGCGCGACCGCGGCTGGAACGGCCGGCCTTGGCACGAAGCGGTGCTTTACGAGCTGCACATCGGCGCCTTCACCGCTGCGGGCACCTTCCTCGCAGCGATCGAGAAGCTCGATCATCTGGCAAGCTTGGGCATTACGGCGCTCGAGATCATGCCCGTCTCTGATTTTCCGGGACGGCGCAACTGGGGCTACGACGGGGTTCTGCCGTATGCGCCAGACTCTACCTATGGCAGGCCGGAAGACTTCAAAGCATTGATCGATGCCGCCCAGGCCCGCGGACTCATGGTCCTGCTCGACGTCGTCTACAACCATTTTGGCCCGGAAGGTGCCTATCTGCACGCCATAGCACCCCGGGCCTTTACGGAACGCCACAAGACTCCCTGGGGTGCTGGAATCAACATGGATGGAGCAGATGCTCGAACAGTGCGAGATTTCTTCATTCACAACGCGCTCTACTGGATCGAAGAGTTCAATCTCGACGGGTTGCGCCTCGATGCGGTGCACGCCATCGCGGACAACAGCACAAGGCACATCCTGCAAGAACTGGCCGAGCGCGTGCGTGCAGCAGCGCCCGACAGGCATATTCATCTCATTTTGGAGAACGAGGCGAACGAGGCGGAGCGCCTCGTCCGCCGGCGCAACGGCGCTCCGCGCTGGTACACCGCGCAGTGGAATGACGATGTCCATCACGTGCTGCATGTGGCAGCCACAGGCGAATCCACGGGCTACTATGCCGAATATAAAGGAGACACGACGAAGCTCGCTCGATCGCTCGCGGAGGGCTTCGCATTTCAGGGCGAGTTCATGCCATATCGTGGGCACGCACGCGGGCAACCGAGCGGCAGCTTGCCTCCTCCAGCATTCGTCGCATTCATTCAAAACCACGATCAGGTCGGCAATCGGGCGTTCGGCGATCGGCTGACTGCGATCGCGTCGGCAAACGCGCTGCGGGCCATCGCGGCCACCTATCTGCTCCTCCCCCAGATACCCATGCTGTTCATGGGGGAAGAATGGGGAGCAACACAGCCTTTTCCCTTTTTCTGCGATTTCGGCCCGGACCTGGCCGACGCCGTTCGCAAGGGTCGCCGGGAAGAATTCGCACGCTTTCCGGAATTCAAGAATCCGGCAATGCGCGCGCGCATTCCCGACCCGCTCTCGGACGAGACCTTTGCCGCGGCCAAGCCTGCGTGGGAGGACCTGTCCCGAAATCCACATGCCCGTTGGCTCGACTGGTATCGCCGGATCCTTGTTGTCCGACATCAGGAGATCGTGCCGCGCCTCTCGCGTATTCGGTGCGGCGGCCGCTACGCAGTGCTCGGCGATGGGGCCGTGGTGGTACGCTGGACAGTTGCAGATTCGAAAGAGCAGCTGGTGCTCGCGGCCAATCTGCACCCAGCACCCCATGCCGGTTTCCCCGCCTCAGCCAAACGCGTGCTTTGGCGGGAGGGCGATTGCGGGGACGACGGCGGGTTTGGTCCGTTCGCGGTGTGCTGGTCCATTGAGACCGTGACCGGCACAGCCGGGGCGGGTCAGGCCGTTACTCGATCAGTAGAAACGCAATGACCGCCCAATCCACAGGCTCGACGCCCGCAGGAAGACGCGCTGCAATTCCGCGCGCAACCTATCGCCTGCAGTTTCACAAGGGCTTTGGCTTCGATCAAGCCGCCGAGATCGCTCCCTACTTGGCGCGTCTCGGCGTCAGCCACGTCTATGCCTCGCCTTATCTCAAGGCGAGGCCGGGCAGTACGCACGGGTACGACATTGTCGATCACAATGCGCTCAATCCCGAGCTCGGCGATGCAGCGTCATTCGTGCGAATGAATGCAGCGCTCGCGGCACATGGGTTGAAGCAGATTCTGGACTTCGTACCCAATCACATGGGGGTTGGGGGTTCCGATAATCCGCTGTGGCTGGACGTGCTGGAATGGGGGCAGGAGTCCATCTACGCTGGATGGTTCGACATCGATTGGGACCCCGACCAGCGCTACCTTCATGACAAGCTGCTCGTCCCCGCTCTGGGTTCTCAGTACGGAGCCGTGCTTGAATCGGGACAACTCGTCCTCAAGTTTGATCCGACGGAAGGCAGTTTTGCGGTTTGGGCTTACGACACGCACAAGCTGCCTGTGTGTCCGCTGCACTACAACCGTATTCTGGGCAGCACTCACCCGGATCTGGAACGCCTCGGCGACTCGTTTGCGGGCCTGCCTGAGTGGCGGCCTCAAGTCGCCCGCCGCGCCAGAGAGCTCAAGCTCGAACTGGCTGCCCTCGCGGTGAACTGGGCAGACATTCGCGAGGCGATCAACGCGGCAGTGGCGCGCATCAATGGCACGCCCGGACAGCTGGAAACCTGGAGCGAGCTGCACAACCTCATCGGGCTCCAGAGCTGGCGGGTCGCTCACTTCCGTGTCGCAGCCGATGACATCAACTATCGGCGTTTTTTCAATATCAACGAGCTGGCTGGGCTTCGGATGGAGCTGCCCGAGGTCTTCGAGCACACACATGGATTTGTTCTGGGCCTTCTGAGCTCCGGCACGCTCGACGGCTTGCGGATCGACCATATCGATGGGCTGCTCGATCCCAAAGGCTACCTGCGAGCCTTGCGCGAGAAAGCCGGTGCGGATTTTTATCTGATCGTTGAAAAAATCCTGGCGGCGCATGAGGCGCTACGCCCGGACTGGCCTGTTCAGGGCACTACCGGATACGAGTTTGCCAATCTGGTGCTTGGGATGCTCATCTATCCCGCAGGCGCGCAGGGGTTCGACCAGACGTATCGGAGCTTCGCGGGAGAGCGGCTCTCGTTTGCGCAGATTGTGCACGCTTGCAAGCTGCGCATCATGGCCGACGAAATGGCTAGTGAACTGAATGCGCTTGCGCGCGAGGCCGCACGCGTGGCGCGGCAGAATCCCCGCACCACCGACTTCACCCGTAACATTCTGAGCAGCGCTTTGCGCGAAGTGTTGGCCTGCTTCCCCGTCTATCGCACCTATATCGACCTCAACGACGCGCCGACTGCCGACGATCGACGCGATCTGGACTGGGCTCTCGCACAGGCGCGCAAGAACGAGCCGGAGATCGATGCAAGCGTATTCGATTTCGTGGGAGCGCTCATCTCGGGCGATCTGGTGGCGCAACCGCGAAGCGGGTTCAGCCGGCACAAGGCGCTGCGCTGCGCGATGAAATTGCAGCAATACAGCGGGCCGGTGATGGCCAAGAGCCTCGAGGATACGGCGTTCTATCGGTACAACCGTTTCATTGCGCTCAACGAAGTCGGGGGCCAGCCGGACCGCTTCGGGATCTCGTTGGCTGCATTCCACAATGCCAATGCGCGACGCGCGGAGCACTGGCCGGATACGATGCTCTGCACTTCCACGCATGATACCAAACGCGGTGAGGACACCCGTGCCCGGCTCGCAGCGCTGTCGGAAATTCCCGAGGAATGGACGCGCAATGTGGAAGCCTGGAGCCGGATCCTGCGCGCACGCCGCGGCGATGCAAACGGCGATGCGCCGCCGGATCGAAACGATGAATACCTGTTCTATCAGATGCTCGTAGGCTCCTGGCCGATCGAGCTGCTGCAGGGCCCATCCGGGGGTGCCGCGCTGAAAACCTACATCGGACGGATCAAGGGCGCGCTGACCAAATCTCTGCGCGAAGCCAAGACGCATACGACCTGGGCCGCTCCCAATGCGGCGTACGAGAGTGCCATGCTCAATTTTGCCGATGTTGCGCTAGAGCCTGAGCACTCCGGCAGCTTTCTATCAACATTTCTCCCGTTCATGGAGCGGGTGGCACGTTGGGGCGCGCACAACACGCTCGTGCAGACCGTTTTGAAGCTCACCTTGCCGGGAGTGCCTGACATCTACCAGGGCGCGGAATTCTGGGATTTCAGCTTGGTCGACCCGGACAATCGCCGTGCCGTGGATTATGGGCAGCGTGCAAAGTGTCTTGAAGAGCTCGGAAAGACGTTGCAAGCAAAGGGCTCAGCCGACTTGGCGCCCCTTCTCAGCAATTGGCAGGATGGGCGCTTCAAGATGGCGGTCATAGCCGCGCTCCTGACATTTCGCCGTGACAATCCCGATATCTTCGCGAACGGCGGTTATCTGCCCGTCCTCGCTGAAGGAGAAGAAGCCGATGAGGTCTGCGCGTTTCTGCGCAGCTGTGGCACCAGGTCCATGCTGGTCGCGACCTCTCGCTTTCCTACGCGGCGTGAAAAGGCGGCAGGCCCGAAGGCACACTTGAACCTACCGCCGGCGCTCTCAGGGCGGCGCTGGCGCAATCTCCTCAGTCGAGAGGAAGGAGAATCCCTGCCCCCTAAGCTTGCAATGGCAACACTGCTGAAAGTGCCGGCTGCAGTATTGGTGAGTCTGTAATGTTGTAGGGTGGGCAAAGGCGCGCCCGCTCCAAATATTCCGCTGATGCAACATCTCGCGCGCCGTGCCCACCCTACATTTCCAGATCACAGGCGCACGCGGCGCAGGCGAAGCGCATTCGCCACGACGCTGACTGAGGAGAGCGACATGGCGGCGGCGGCAATCACCGGCGAAAGCAGGATTCCAAAGAGCGGGTACAGCGCGCCGGCAGCTATCGGAATGCCTGCCGCATTGTAGACGAAGGCGAGGAACAGATTCTGCCGGATGTTGCCCATCGTCGCTCGAGAGAGCCGACGCGCACGTACGATGCCGGTCAGATCGCCTTGGAGCAAGGTGACGCCTGCGCTCTCCATGGCCACATCGGTTCCCGTGCCCATGGCGATGCCGACGTCTGCCGCTGCAAGCGCGGGAGCATCATTGACGCCATCTCCCGCCATTGCGACGGCATGACCCTGGCTGCGAAGCCTCTCGACGACTGCGCTTTTTTCCTGCGGGAGCACTTCGGGTTCTACCTGTGCGATGCCGAGCCGCCGCGCAACTGCCAACGCGGTAGTCCGGTTGTCGCCCGTGAGCATTACGATGCGCACTCCTTCTCGGGCCAAGCCCGCCAATGCTTCGGGCGTGGCGCTCTTGATCGGATCGGCGATCGCGATCACGCCGGCGACGCTGCCACCAGCAGCCACGAAAATCGCCGTGCCGCCGTCCTGCCGCAACCGGTCGGCTTCACCTTCGAATGCAGCCGTATCGATCCCCAGCTCTTTCAGGAAGCTTGCATTGCCGAGGCTGATCCGTTCACCTTGGATCACCCCAACGGCGCCTTTGCCGGCGGGCGACTCGAAGTCGGACATCTCGGAGAGCACGAGCCCGCGTTCCTGTGCGGCAGCCACAATGGCCGATGCCAGCGGATGCTCACTGGCCTTCTCCACACTCGCTGCCAGTCGCAGCACCTCGTTTTCTTCGTATCCGGAGACGCTCACTATCGCGACCACCTTCGGCTTGCCTTCGGTAAGCGTGCCCGTTTTGTCGACGACCAGCGTGTCGATTTTTTCCAGCCGCTCCAGCGCTTCGGCGTTCTTGATCAGCACACCTGCCTGTGCGCCGCGTCCGACGCCCACCATGATCGACATCGGAGTTGCCAAGCCCAGAGCACAGGGGCAGGCGATGATCAGGACGGTGACCGCCGCAACGAGCCCATAGCCATAGCGCGGTTCCGGTCCGAACACGGCCCAGGCAGCAAACGCGATCAGGGCAACTGCGATGACGGCAGGCACGAACCAGCCGGAGACCCGGTCTGCGAGCCGCTGAATGGGCGCGCGCGAGCGCTGCGCGTTAGCGACCATCTGCACGATCTGCGCCAGCATGGTGTCGCGGCCGACTTTCGCGGCGCGGATCACCAGGGTGCCGCTGGTGTTGAGAGTTCCGGCGATGACGTTCGCCCCCGCTTCTTTCTTGACCGGCATGGACTCGCCGGTAACGAGAGACTCATCGACGGACGAGCGGCCCTCGGTCACCTGCCCGTCCACGGCGACCTTCTCGCCCGGACGCACACGGACGCGATCGCCGACGGCAACCATCTCGACCGCAATGTCCTCCTCGCTCCCATCCGGTCGAACTCGGCGCGTCATCTTGGGCGCAAGATCGAGCAATCCGCGAATAGCACCTGAGGTCTGCTCGCGCGCGCGCAATTCCAGCACTTGGCCCAACAGCACAAGGACGGTGATCACGGCAGCAGCTTCGAAATAGACGGCGACAGTGCCGTCCGGACCGCGGAAGCCCGGCGGGAAAAGGTCAGGGAAGAAGAGTGCAATGATGCTGTAAAGCCACGCTACCCCAGTGCCCATCGCGATGAGGGTGAACATGTTGAGATTGCGGGTGAGCAGAGATTGTCCCGCTCGAACGAAGAAGGGCCAGCCTCCCCAGAGCACAACCGGGGTTGCCAGGAAGAGCTGAACCCAATTCGACCAGCTTTGGGGCAGCAGCGTATGAGCTCCTGTGATGTGCCCACCCATTTCCAGCGCGAACACCGGGACCGCCAGTGCGAGGCTGATCCAAAACCGCCGGCGCATATCGGTGAGCTCGGCGCTCTCGCCCGATGCAGCACTCGCGATCTCGGGCTCGAGCGCCATGCCGCAGATCGGGCAGGCTCCGGGGCCGGCCTGCCGGATCTGCGGATGCATCGGGCAGGTGTAGATTGCGCGGTGCGAGTGCACGGGGATCTCCGTGTCTTTTCCCGGTGCATGCCGAAGATACTTCTGAGGCTCGGCGGCGAATTTGCTTCGGCAGCTTGCGCTGCAGAAATAATACGTGTCGCCACCGCGGTGATGCTGATGTGTAGTAGAATGGGGATCCACAGACATACCGCAGACCGGGTCGCGGCTTGGCTCCGAGCTCGATTTGCTCGCTTTCTGTGTTGACGATGGGGCTCCCGCGACGCTTGCATCGTGGGGTGTCCTTAATGGCGCCAGCGGTGTGGTCATGCGCGCAACTTAAGCCTCGATCGTCAAGCTCGCGGTAGTCATGCCCCGCTTCAAGCGGGGCATCCAGTAATCCCGGCGCGCCAAGTTGAGGCAAAGCCGTGCCAAATTCAACGTTCGGTGCTTACTGGATCGTCCGCATGCGCGGACGATGACGACTGCTGCACAATTGGGGGCGACGTCTTCTATCAGCCAGCGCTGGAGGAGATGGATACCGTAGGGCAGTGCTGCATCTGCAACTCAGCGCATGCCCCACCTCCGCCCCATTGCAAGGAGATGTTAGCGTTTCATTTGCTCTGGATGCCGATAGTTCCGTCGCACTGGAAGTAACGGGTTACGGCATGGACTTCAGCTGACGGGAGGGTGCCGTGAAGATCGCACTCTACATCGCTGTTCTGATCATGACCATTGCTGCACCGGGAGCACTCCGTGCGCAGCCGGTGATGGAGCCTTACTATCCCGGGTTTGCAGGGCTGCCGCCGTATGAGATTTTGGCCATCGTCCGCTCTGCGGGGCTCGATCCCGTGAGCCGCCCTGCCCGCCAGGGACCGGTTTATGTGCTACGCGCGCTCAACCCAGCAGGACAGGAAGTCCGGGTTGTGGTGGATGCCAGAATGGGCCGCATCGTGAAGGTCGTTGCCGTCGCCCCCACGGACCCCGGCGCGTTTGCCCCGCCCGCGAGCATCCCGCCCGGGCGGGCGGTGCCCGACAGCAATGCTCCGACTTCGCGCAGCGCAGCCCTCCCGTCTGGAATCGACGACGACACGGACTTTGAACCGCTACACCCGGGAGCTCCCGGCATTCTCCCGAAGCCACCGGCCCGCACGGCTGCCAAGCCGCCGCCGCTGCCGCGCGCACGGCCAAAAGAAGCGGCCGTTGCCGCACCTTCCGGTTCCGCCGCACCTATCGCCGTCGCCACCCCTGCGACCGCCACCCCTGCGACCGCCATCCCTGCGCCGGCCAGCACCGGGCCGAGCGCCAGCGCCGAAAACACGGCTCCGTCCGCCATCGCGATCGACGAGTAGCAGTTTGCGAAGATGAAAGCGCCCCGGAACCCGGGGCGCTCCCTCTTGTTCGATCTGACCGAGCGCTACCTGTATCTCAGGCAGCTTGGGCGTCGACTACCTTGAGCTGATTCCCGATCGGGATCTGCCGCGGCCTCTTGGCCTCCGGGATCTCGCGTACGAGATCGACGTGCAGGAGCCCGTTCTCGAGCACCGCACCCTTGACCTGGACGTAGTCGGCGAGCTGGAAGACGCGCTCGAACGCGCGCGCTGCGATACCCTGGTAGAGGATTTCGCCGGGCTTCTTCTCGTCCTTCGACTGCTTATCGCCCTTGATCGTGAGGGTGTTTTCCTTGGTTTCGATCGAAAGATCGCTCTCGCCGAAACCGGCAACCGCGACCGAGATGCGATAGGCGTTCTCGCCCGTGCGCTCGATGTTGTAGGGCGGATAGCCGGGGGCAGACTCGAAGCCGTCAAGCATCGAGAAGAGCCGGTCGAAACCGACGGTGGAACGATAGAGGGGAGCTAGATCAAAAGTTCGCATGGCATAACCTCGTTGTTGAGCGAAATGCGATTGGTCCGCCACAGAGCCGGACCGGTTCTCTATGTGCACAGCCCGTTTGGGGGCCTGTGCAACGCAGATGTGGGAGCCCTGCCGCGGCTGCGCAAGAGCGGCAGGTCATTGACGCAGCAGGTCTTTTGCAAAAGTCCCTCGATCGTCATGGCCGGGGGCTTGGCCCAGCCATCCACGTCTTGACTGAGGCGCAAAGACTGGGATGCGCGGAACAAGCCAGGGAGAAGCCCTGGGACAGGCGCGCGCATGACGGCGATCGTAAATGCACCACAGTCGGGTCCCTGCGTTGAGGTGGGGTAACGCCCTGCTATAAAGCCGACCCGCACGACGCTTTTCTTCCCCCGAGCCCGGTCCCGGTTTTCAGATCCCATGACGCTTGTTTCCATTCCCGCAAATCCCACGCCTGAAGGTGCGGTGACGGGAATGCTGAAGACCCGCGACGGCATGGCGCTGCGCTTTGCCCGCTGGCCACCGCCGCCAGGACGCAAGGGCACGGTCTGCCTGTTCCAGGGCCGCGCCGAGTTCATCGAAAAATATTTCGAAACGGTGCGCGACTTGCGCGCGCGCGGCTTTGCCGTCGCCACCCTTGACTGGCGCGGGCAGGGAGGTTCCGAGCGCGCGCTGCGCAACAAGCGCAAGGGCTATGTTCAGAGCTTCTCGCAGTACCAGATCGACCTCGAAAGCTTCATCCATGAAGTAGTGCTGCCGGATTGCCCGCCTCCAGTGTTTGCGCTCGCCCACTCCATGGGGGCGACCATTCTCCTGCGCGCGGCTTACGCCGGGCACCGCTGGTTCGATCGCATGGTGTTGCTGGCGCCCATGATCGCGCTTCCGGGCATGCGCCGGATGCGGTCGACCCGCACGCTGGTCAAGGCGTTGCGGCTCATGGGGCTCGGGCGCCTCTACGTGCCGGGTCGCGATGCCTCCGTGCTGCAGAGCCGTCCGTTCGCCGGCAATCCCCTCACCTCCGATCCGGTGCGGTATGCCCGTAACGCGGCGGTGCTCGAGGCCGAGCCGTCGCTGGCGACCGGCTGGCCCACCGTGGCATGGGCGGATGCGGCTTTTCGCGCAATGACCGAATCGCTACAGCCATCCTATCCCGCG
>Ga0209328_10000129_pt1 | contig 15506 bp, 12 predicted proteins | sample JacPinW_OM3H0_M1_FD_187954 | JGI IMG/M metagenome (GOLD analysis project Ga0209328, IMG submission 187954) | Forest soil microbial communities from Algoma, Ontario, Canada - Jack Pine, Ontario site 1_JW_OM3H0_M1 (SPAdes) (version 2) | ecosystem: Environmental > Terrestrial > Soil > Boreal... | reverse complement strand
ACTCGTTCGCAAAGGTGAGCCGGTAGATCGCGCACTCAAGCGGTTGAAGAACAAGCTTGATGCCGAGGGCATTCTCGAGGAAGTGCGCCGTCTGCGCGCATTCGAGACGCCCAATCAAAAGCACCGCCGCAAAGCCAAGAACAACGCCAAGCGCGGCCGGACAAAGTTCCGCTTTACCGCCTGATGTCGATGTAACAAATCGGCGATTCTTTTAGTCGCACTCGCAAACGATCCGAAAGCCCAGATCGTTGCAGGAAAAGCCGGGCACATTCGAGTTTCGCACCGCTGTGCGCAGACTACTGAAACGCGATTTCCAACTCCCGCCGCGATGCACGCGCTTGGCGCCGGCGCTCGGTCCGCGCGGGTTCATTTTCGGTCCCGGCCGATACAGCTCGTAATAATCGAGACACCATTCCCAGGCGTTTCCCGCCATATCTTCGATCCCGAACGGGCTGGCACCGAGCGGAAATGAGCCGACCGGCGAACTTTCCGGATAACCGTCGTCGATGTCGCGATCGCTCCACGCAAAAACGGTGTTGCGATCAGCGAAATTCGCGAGATCGCCGCGGCCGTCATAATTTCCCCACGGAAACGTCCTATTATCGTTTCCTTTGGCGGCGTACTCCCATTCTGCTTCTGTCGGCAGGCGATATTTTCGGCGTTCGCGCGTGCTCAACCACTGGCAAAATTTAACAGAATCGAGATAACTCACATAAACGACAGGATGCCGATCCCCTGCACCCGGCGAACGCTTGGCGTGATGGGCGCGATCGAATTGCTCATATTCGGAGTTTGTAATCAGGCATCGTGATATATAAAAACGACTGAGCGTGACCTGACTAAGCGGGCGCTCATTTGGAGCGGCTTGCTCAGCGTCACTTCCCATCGTGAATTCGGCTGAAGGGATAAAAATCATCATTTCGCCAAGAGTGTTGGTGAAATTCCCGTAACGTGAGCGTTCTAAGTCTGCGTTGCGCTCAATTTTTTCAGGCGATGATTTTTCCTCGGCTGGAGCAGGGGTCGCAGCCGGCTTCGCTTCGATGCGCGGGGCGGCAGCAACTGCTGTTGCGGCCGGGGGGGCTGCGAGCGATTTCTCGTCGGCTTCCTCTAAATAAAGATCGACCAGATCCTCGGCTTCACCCGGCTCCAGCCCAAGATTTTCCGCCATATCGATGAATGTGTCGCGTTGATCGTCACTCATGCTGTAGCCGTCGAGATTGCTTAGCCGCAGCATGCGCAGAAAATCCTCCTGCGGATTAGCCGACGAAGTTTTTGCGGGCACTTCCGCAATACTCGCGACTGGCGGAAGCGCCGTTTGACGTTGCGCGCCACTTTCCTGCAGCGCCTCTTCGACCATTGAATTCATTTCAGTCTCGGATAAGGCGTGCTCAGCGCCAAAGCGGAGAAGATTTTTCTCTTCGTCGGCTGTGAACACGCCGCTGGCCAAGGCGAAATCGAGATATTTCCGAAATTCAACGGTCGCCGCCTCGTGCTCCTGCCCGGCCAATTCCTCATCGAGAGCCTGGCGACGTTCTGGATCGAGAAGTTCGAGACGCGCTTCGGTCAGGTAGCGCGACGATTCCTCCAAGCCGGACCGGAGCAACTGTGAGAGCGGATTGCTCGGCTGATTTTTGAGCGGCAGTTTCTTTTGCCACCACCGCATCAATTCGCGGCAATGTTCTTCGATCAGTTCGTTGCTGGGATTGGCGTGCGGATCAAGACAGAGCCGCTCATAAAGATTCGGCGACCTGTAGTTGTTCCAGCCCTCCCACTTTCGCGGATCGTCGGGCAGCGGAAGAGGAAAGCTGATGTCGCACTTGGTCATCGCCTAGCTGACGTGCAGCTCGCCCAAACCGGAAGCGGCTTGGGCGATCTCCTGCGGAGCCAGACCAGTGTTGCGATCGATGGTGACCTTGGCGTTGTTGCCGGCAGCTTGCACTTCAACTTCCAACACCTGATTGGCGTTGTATTGATAAGTGAGCTTTACCGGGGAGCCTTTCGGCAAATACGGAGGCAACACGATGTCGCAAACTCCAAGCGGAGTGCATTCGCCCGGCATCGTGCTTTCGCCTTCTACGACTTTAACCACGGCGCGCTGCATGTTGGCGTCAGCGGTGCCGAACGAGTTCTTAATCACCGCCGGAATCGGCGTCATTTTCCGGATCATCGGGAAAACATATTCCTGAAGCTGTTTTTCGTCCCACAGGACAACGCCGAGTGTGTGCGAAGTGATGTCGGTAACTTCGATCAATCCGCCGTCGAGCGCGGAAAATTGCCGGCGCACCGCGTCATCCAGAACTCTTTCGCCGGAGACGTCTTCTTCATTTAACATCGACAAGATACCTTGAATCGCGGCGCCTCTTGCCACGACTTCATCCGGATTCACGTGATCGACCAGTGGTACTGAAGAGAAGCCGGCGATCATCGCCCGAATCATCGGCATACGCGTCATACCGCCGGCCAGCAGCACTTTGTCGATCCTGTCCCATTTCATTTTCGCTTCCTGCATCACCATTTCACAAATGGTTTTGCACTTTTCGACCAGGTGCCGCGTGCGTTTCTCAAATTCCTTCCGGGTCAAAGTCAGCTTCACGCTCTTGCCCCCGTGATGATAAACGATCGTCGTGCTGTTGCGGCTCGAAAGCTGAATCTTCGCCGCCAACGCGCGGTTGTGCAGCTCCTGATAACTGTGCAAATCAAGCAATGGGTTTTCACCGTGCAGCCGGTCGAATTCCTCCGCGATCAGATTAACAATCACGTCGTCCCAATCTTTTCCACCGAGCCGATGGTCGCCGTTGGTCGCGATCATCTCGATCTTGTGATCGATGATACGCATGATCGTGACGTCGAACGTGCCGCCGCCGAGATCGAAGACGAAAACGGTGTGATTCTCGTCCAGTTTATCGAGGCCGTAAGCGAGCGCGGCCGCGGTTGGCTCGTTGATAATCTGGAGAACATTCAAACCGGCGAGTTGGCCGGCGGTGATCGTCGCCGTGCGCTCAGCGTCATTGAAATAAGCCGGCACCGTAATCACCGCGTCGGTGATCGGTTGATCGAGATACTTCTCGGCGTCGGACTTTAGCTTTTTGATGATCAACGCCGAAAGCTCTTCGGCAGAATAAATTTTGCCGCTGAAATCGCGGTGAAATTGGTCCTTCGGCTTCCCCATCTCACGCTTCACGAAATCGACAATCTTCTCGGGCTCGGCAACGGCGTTGTTCTTGGCCACTGTGCCCACGATTACATTGTTGCTGTCAAAAAAGATGACCGATGGGGTGATGCGCTCCGTTTCCGAATTCGGGATGATTTGCGGTTTTCCGTACGTGTCGATGTGCGCGATGGCGGAAAAGGTCGTTCCCAAGTCGATTCCGACTACTTTGCGTGTGCTCATGTCTAAAAAAGTGGACGAATGCCCTTAGGTTTGGCGCTGGCCTGTTAGTGCAGTTTTCGTGCCCCGGCAGGGGCAGAATTTGCGCAAACTGCGGAGTTTAAATCGCGACCGCGAAATTCAGTTCAACCGTAGCGCTTTGCGATCACTTCCTCGGGCCGAATCAGCTTCCCGCGCCAGACGAATCCGCGCTTCACGCGCATCACAATGCTGCCGTCCTCTTCCGGAAAATCGGCGGGCTCGTAGTTGATGACACGATGGCACGCGCGATCGACCCGCTCCCGCGGCTCAATTTCCTTCACATCGAAGCGATGCAAGATTTCAACCAGCGAATGAATGGCGTTCTCCAAATTATCGCGCCACTGGGAGACGCGGCTGCGCTTCCCCTTCTCTTGCGCAACACTTGAGAGCTGATCGCAGAGTCCATTCAAGTGGTCGTAGAGATAAACCAGATCGTGGATGAACGGTTTCTGGAGCGATTCGTGCAGAAAATTGTCGCGATATTTGAGCAACTCGGCATGGAGTGAATCGAAAAGCTGCTGATTAACGCTCTCCGTGCTTCGGATCGAAGCCAGCTGCTCGTCGATCTTGCGAAACTGTTCAGCGAAAGCGGCCGCTCGCGAAGATTCCATTTGAGCGGCGATTTGTTCCAAACGCTTCAACACCGAATTCTCCAAACCATGGAGACGTTCAACGAAGGCGTCCGGCGGTTGCAAGGGCTCCTCCGGATCGCGAACTTCGGGCAGGGAATTATTTTGCCCTACCGGCAATATCTTCTCCGCCTCGGCGCTCAGCTCTTGCATCGCGACGGCGAAATCCTGCTGCTGCTGGGCCGTCTTACGCGACATTTTCGCTCACAAAAAATTTCCGGATCGCCTCCACCAAACCCTCGATGTCGTGGCGACGCGCTTCGATGTCGATCTTGAGACCATGATCAGCAGCCGTTTTCGACGTGATCGGTCCGATGCTGGCGATCTGCATTCCTTTTGGCCAGGGCAGATCGAGCGCAAGAAAATTTTCCACCGTGGAAGAACTCGTGAACGTGATCAGATCCGCTCCCTCCTCCAAAAGCCGGCGCCGCGCGCCGGTAACGTCGCGCTTCTCCGGAACCGTACGATAGGCAAAGGCTTCATCGACAATCGCTCCCAGCTTAGACAATTCCCTCGGAAGCACGTCCCGCGCCTTTTCCGCCCGCGCCAGAAGGATTCGCAGATTTTCTACCCCGCCTTCCTTCTGAAATTCACGGACAATCGCCTCGGCCACGAATTCCTCGGGCTGAAGATCGACATGGAGATGAAAATCGCGGACGCGTTGCGCCGTCGCTGGGCCAATCGCTGCGATTTTCGCGGCGCCGATCTCACGCGCGTCGTCATACAGCTTGTAAAATATCTCGAAAAACGCGTCCACGCCATTTGGACTGGTAAACACGATCCAGTCGTAGCCGTGTGCGTCCTGCACGAGCTCAGCGAATTCGCGCAAATCGGTCGGCGGCTCGATTCGAATTGTCGGCAATTCAAAAACGTCGGCACCGAGCGCGCGAAGCTGCGCCGTGAGTGCGCCCGCTTGTTTCCGCGTCCGCGTTACCACAATCCGCTTTCCGGAAAGCGGCCGGCGCTCGTACCAATTCAAATCTTTTCGCAATGCAACGACGTCGCCGAAGATGGTCACGGCCGGCGCTTCAAATTCAGTTTCGGCTACTCGCTTGCCAATATTCTCGAGCGTGCCGGTCAATGTTTGCTGACGCCCCGTCGTCGCCCAACGAACCAGCGCGACCGGAAGATCGCCGCGAACGCCGTTGGCCATCATTTCCCGGGCGATCGCCTCAATTCTCTCGACGCCCATCAGCATCACTTGCGTGCCGCCGAGCTTTGAGAGCGCGGCGTAATCAATCGCACTTTTTGTTTTCGATGGATCTTCGTGACCGGCAAAAAAAGTCACGTGCGAATTTTCCGCCCGATGCGTCACCGGAATTCCGGCATACGCCGGACCTGCAATTGCCGATGTAATTCCGGGAACGATTTCGAACGCGATGCCGGCGTCAACAACCGCCTTGGCCTCTTCCGCGCCGCGACCGAAAACAAACGGGTCGCCGCCTTTTAAACGCACGACCTCTTTTCCAGCGCGCGCTTTTTCAACGAGCAGCTTATTGATTTCCTCCTGACTCGAGGCGTGCTCGCCCGCCTTTTTGCCGGCGTAAATAATTTCTGCGTCGTCGCGCGCCCAGCTCAGCATTTCCGGGTTCGCCAAATGATCGTAAACAATGACGTCCGCTCGCTCGATGCACTCCTTCGCGCGCAGCGTCACCAGCCCAAGATCTCCCGGACCAGCGCCGACAAGATAAACTTTGCCGTTCTTCTTCCTCTCAGTCTTACTCTGCATTGATTTTTCCCAGCAATTGCGCCGCCAATTTTTCCGCGTCCTCGCTCGGTCCTTGCACAAAACCTTCGCGCGGTGTTGTCGCCCCAAGAGGGAAAATTTGCCCGCGAATTTTCATGATTGATCCATCGGCAACTGCCAGCACTCCCACCGGTTGATTGCAATCCGCATTCAACAACCGCAAAAACTCACGTTCCGCGCGCAAAGCCAGCCGCGTGTCGAAATCGTTAATCTCAGTCACGATCTCTCTGAGTTGTTCGTCGCCTGAACGGATCTGCATCGCAATGACGCCTTGTCCACCAGCTGGGATAAAAACTTCTCGCGGAAGCAGCGCCGTAAAAAATTCGCTTTCTTCAAATTGGATCCGCGCGCGACTTGGATCCAGCCCCAGCCGATCCAAGCCGGCGTGCGCGAGAATGATCGCGTGCCATCGGTCGGTCGCGAGTTTGCGCAATCGCGTCGGCACGTTGCCGCGAAGATCGACAATCTCCAAATCCGGCCGTTTCCAGCGCAGTTGATGTTTTCGGCGAACACTTCCGGTCGCGACAATTCCGTCCGCGGCGAGCGAATTTAAATCACATGGCGATGTCGCCACCAACACATCGTCAACAATCGCGCGCGGAAGCACAGCGGCAATCTCTGTCGCAGGCGCCAAGTTGCTCGGCAAATCTTTCGCGCTGTGCACGGCAAGATCGACATCGTCCGTGATCAGTGCGCGCTCAATTTCTCCGGTAAACAGTCCTTTGCGGCCGGCGCGAACATCGGGAATCGCCGTTTTTGAATCGTCGCCCCGGGTCTTGATCACTTTGACTTCGAACTTCAAATCCGCCCAACGGGCCTGTAATCCCTGCACCACCAGTTGGGTTTGGGTCAGCGCAAGTTGGCTGCCGCGCGTACCGACGACGATTTTGATCCGGCGTGGACGCTTCATGCTTGCTTTTTCTGTAGCGGCGGTCTGCGACCGTCGCAAATCTCCACGGAGCGCCGCTACGACTCCGATGTACGAAGTGAATTCTCCCCGATTGGCGGATGTTCCGACGCGTTTTCGGCGCAATTCAATCCGCGCGCGATCATGCGATCAAACTCAGTGACGTGTTGAGAAATGATCTGCTCGGCCGCGGCGATTTGTTCGCGGCGCGTCGCCAGCGATTGCTCGGCGATCGATTGCAGCGAATCGATGTCGTAGAGATAAACGCCGTCGAGCGCGTTCACATCCGGAGCGACATCACGCGGCACGGCGATATCGATAATGAAAAGTGGCCGATCGATCCGCTCGCGCAGTATCGGCGCAAGTTTTTCCTGCGAGAGCAACGGAACGTCGGAAGATGTCGATGTAATCAGGATATCAATTTCGCCGCACTGCTCGAGCCACTGTTCAAAGGCGACGGCGCGGCCATTGACGGCGTGAGCGACAGCTTCTGCGCGTTCAGGCGAGCGGTTGCTGATACGCAAATCCGCGACACCGTGGGAAACCAGCGCCCGAACCGTGCGTTCGCTCGTTTCACCCGCACCGAGCACGAGGACTTTGCAATTCGGGAGATCACCAAAAATTTTCCGGGCAAGATCGACAGCGACAGAGCCAACCGAGACAGCGCCGCGCGTAATTTCGGTATGAGTGCGGACTTGCTTCGCCACGCGAAAAGCGCGCTGAAACAACCGGTGCAGATATCGACCGGCTGCACCGGTTGCTCGCGCCGCTTCATACGCCTTTTTCGCTTGTCCAAGAATTTCGGTCTCGCCTACTACCATTGAATCGAGCCCTGACGTGACGCGAAAGAGATGCTGCGCACATTTCTCGTCCTCGTAGCGATAAAATGCGGGCGCGAAATGGTGGGAACCGCCGTCGCGTACGAGACAGCGGGCGATCTCATCAGTCGACACTCGCTTCTTGGAGGCAGCGTAAATTTCGACGCGGTTGCACGTGCTGAGTAAGAGCGCCTCGACACAACCCGAATTTCGCAAGGCGCAATCAGTTTCAGCGTTTCCTGCAAAATGCTCGCGCGTTTCCACGTCCGCATTGTGATGACTGAGACCGACACAGAACAAATTCATGGCGTGTGCGTTCGGGCGGTAAACGTGATGCCCCAAAGAAGGCTCAATGCTGCGCTAAAACCGATGATGCAAAGCGCAGCCACTCGTTTTGGCGCAAACCAGTGCAAATATCGGCCCTGTAAAATCAATCCATAAAGAGACCAAACTCCGATCGCGCAGATAATTTGGATCCAGGGCAGCGGTTCGCCCACAAAAAAACCACTGACCAAACCGAGCGTGTAAAGAACGAACCCCCACCAGAGTAATCGTGTGATTGCGGCGAAAAGATCGGTGAGCGGCGGGAGATGGTAAAAAATCGAATGCAACTGATGCGTCTTGAGTTGCCGCTCCTGCACCAGGTACATCACGCCCGCGATGCAAGCGAGGGCAAACGCACCGTAAGCCACCAGCGAGATGGACGCGTGAAATTCCAGCCACGAGTTCGCGGGTAACCGTCCGCGATGCGGTTTATCGATCGGCGCCAGCAGCGCAAAAAGTTGAAGCAAAACCACCAGCGGCGCAGTGAATGCGCCCATCAGCGAAAGCCGATACGCGGGACCAACCACCATATAGAAGAGCGCTATCGACCACGCGACGAAAACAATGACCTCAAAGAGGTTCGTGATCGGACAACGACCGAGGGCGTGACCACGAACCGACAAAAACGCGGTTTGAAAAATAAAACCAAGTCCGACCGCAAAGAAATTGAACTGCATTGGCCGAAAGATCCCACCCCGCATTTCGAGAATGGTGTGCGCGATCGCCACCAGAAAACAAAGCGTTGAGACAATGAGAAGATATCGATCCACCGCGAGCGTTCTATTCTAGATACGCTCTCACCGTTGGCAATGCCGCGCTTGGGTGCGAGCGCATCCTTTTTGAACATTTAAGTTCGGATAACCGGTACGGCCGGGCGCTTACCGTTTAACGCACGCGATGGTGTAAACTTCGCGCGCGTCACCTCCGGCCGCACCGGTGGACTTAATCCGCGTGAGAGATAACCGATTGGTCGAAACGCAGGTTCGCCGAAGGCTCCTCACAGCAATGAATACGGGATCTGAGCGTCCAAGTTCGCAAGAATTTACGGCGAACCACCGCGGGACACCGCACATTTGTTTCTTCTTTGCTATTCTGACGGGTTAACGAAAAATCGCATACGGATGATTCCCCAACTTCGCCAATGGTGCTGGCTCTTTGCATTGCTGCTGTTCTGCACGTCTGTCGCGCTAAAGCTTAACGGTTCGTCCGTCGGAATGTGGGAAGAGGAACTGTCCCAACGGGACGCCTCTAAAGGTCTGCTTCTCTTTAAGCCTCAACCGCTGCGCAGCGATGAGTGGCTGGTTTGGACCCCGGCCGCGCTCTCTCAGGCGCGACAGATCCCGCGATTCCCGCTCGAAAATCCGAATCTTGGTCCCGGTCGCGCGACGTCGCTCCTGAACCTTCCGGTGGCTTACTACACCACGTGGTTCCGCCCCCAGTTCTGGGGCTTTTTTATCTTCGATTTCGAGCGCGGATTTTCTTTCTGCTGGTTGCTCAAGATTTTTGCATTGGTGCTCGCGCCAGCCTGGCTTCTCCGCCAGTTAGGGGTACGCAGTCGCGGCCTCGCTTTATTCGGCGGGCTTTGGATTTTTCTTTCCCTGCAGTGGTGGTTGTCGTCGCCGACCATGTTGCCCGAAATGGTTGCGACCTGGGCGATATGCTGCGGCTGCGCGGTCGCGCTGTTTACCCAAGCGAGCCGGTGGCGTCTGGCGATTGCTTTCGGCGTGTTCGTGTACAGCGGCGTTAACTTCACGCTCTGTTGTTACCCGCCCGCACAAATCCCTCTTCTGTACTTAATGGCAGCGATTGTAATTGGGTTTCTCCTTGAGCGCCGACAGGCTAGTGAGTTCTGTCCCGTAAAACGTGGAACGCTTCTTCTGGTGGGGGCCATTGCGACGATGATCCTCGTGCTCTGGCCGTGTTGGATCAGTCTCCGACCAACTTTAGAGTTCGTCTCCCACACCGTTTACCCCGGCTCACGGCGAAGCATCGGTGGTGGGCTCTCACTCTTTGCCCTGTTTTCCGGGTTGGCTGGATTCTTCCACACAACAAAGCCGGTGCCGGCCGTTTATCAGAGCATAGTAGCAAGTCACTCTTATCCGGTCTGGCCGGCAGTTGTTGTGGCTGTAATTGTCGCGCGTGTCCGCCAGCGAATCGCTATTTCGGGGCTGTTCATCACCCTAACGGTTCTGCTTCTTTGTCTCAGCTTTTACTGTTTGCTGCCATTGCCGAGCTGGATCTTGCGCCCCACGCTTCTCGGCTTCACGACGGAATTCACTGCCCGACTCGGAATTGGACTGAGCAACATCTTTCTTCTCTGTCTCTTTCTTGATCGATATCGATTTCCAGTGTTCGCAAAACGGGAGGCCTCTGTCGTGGTTGCGATTTTTTCAATCGCGATTGCGCTTCTCTTTTGGACGGCAAGTACGGGGAGACCCAATTTCTTTCCAGATAAATTCCAGATTGTGCTTTCGTTCCTGGCAAGCACGGCTCTTTTGGCGCTCTTATTTTTGCGGAAGCAGCACTCATTTTTTCCCGCCGTATTGCTCGTGCTGCTCATCCTGACACACGGAAGCGTGAATCCGGTCATGCGCGGCCTTTCGCCGCTTTTGGAGTCCGAAGGATTCCGCGCAGTAGAAAAAATCCGCGCTGCCGACCCAGAAGGAAAATGGATCGTTTATCACGATCTAATCCTTCCTGAATTGGTAAAAGCAACCGGAGCGCGGGTTCTCAACGGACTCAAGATTGTCCCTGATTTAGATTTTCTTCATCGCTTCGATCCAGAGCAGCGTGCCAACTTCGCCTACAACCGCTACGGCCATCTCGTTTGCGAATTGCCTGAAGATCCAGGCGAAGTTTCATTCCGCTTCGTGGCCGCTGACTATTATGTCATGTATGTGTCGCCGGGAGACGACAACCTTCGCGAGCTCGGCTGCCGCTACGTGGTACTGCCCGATATCTGGCCAGACGCGGAGGTGTACGGTTTCGCGCTCTTACAAAAGATTCCCGAAGAGCGGTTCTGCATTTACAGACGGCAGTAGCGATTTGCCGACGTTTCTGCTAGAACGGGCCAGGCACGTTTATGACACGTTTTCCGCTCGGCCCCAAATCCCGCTACCCCGGCCGCGTATTTTTGAGGTTCCGTCAAGATCCAATCGGCTTCCTGGAGAAGGCGGCCGCGCAGTTCGGCGACATCGTTCACTGGAAGATGGGAGGCCAAAACGTTTTTCTCATTAATGATCCCAACTTGATTCGCGATGTCCTGATCACGCAGGACAGAAAATTCGACAAGCAATTGGAAGCCTCTCGATCATTGCTCGGGCTGGGCTTGACGGCAAGCAATGGCGAGCTTCATCAGCGACAAAGGCGAAGTATCCAGCCGGGCTTTCACCGCGATCGAGTCGCGAAATTTGCCGAAGCAATGGTGCATTGCGCCGCTGTCGCGCAAGGCCGGTGGGAGGAAAACGCAACGATTGATATCAAGAAGGAAATGGAGCGCATTGCGCTCAGTGTGGTGGGCAAGACGTTGTTTCGCATAAATCTGGAATCACATGCCAATATTATCAGTCGGGCAATGGCCACGGCGGTCGGTTCTCCGTCCAATATGATGGTTCCGATGCTGAAATGGATCGAGAAATTGCCGTTGAAGGGCGTTCGCGCTGCGAAAGCAGGCCGGGCAGTAATGCACGCGGTTGTTGATCAGGTGATACGCGAACGCAGGCTGTTGGCTGGCCAAACCGACGACCTGCTTGCGGGCCTGTTATCAGACAACGATCAGAACAACGGCGCGTCCGAGGCACAGGTGCACGATGAAGTGATGAACATGCTCATCGCTGGTTATGAAACCACATCAAACGCGATGAGTTGGACGTGGTATCTCCTCTCGCAACATCCGGAAGTTGAAGATTGCCTGCACCAGGAGCTTGATCGAGTTGTTGGCGACCGGTCGCCAACCATGGCAGACTTTGAAGCGCTCCGGCTTACTCAAAACGTGATCCGTGAATCGCTTCGATTGTATCCGCCCCTGTGGATAATTTGGAGACGGACACTTGAAAATTATACTCTTAACGGCTACGTCGCGCCCGCCGGTTCTCTTGTTCTTATGTGCCAGTACTTGACTCACCGCGATAAACGCTATTTTCCAGAGCCCCTTCGATTCAATCCTGAGCGCTGGACCGAGGAATTCAGAGAGCATCTGCCCAAGTTTGCATATTTCCCATTCGGCGGAGGTAGTCGCCAGTGCATTGGTGACCGCTTTGGGTTTATGGAAGCCGTTCTGGTCGTTGCCACCATTGCACGAAAATGGAAACTCAGACTTGCAGCCGGCCACCCTGCGGTTCCGGCCCCACTCTTCACCCTGCGCCCTAAATACGCCCTGCGCATGATTGCGATGCGCCGATAATTGGTGAGAAAAACGCGCTGGCAGAGTGTTGAAGGCCGCGAGCGCGTTTACAATTCCATCCTAAAAAGGGCCAATTGGACTATTCGCGACTCCGTTAGCGGCAACGAAGGTGAGATTCTTCGCTTATGCCAAAAGGTGTTCGGCTCAAGTTTGACGCTGGAAGAATGGAATTGGAGAACCCTTGGCAATCCCGCTGGAAAAACACTTAGTGTCGTCGCCATTGAAAAGAACGACGGACGGCTGATCGGACATGTGGCGGGTGTTTCGGTCGATCTCACAGTCGGGCGATTCTCTCGAAAGGCGTTCTTTATTATCGATTCCGTTGTCGATCCTCTACATCAAGGGCGCGGTATTCATGCAGCCCTTTCGCTGGCGATGAGTAAAAGGTGTGGCGAATTGGAAGCCGGATTTCCCGTAGGCTTGCCCAACCGGCAGGCCTATCTCCCGATTCTCAGGATGGGAACCACCCATCTCTTCACCATGCCCGTCTTTTTCAAAGTGCTGGACTGGCCCAGGGTTGTGCGCGCGAAACTGCATTCGAACTTTCTTGCACAGATTGCTGGCGGCCTGGGTCGACCCTTTCAACAAAGTAAAGCACTTGAAAAGACCGCGGAGTTTACACTTCAGGAAGTCCAGCGCTTTGAAAGCAGTCTGGATGAACTCTCGGACCAGGTCAGCCCGCGGCTTGGAATTTGCCTAAATAGAAAATCCAGTTCGTTGAACTGGCGTTATTTTCAACGCCCCGGCTCTCCTTATAGCGTCTTCTCGATTTCGTCCGGTGGGCAATGGCAAGGCTACATCGTGACCAGGCTGCTGGAAAAATGGGGTCTCCGACTCGGCACGTTGGTCGATCTGTTTTTTAATCCGGATTGTCCGACCGCAGGACAACTCCTCCTCCATCACGCGGAGAAGCACCTTCGCGCCACCGGAGCCGATGTTCTGTGGGGCTTGTTCGCTTCTCCTCAGACCTATCAAAAACTTTTTCGCAAGGCCGGATTTTTCAAGGCTCCGCAACTCAAAGGTCTGCGGCGCTTTCATTTCGTCGCCGACTTTGTAACCATTGACCACCTCCGCCCGGATCTCGATAGCCGCGACGGAGCTTTGCTTCGTCAGGGCGATCAATGGTTTCTGGCCTTAGGCGATACTGATCTTGCCTGAGGAGGCAGAACTGCCGGACTTGATTAGCTTGTTTGCTGCAACGCCATGACGTTGCCGATCTTCTCCGAGGGAACCCCGGGCTGTTCCGCAGCGAACGCTTCGGCAACGATTGGCTCAGAATGCACCGCCGCCGGGAGCTCGAGCCAACCCGCTTCATCAAAAAACCATCCGCGCCGCTCCAGTTTAACAAACAGAGCATGGTTTGCTGAGAAGGCATCGATTGGAAACACAAGCTCGCCTGCGAAAGCATTACCAGAATACTGTCCGGCCGCGACCTGTTCGTTATTGAATTGGTTGAAAATTCCAACGCGCGACGAGCGGAGCGGAACCTGCATTCTCGCGCAACGCAACGTGCCGGCTTCATCACGTCCCAAAATAAAGAGCGCCGGCCTTCTCGAACGCATCGGCTTCAGTGAACGCTCCAGAATGATCGAGAGCGAATGTGGTCGCCTCGAAATCGACGAGATCGCTCCATCCGCGCCAGTCGTTTCCCATTTGCTCAGCTTGAGCAAGCGCTCGGGCCGTGCGGCGTGATCGAAAAATCGTTTCCGCGACAACTTCAGCTGGGTCTTGTGGCAACTGATCGCCCGCAGCTTGGTCGCCGTCTCGATGGCTGTTTGTCGAATTGATTCTGCGCGATCAAAAAATGCCGGGCTTCTCCCGTGCAGGACATAGCTCCACACCGACATTGCGCCTTTACCGGAAAAATATTCGCTAAAGACCAGCCGGAGCATCACCGCCAGCGCGCTGTGATCCGGATGCGTATCGGAGATTGACGGAACGAGAAGGTCCGTCGGCGCCCAATTCGTAATGATTGAGGCAAGTCGCTCAAGCGCGCGGCCACCACCAGACCGCAACAGGTCGGTCAGCTTTTGATCGGGCAACGCGAGAAAAGATGCTTCCGATGCACTTACTCCCAGAACATCCAATGCGGCGAGGGCTTCAGTGCGCCGCAATTTCCCCCAGCGTTCCCGATCAGCTTCATCCGAATGCCACTTGCGTTCCATCACGCGCTGAGGCCACGGGTTGTTCTCGCCATCAGTCGCATAAATCACTCGAACAGCCGCACCCGCACGGACGGCGTGTTGAAGAACGATACTGCACGCGAGCGATTCGTCGTCTGGATGCGCCGCGATCAGCATTAATCTGGAGCTCGACGTGAACATGTGATCAAACCATAACGCAGGATTCCACCTTACGTCGATAGGCAGTATGAAAAATGTGGATGATTGCACGATCTCGTTGCCGTTGACCTCAAACGCGCGCCCGCTAGCATCGCCTTGGTGAATCCCGACGTAATCGAAAAACTCCGCGCCGGTGTTCGCGACGTGCCCGATTTCCCAAAAAAAGGAATCGTCTTTAAAGACATCACGCCGATCTTGAAGGACGGGGCACTTTATCAGGCGTCGATCGATCTTTTTCTCGAACGCTTTACCGGAAAAGGGATCGACAAGATCGTAGGAATCGATGCGCGCGGATTCCTTTTCGGGTCAGCTGTGGCATACGAGCTCGGTATCGGTTTCGTGCCGCTGAGAAAAAAAGGCCGGCTGCCCTACAAAACCGAGAGTGCGAAATACTCCCTCGAATACGGCGAAGCGGAAATGGAATTGCACATCGACGCCATCACGCGCGGCGAACAAATCGTTCTAATCGACGACCTGCTTGCGACCGGCGGGACCTCAGCTTCTGCGGCGACGTTGATCAACAAAGTGGGCGGTCAATTGGTGGAAGCGATTTTCCTGATCGAGCTGGAATTCCTGCACGGCCGAGAAAAACTTACGCCGACGCCGGTCACTTCGTTTCTGAAATACTAACGCTCTTCACGACCACTTCCAGCTTGATCTCCTGATGGGCAAGCTGGTCGTGAATATTGCCTAACAAATCGATTGCGCGCGCGTCGGGCACATGCGCACAACGCACCTCGATTCGCGCGCGTTTTTGCGCAAGTTTCGGATCCCATTCTGCAAATTCGCCATCGAGCAAAAACGAAACGTAGGCATTGAAACGCTCTTGCAGTTCGAGCAAACGTCCGTCGGAACCGTCCCACGCCGCCGGCTCATTCATTATAAGCACCGCCTCGTCCGTCTTTGGGTCGTGCGCGATCATGTCGAT
>Ga0209328_10000127_pt1 | contig 15562 bp, 13 predicted proteins | sample JacPinW_OM3H0_M1_FD_187954 | JGI IMG/M metagenome (GOLD analysis project Ga0209328, IMG submission 187954) | Forest soil microbial communities from Algoma, Ontario, Canada - Jack Pine, Ontario site 1_JW_OM3H0_M1 (SPAdes) (version 2) | ecosystem: Environmental > Terrestrial > Soil > Boreal... | reverse complement strand
GGCCTGCCGTGCCGGGGCCTGGCCCTGGCCTGCCGGCAGCACGCAGCCCATGAACACTTCGTCGATCCGCTGGGGCGCCAATTTGGCCCGCTCGAGCGCGGCGCCGATCACATGGGAACCGAGCTTGTGGGCGGCAAACGGCGAGAGATCGCCCATGAACCGGCCGAGCGGCGTGCGGGCAGCGGAAACGATGACGACGGGATCGGAAGCGGCGGCCATGGCGGATGCTCCTCAATTTGCGCGATCCAACAGCGCGGTATCATTTGCATGACATTCATCATATGATGCACTGCGGCATTTGCAACGGCTGCTCGCGATAAATTGTAGGCGGATGAGGGCTCTGCTCGCTACCGCTTCCGTTCGATAAACGCCTGCATCAGCCGCTGCGGCTCGCCGGTCAGGAACGACTTTCCGAATACGCCGATGCTGAGCTCGACCGACTCCTTCAGCGACAGCTCCTCCCATTGCCGCAGCAGGGCCTTTTGCGCACGCAAGGCTTCCGGGCCGCATTCCAATAGCGCCGCCACCGTCGTCTCGACCGCGGCGTCGAGCCCGCCTTGCGGCGCGACCATTTCGACCAGCCCCCAGGCGAGCGCGGTGGGCGCGTCGATATTCTCGGCCGTCATCAATAGCCAGCGGGCACGGCCCCAGCCGATCAACCGCGGCAACAGCGCGGCATGGATGACGCTGGGTATGCCGACCCTGACCTCGGGCATGCCGAATCTGGCGTCGTGCGCGGCAATCCGGAAGTCGCAGCTAGCTGCCACTTCGAGGCCGCCGCCGAGGCACCAGCCGGGCATCCGCGCGATGGTGGGTCCCGGAAATGCCCGCACCGCTTCGCAGAGGTCGCGCAGACCGGTGATGAACTTTTCGGCGGAAGCCTGATCGAGCTTTGCCATCTCCTTGATATCGGCGCCGCCGATCATGCTCTTCTCGCTTGCGCCGGCGAGGATCAACACGCGAATCTGGGGGTCCTTTGCGAGGATCTCCAGGCCCTCGCGAACGGCGTTGATCACGGCCGTTCCCAAAATATTGAGCGAACCGGCGTTGCAGATCGTCAAACGGACGACGCCGCGCGGGTCGCGATCGACGCCGCAATGAGGATTGAGCATTTGCATGAAAAGTCTCGCGATCGGTGAGTAGGTCGGGGCCAGACCGAGCCACTTCCCGGGCAACCCACGGTCTTGTCAAGGGCAGGGAATGGCCCTCCGGGACACGCCCGATATCGCGGTTGCGAAATAAGTTGCTGTTTCGCTGCCGAAACCGGGAATAAAATTCACCCTTTTGCGATCAGGCCTGTTATTATATGACTGCAGACATCTTATGGGACAATCCATGCGCTACTCCAGGGAACACAAGCTCGAGACCCACGCGCGGATCGTGAGGAAAGCCTCGGTGCGGCTGCGCGAAAAGGGCGCACACGGCATCGGCGTCGCCGACCTGATGAAGGAGGCCGGCCTCACCCATGGCGGGTTCTACGCTCACTTCGATTCGCGGGAAGCGCTGGTGATCGAGGCTTTTGCCTATGCCATGGATCGAGGCAGGGAGCACTGGCGCAAGCTCGCCGAAAAGGTGCCGCCGAACAAGCGGTTCGCGACGATCGTGGATTCCTACCTGACGCCGATCCACCGCGACGATCCCGGCCATGGCTGCGCCATTCCGACGCTGGGCGCCGAAATCGCCCGCGAGAGCCCGAAGACCCGAAAGGCCTTCGCGGCCAAGCTCGAACAGATGATCGAGATGTTCGCCGAGCAGCTTCCCGATGTTCCGCGCAAGGTGGCGCGCAAGCAGGCGATGGCTGCGGTTGCGACCATGATGGGTACGATCGTGCTGGCCCGTGTCGCCAGTAGCGGGGAGCTTTCGGACGAGATTCTCGGCGCCGGGCGCGAGGCCGTGCTCGATCGCGCGGTGCCCTCGAAGCGGCCAGCCAAGAAGCCCGCCGCCAGAAAAGCTGCTGCGCCCGCGCGGCACTGACGCCTTCTAGCGCCAGTCGCATGCGACATTGGTCTTAAGGAGAGCGAAAGCGCGGCCCTCAGCCCGCATTTTCGCAAATGCGGTGCGCGCGGAAACCCTTTCCAAACGCCGCAAAGACTGCAAGATGCCGCCAAACCTGCATTCACAGAGGTATTGGAGGAACGCATGCGCACAATCGGACATTTTATCGGCGGCCGCGAGGTCAAGGGGACCTCGGGACGGTTCGCGGACGTGTTTGAGCCGATGACCGGCGAAGTCCAGGCCCAGGTGGCGTTGGCCTCCAAGGCCGAGCTGCGCGCCGCAGTCGAGAACGCCAAAACCGCCCAGCCGGAATGGGGCGCGACCAATCCGCAGCGCCGCGCGCGGGTGATGATGAAGTTTCTGGAGCTGGCACAGCGCGATTACGACAAGCTTGCAGACCTTCTGGCGCGCGAGCACGGCAAGACCGTGCCCGACGCCAAGGGCGACATCCAGCGTGGGCTCGAGGTGGTCGAATTCGCCTGCGGCATTCCGCACCTGATGAAGGGCGAATACACCGAAGGCGCCGGCCCCGGCATCGACATCTATTCGTTGCGGCAACCCTTGGGCGTCGTCGCCGGCATCACGCCATTCAATTTCCCGGCGATGATCCCGATGTGGAAATTCGCCCCCGCGATCGCCTGCGGCAATGCGTTCATCCTAAAGCCGTCGGAGCGCGATCCAGGCGTGCCGATGGAGCTCGCAAAGCTGATGATCGAAGCCGGCCTGCCGCCGGGCATCCTCAATGTCGTCAATGGCGACAAGGAAGCGGTCGACGCCATCCTCGACGATCCCGATATCAAGGCGGTTGGCTTCGTCGGCTCTTCCCCGATCGCGCAATATATCTATGAGCGCGCGGCTGCGACCGGCAAACGCGCGCAGTGCTTTGGCGGTGCCAAGAACCACGCCATCGTGATGCCGGACGCCGACATGGATCAGACCGTCGATGCCCTGATCGGCGCCGGCTACGGCTCGGCTGGCGAGCGCTGCATGGCGATCTCGGTCGCCGTGCCCGTCGGCAAGACCACCGCCGACCGGCTGATGGAAAAGCTCATTCCCCGCGTCGAGTCCTTGAAGATCGGCACCTCGATCGATCCCTCCGCCGACTATGGTCCGCTGGTGACACGGGACGCGCTCAATCGCGTCAAGAACTACGTCGACATCGGCATCAAGGAAGGCGCGACGCTCGCGGTCGACGGCCGGAGCTTCAAGATGCAGGGCTATGAGAACGGTTTTTACATGGGCGGGTGTCTGTTCGACAACGTGACAAAAGACATGCGGATCTACAAGGAAGAGATCTTTGGCCCGGTGCTGTCGGTCGTGCGCGCGCACGACTATAAGGAGGCGCTGAGCCTGCCGTCGGACCACGACTACGGCAATGGCGTTGCGATCTTCACCCGCGACGGCGACGCCGCGCGCGATTTCGCCGCAAAAGTCAATGTCGGCATGGTCGGCATCAACGTGCCGATCCCGGTGCCGATCGCCTATTACACCTTTGGCGGCTGGAAGAAGTCCGGATTCGGCGATCTCAACCAGCACGGGCCGGATTCGATCCGTTTCTACACCAAGACCAAGACGGTGACCGCGCGCTGGCCCTCCGGCGTCAAGGAAGGCGCGGAGTTTTCGATCCCGACCATGAATTGATCGGCGCATGATCTCCTAGAAACAGGCGCGGACCGCTAGAATGCTATTCGCTCTCAACGAGGATCAGATTGCGGTTCGCGACATGGCGCGGGAATTTGCGGCGGAAAAAATCGCACCGCACGCGATCAAATGGGACGAGGAAAAACATTTTCCGGTCGATGTGATGCGCGAGGCTGCAAAACTCGGCATCGGCGGTATTTACATCCGCGACGATGTCGGCGGCTCCGCGCTGACGCGGTTCGATGCGGCGCTGATCTTCGAGGCGTTGGCGTTAGGCTGTCCGACGGTATCGGCCTTCATCTCGATCCACAACATGGCGTCCTGGATGATCGATGCCTTTGGCAACGACACCCAACGCCAAAAATTTCTGCCAAAACTCTGCACCATGGAATTGCTGGCGAGCTATTGCCTGACCGAGCCCGGCTCGGGATCGGACGCCGCCGCGCTGCGCACCCGCGCGGTGCGCGATGGCGATCATTACGTGCTCAACGGCCAAAAGCAGTTCATCTCCGGCGCCGGCAACGGCGATCTCTATGTGGTGATGGTGCGGACCGGCGCCGATGGCCCCGGCGGCATCTCGACCTTGGTGGTCGAGGGCGACACCCCCGGGCTCTCGTTCGGCGCCAATGAACGCAAGATGGGCTGGAACGCCCAGCCGACCCGCGCGGTGATTTTTGAGAATGCGCGCGTTCCCGTCGCCAATCGTCTGGGCGAGGAGGGCATCGGCTTCAAGATCGCGATGGCCGGCCTCGACGGCGGCCGCATCAATATCGCGGCCTGTTCGCTCGGCGGCGCGCAATCCGCGCTCGACAAGTCGCTCGCCTATATGAAAGAGCGAAAAGCCTTCGGAAAGCGCCTCGACGAATTTCAGGCGCTGCAGTTTCGTCTGGCCGACATGGCGACGGAATTGGAGGCAGCGCGGACATTTGTCTGGCGCGCAGCCGCCGCGCTCGACCGCAAGGATGCGGATGCGACCATGTTGTGCGCGATGGCAAAACGTTTTGGCACCGATGTCGGGTTTGAGGTCGCCAACCAGGCGCTGCAATTGCACGGCGGCTATGGTTATTTGAGCGAATACGGCATCGAAAAGATCGTGCGCGACCTGCGCGTGCATCAGATCCTCGAAGGCACCAACGAAATCATGCGGCTGATCGTTTCGCGCAAATTGATCGAGGGCGCGCGATGAACGCGCCGCTCAGCGAACCCGACCTGATCGCGCGGCGCGAAGGGGCGGCGGGCGTCATCCGCCTCAATCGGCCGAAGGCGATCAATGCGGTGACGCTGGAGATGTTTCGCGACATCGAGAAAGCACTCGACGAATTCGAGGCTGATCCTGCGGTCGGCCTGATCCTGCTCGAGGGCGCCGGCGAGCGCGGCCTGTGCGCCGGCGGTGATATTCGGGCGCTCTATGAAAGTTCCAAGGTCAAAGGCGATCTCGGCAAAATCCTGTGGCGCGAGGAGTACATTCTCAACGCCCGCATCGCCAAATTCGCAAAACCCTATGTGGCCTTCATGGACGGCATCGTGATGGGCGGCGGCGTTGGGCTTTCCGCGCATGGTCGCCATCGCGTGGTGACGGAAAAGACAAGGCTCGCGATGCCTGAGGTCGGGCTCGGCTTTTTTCCGGATGTCGGCGGCACCTGGCTGTTGTCGCGCACGCCGGGCGAGATCGGCACCTATTTTGGGTTGACCGGCCAGACCATGAACGGCTCCGACGCGATCTATGCGCGCTTTGCGGATGCGGTCGTACCCTCCGGCAAATTAGCCGCGCTTCGTGACGCGCTCATCAACTTGCGCGCCGGTGTGAGTTCCGCAGACGTGCAAGCCACGATCGACGCATTCGCGACCGGCGAGACATCGGGACCTGTGGCCGCGAGCCAGGCGCAGATCGACCGCTGGTTTGCCCATGACCGGATGCAGGATATCGTCGCGGCGCTGCAGCGCGATGGCTCCGAGCCTGCGCAAGCAACGCTGAAGACATTGGGTGAAAAATCGCCGCGCGGCATGGTGGTTACCCTGAAACTGCTGCGGCTGGCGCGTGGGTCGTCCTCGCTGGAGGAATGCCTGGTGCGGGAGTATCGCGCGGCACTCGAAGTTTTCAGAAGCGACGATTTTCGCGAGGGCGTGCGCGCCGCGGTGGTCGACAAGGATCGCAATCCCCGGTGGTCGCCGCCGCGAATCGAGGACGTGACGCCCGAGATGCTGGCGCCGTACTTTGCGGAGCTCGGCGGCGACGAACTAACGTTCGACAAAACAAAATAGAAACGCCTCAGGCGGAGGGAAACATGGCAAACATCGCATTCATCGGGCTCGGCAACATGGGCGGGCCGATGGCGGCCAATCTTGTCAGAGCCGGCCACAAGGTGATCGCGTTCGATCTGGTGGCGGCTTCCCGCGATCAGGCCAAGGCCGACGGGGCTGCCATCGCCGACAGCGCGGTCGGCTCGGTCAAAGGCGCTGATGCCGTCGTCACCATGCTGCCCGCCGGCAAACATGTGCTGTCGGTGTGGACCGAGATCATTCCGTCGATGACCAAGGGGACGCTGGTCATCGATTGCTCGACCATCGACGTCGAAAGCGCGAAAGCGGCGCACGCGTTGGCGGCCAAGCACGGGGTCAACTCGATCGATGCGCCGGTGTCCGGCGGCACCGGCGGCGCCAAGGGCGCGACCCTGACGTTTATGTGCGGCGGCGAGGAGAAAGCGTTCGCGGCGGCAAAACCCGTACTGGAAAACATGGGCAAGAAGATCGTGCATTGCGGCGGCGGCGGCGCGGGGCAGGCCGCAAAGATCTGCAACAACATGATCTTGGGCATCTCCATGATCGCGGTCAGCGAGGCCTTTGCGCTCGCCGAAAAGCTCGGGCTGTCGCACAAGGCATTGTTCGACGTCGCCTCGACTTCGTCCGGCCAATGCTGGTCGCTGACATCCTATTGTCCAGTGCCGGGCCCGGTGCCGACCTCGCCGGCGAATAATGATTACAAACCCGGCTTTGCGTCGGCGCTGATGGTCAAGGACCTCACGCTGGCGCAGGATGCGGCGAAGGCCGCCGGCGCGGCAACGCCGCTGGGCAAGCACGCGCAGGAGATTTACGAGGCGTTCGACGCGGCAGGAAATGGCGGAGTGGATTTTTCCGGCATCATCCGGCATGTCCGCGGCCTCGCCGGAAAATGACAGGCGATCCATGACCACATTTCAGGAAGCCCGCGCGTTCCTGCTCGAGCATCGCAGTGATTACGATGCGGCGGTGAAGGGTTTCCGCTGGCCGGATCCTGTGCCGTTCAACTGGGCGCTGGACTGGTTCGACGCAGAGCTCGCGCGCAATCCCGAAAGCAAGGACCGCCCGGCGCTATGGATCGTCGATGCCGGCAGCAACAAAGAGACCAAACTGTCGTTCGAGGCGCTGTCGCGCCGTTCCAATCAAGTCGCAAATTTCCTGCGCGCGCGGGGGCTCAAGCGCGGCGATCATCTGTTGCTTTTGCTCGGCAACGTCGTTCCCTTGTGGGAGACCATGCTGGCGGCGATGAAGCTCGGTGTGGTCGTGATCCCCGCGACCACCTTGTTGACACCGGACGAGCTGCGCGACCGACTCGATCGCGGCCGCGCCAAAGTCGTGGTGGCGACGCAGGACCAGGTCGCGAAATTTGCCGGCCTCGGCGGAGACAATCTTATTCGCATCGTTGCCGATGCGACGTCTAAGCAAGGGGGCTGGCTACCCTACGAGCAGGCCGCGGATTTTCCGGACACTTTTAAGCCGGACGGGCCGACCAACGCCGATGAGCCGATGCTGCTCTATTTCACCTCGGGCACCACGGCAAAACCGAAACTGGTGCGGCATAGCCAGCGCAGCTATCCCGTCGGCGGATTGTCGACGATGTACTGGCTCGGGCTGCTGCCCGGCGATATCCATCTGAACATCTCCTCGCCGGGCTGGGCCAAGCACGCCTGGAGTTGCTTTTTCGCGCCTTGGAACGCCGGTGCCACCGTGTTCGTGGTCAATCAGCCGCGTTTCGATGCCAAGGGATTGTTGGCAACCATCGGCCGTTGCGGCGTCACGACGTTGTGCGCGCCGCCGACGGTGTGGCGGCTGTTCATCCAGGAAAAGCTTGCGGACTTCAAGGTTAGCCTGCGCGAAGTCTGCGGCGCCGGGGAACCGCTCAATCCCGAAGTGATCGATCAGGTCCGCGCCGCCTGGGGACTGACGATCCGCGATGGCTACGGCCAGACCGAGACCACGGCGCTGGCCGGCAATTCGCCGGGGCAAAAGGTAAAAGTCGGATCGATGGGCCGGCCGCTGCCCGGCTACCGCGTGCAGATCACCGATGTTGATGGGCACGTGACCAAGGAAGGTGAGGTGACGCTGGTGCTCGGCGTTGATCGGCCTGCGGGCCTGATGCAGGGCTATCAGGGCGACGACGGCAAACTCAGCGGGGCGGACGGCGATCTCTATCGCAGCGGCGATGTGGTATTTGCCGATGACGAGGGTTTTCTCACTTTTGTCGGCCGCTCCGATGACGTCTTCAAATCATCCGACTACCGGATCAGCCCGTTCGAACTCGAGAGCATTTTGCTCGAACATGAACTGGTGGCGGAGGCGGCGGTGGTTCCGAGCCCCGATCCGATCCGGCTTGCGATCCCCAAGGCGTATGTGCTGTTGGTGACAGGCGCGGAGCGCTCGGGCGAGACCGCGCTGTCGATCTTCCGGCATCTGCACACGCGCCTTGCGCCGTTCAAGCGCATCCGCAGGATCGAGCTGGTGAGCGAATTGCCCAAGACGATTTCCGGAAAAATCCGCCGCGTGCAGTTGCGCCGTCTCGAACATGCCAATGATCGCAGCGACGCGCTGCGCGGTCAAGAGTTCCGCGAAGAGGAATTTCCGGAGTTGCAGAAGGTGCGGCCGGCCGGTTCGGTGGAGAATTGATAAAATGAATGAAGTCTGGAAGAAGCCGCCGATTTCGCTTGAGGCCTATCAGAGCATGGTCGGGCACGAGGTCGGCGTGTCGTCATGGCATCTGGTCGACCAGGACCGCATCAACGTCTATGCCGACGTGATCGAGGATCATCAATTTATCCATGTCGATCCCGAGCGCGCCAAGCGCGAGACCGCGTTCGGCACCACGGTGGCGCACGGTTTCCTGACGATGTCGTTGATGAGCATCATGTCGTATGAGGTGATGCCGGTGATCCAGGGCACCACCATGGGGGTCAATTACGGCTTTGACAAATTGCGCTTCATCTCGCCGGTGCGATCGGGCTCGCGCGTCCGCGGCCGCTTTACGCTTGCGGAGGCCAAATTGCGCAAGCCGACCGAGCTGCTGTCACGCACCAACGTGACCGTCGAGATCGAGGGCGAGGAAAAGCCCGCGCTGGTGGCCGACTGGATCGGCTTGATCTATTTCGCTTGAAATTCAGGAACTGTACTCATGACAATCAGGTTTGACGGACGCGTCGCTATCGTTACCGGCGCGGGCAATGGTCTTGGACGGGCGCATGCGTTGGGGCTGGCGGCCCGTGGCGCCAAGGTCGTGGTCAATGATTTCGGCGGCGCCCGCGACGGCACCGGCGGATCGCTGACGCCCGCCGAAACCGTGGTCGAGGAAATCCATAAATTGGGCGGCGTCGCGATGGCCGACGGCGCTGATGTCTCGAATTTCGAGCAGGTCAGGGTGATGGTGGAGCGGGCCACCAGGGAATGGGGCAGCGTCGACCTGCTCGTAGCGAATGCCGGCATCTTGCGCGATAAATCGTTCGGCAAGATGGAGGTCGCCGATTTTGCAAAGGTGCTGGATGTGCATCTCACCGGTACCTTTTATTGCTGCAAGGCGGCGTGGGACGGCATGCGGGAGCGCAATTACGGCCGCATCGTCATCACGACTTCATCGTCAGGCCTGTTCGGCAACTTCGGCCAGGCCAATTACGGCGCGGCGAAAAGCGGGATGGTCGGGTTGATGAATGTGCTGGCGGAAGAGGGCCGCAAGAACGACATCCGCGTCAACACCATCTCGCCGACAGCCGCGACGCGAATGACGGAAGAATTGCTGCCGCCGCAGGCGCTGGCGCTGATGAGGCCGGAAGCGATCACGCCGGCCGTGCTCTATCTGCTTGGCGAAGACGCGCCGACCCGCACCATCATGGGCGCTGGCGCAGGGTCCTTTGCCGTGATAAAAATCATGGAAGCCGAAGGCATCAACCTAGCGCAATCCGACTGGACGCCGGACGCGATCGCGGCGCATTTCGCCGAGATCAGCGACATGTCAAAAGCAAGGGCGCTGGAAGGCGCGTTCCAGCAGACGCAAAAATATGTCGCCCAGGCCGCGGCGCGCGCCGGGATTAAGCTCTAAGGCCGGTTCTCGGTCTCATCGAACTCATTCGTAATAGTTGGGGTGTCCGTCGCCGGACGGACATCGCCCACGCGCGCGCCTATGTTCTTTCGACAGCAGGCAACCGGAAAGCGATCGGCGCACGCACGGCAAAGTGAACAAAATGTTATATTAACGATATATTATCATGTTAGAACATTAAGAGTTAACATAAATTATTTCTGGAGGCGAACATGACCGACGTCACTGAAAAGGCAATGCAACCAAGAACGGCTACCCGCCGCACGTTTTTGACGAGAGATCTCAAAGCAATTTGTGTGCTGGCGGCGGTGCCCGTCACGATGCAGATAATGGCGCCGAAGCCGGCATTTGCCCGTCATGAAGGCGATGAGGAAGGCGACGATGGCGGACGTCACGGACGTGGTGGCGACGATTGGGGTTGGGGACATCATGAGCGTGGCGGTGACGATGGGGGTTGGGGACATCATGAACGTCGCGGTGACGATGGGGGTTGGGGACATCATGAACGTGGCGGTGACGATGGGGGTTGGGGACATCATGAACGTGGCGGTGACGATTGGGGTTGGGGACATCATGAACATGGCGGTGACGATTGGGGACATCGTGTAGATGGCGGCGACGCGGGCGGACCGGACGGCGGTCGTGGTTCCCATGCTGGCAACTGTTTCCTGAGGGGAACCAGGATTTCGACGGTTGCGGGTGAGCGCAGGGTCGAAGATCTTGCCATCGGCGACCTGGTGCCAACCGTCTTCGGAGGAACACGCCCGATTCAGTGGATCGGACGGTTCCGTCGGGTCAGGAGCGACCCGGCCAAGCCTTGGGCGAAGATGGCGCGTCCGGTCAGGATTGCCCGCTCGGCTCTCGCCCCCAACGTTCCGAACTCCGACCTCTATGTGACGCAAGGTCACGCCTTGCTGTTCGACGACCTTCTGATTCCGGCCGCAAGCCTGATCAACGGTACGACGATTTCGCTCTACGCGGCTGAAGAGCATGACGAACTCGAATTCTTTCACATCAAGCTCGAAACCCATGATGTGATTTACGCCGAGGGAGCTCCGTGCGAGACCCTGCTGCGGGTTGACGAGACAATGAGCAACTTCGCGGACTATGTTCGCGAACACGGCGCGAGCGAAGCACAGGAGGCTTATTGCGCGGCGATTATCTGCAACGGTCGGCGTAGCGAATTGAGTACCAGGGTCCGGAGCTTGATGTCGCCATGGCTGGGTCCGCAAAAGTTCGACAATATCCGCGCCCGCCTGGAACAGCGTGCGACGGAGTTGGTGTGAAGCCAGCGAAGTTGGTTTAGTTGCGACCAACCGAGTTCGTGCTGATTAACAATGGTGGCGCCGCGACTGCGGCGCCCACCAGTCGCGCTACATTTTTGTTGTGTGACGGGTCACGCCCACGGTAATCCGCCGTACGCGAGTCTCTCGCGAGGCGGTGATCGTGGCAGATATCTCGAAAACAGGCGTCGCGGTCATCGGCGCCGGTCCCGCGGGCCTGATGGCGGCTGATGTGCTGGGCAAAGGCGGAGCGCGTGTCACGGTTTATGACGCGATGGCATCGGCGGGCCGCAAGCTTCTGATGGCGGGTCGTGGCGGGCTCAACCTGACCCACAGCGAGCCGCTGCCCGAATTTCTCAGGCGCTATGGCGCAGCGATGCCGCAGCTTGAAGCTGCGATCACGGCATTCCCGCCGGATGCCTTGCGTGCCTGGAGCGAGGCGCTGGGGCAGCCGACCTTCGTCGGCTCCAGCGGGCGCGTTTTTCCGGAAGCCTTCAAGGCATCTCCGTTGCTGCGCGCGTGGCTCCGTGGGCTCGATTCGATGGGCGTGCAACTTAAGCTGCGCCATCGCTGGACCGGCTGGACAGACGACGGACGGCTGTCATTTCAAACCCCGGACGGACAATTTCTTGTCGAAGCAGATGCGGTCGTGCTGGCGCTCGGTGGCGCGAGCTGGCCGCGGCTCGGCTCCGATGGCGCCTGGGTGAAAACGCTTGGCTCGAAAGGGATAGCGATCTCGCAGCTCCGGCCGGCCAATTGCGGATTCACCGTCGCCTGGTCGGACGTCTTCCGCGATCGCTTCGAGGGGCATCCGCTCAAAGGCGTGGCATTGTCAACCGGTTCGCACACGGCGCGGGGCGAAGCCGTTATCACACGTGCTGGCCTGGAAGGCGGCGCGATCTATGCACTCTCAGCCGATTTGCGCGAGGCGATCGCCGTCTCGGGGCCGGCAACTCTGCACATCGCATTGCGGCCCGATCTCGAAATCTCTGATCTGATCGCGCGGCTGTCCCTGCCAAAAGGCAAGCAATCCGTTTCGAACTGGCTGCGCAAGGCCGCTCATCTTTCGCCGGTTGCAATCGGCCTCTTGCAGGAGGCGGCAATGGCGTCGGGCCCGTCGTTGTCCTTATTGTCGCCAGAAAATCTCGCCGAATTGATCAACGCCGTGCCGATACAACTCAATGGCATCGCCCCGATCGCGCGCGCGATCTCAAGTGCGGGCGGAATATCATTCGACGAACTCGATTCCGATTTCATGATCCGCCGCTTGCCCGGTACCTTCGCCGCCGGCGAGATGCTCGACTGGGAAGCCCCGACCGGCGGCTATCTGCTGCAGGCCTCGTTTGCGACGGGCGCGGCGGCGGGGAGGGGCGCGCTGAAGCGGCTTTCGCGTTAGATCGTAGGGTGGGCAAAGCCAACGGGTCGGCGCGAAGCGCCGCCCGATGACAGGCTCCACGTACCCACCATCTCAATTGATGATTTGGCGCTAGATGGTGGGCACGGCGCAAGAGCGCCTTTGCCCACCCTACTATCGGCTACGCTCCTCGCAATGATGACAGAAACCCTAACGCAACTTCCCCCGCGCCGCCACCGGCAGCGTGCCGATGATCTCCTCGCCGCGCACCATCACCACCTCGTCCATCATGTTGACGACGACGCAGACATGGTTCGGCACGATCCGCACGACGTCGCCGACATGGGGGCGGGTGTTGCTGCGCGCCAGATCGAGAAAGCCGTGCTCCTCGGCGAAGCGCGCGATCTTGGCTTCGGGATGTTCGAGGATCAGCCCGTGGCCGTCGAGCCCGCCGCCGGTATCCGACGTCAGCGTTTTCGAGCCGGCGTCCAGAATGCCGCGATCGGGGCCGGCACGGCTGACCACGGTCGAATAGATGTTTAAGGCACAATCGTCCCAGGACGCGACGCCGGCCGCGACCTGCATCCGGTCATTGTAGATGTAGGTTCCGGGCCGGTGCTCGGTGGCGCCCTTGAGTTTTCCGACGTTTTTCAAGTTCGGCGTGCCGCCCGTGGAAACCATCGCCGCGTCTAGCCCGTGCGCGCGGAGGCCGGCCAACGCTTCGTCGTAAAATTTTTGCGCCTCGGTCCAGCCGGTCTCGGTCGGGTAGAGCATGAAGCCGGCGAACGTCAGCCCCTTCGACGCCGCGATCTCGCGCGCGAGCGCAATCGCTTCCGCAGGTGTTTCGACGCCGGCGCGTTTGCGGCCGGTGTCGCACTCGACCACGACCGACAGCGGACGTCCGGAAACGCTAGCTGCCTGCGGCAGGCCTGCGATCACGGTCGAATTGTCGGCGGCGACCGTCATGTTGGCTTTTGTCTGCAGCGCGCCGAGCCGGGCCATCTTTTCCTCACCGATCAGATTATAGCTGATCAGGATGTCGTCGATCCCGGCCTCCGCCATCACCTCGGCTTCGCCGAGCTTTTGGCAGGTGATGCCGTGAGCGCCGGCGGCGACCTGCAGCTTTGCAAGCCACGGGCTCTTGTGGGTTTTGATGTGCGGACGGTTGGCGACGCCGGCGGCATCGCAGGCCGCCTGAACGCGTGCGATGTTGCGCTCGACGCGATCCATGTCGATGACGGCAACCGGCGTGCCGTATTCGCGGGCGATTTTGGCGGCGAGGGGGGTTGTCATGGTCAGGCCTGCTCTATCTCTTCACGTAGCACTTCAAGTTCCAGCCATTTATCTTCAGCCTCCTGCAATTCCTTTTGCGCTTTTGTCAGTGCATCAGAGGCCTGATCGAACCTCTTGCGATCCTTCTTGAATAGGTCCGGGTCGTCAAGATGCCGCTGCTGCTTTGCAATCTCTGCCTGCAGTTTTGCAATTGTCTTCGGCAGGGTCTCGAGTGCGTGCTTCTCGTTGAAATTGAGCCGGCGTTTTGTCGCGTCCGAAGGCGTGCTGCTGGCCGCGTTCTTCTCGCGTTCCACCGCGGCGGCCTTCACCGCCTCGCGCTTCAAATCCGCGCCGCGCTGCGCCAGCATGTCGGTATAGCCGCCGGCATATTCGATCCAGCGGCCCTCGCCTTCCGGCGCGATCACCGAGGTCACCACCCGATCGAGGAAATCGCGGTCATGGCTGATCAGGATCACCGTGCCCTCGTAGTCGCCGAGCATTTCTTCCAGCACGTCGAGGGTCTCTAGATCGAGATCGTTGGTCGGCTCGTCCAGCACCAAAAGGTTCGAGGGTTTTGCCAGCGCACGGGCCAGCATCAACCGGCCGCGCTCGCCGCCGGAGAGTACTTCCAGCGGCGTGCGCATCTGCTCCTGTCCGAACAGAAAATCCTTCATGTAGCTGACCACGTGTTTTGGTTTGCCGCCGACCATCACATGGTCGCCGCGGCCGCCGGTCAAAGCTTCGGCCAGCGTCGATTTGGGGTCGAGGCTTTCGCGATGCTGGTCCAGCGTCGCCATTTCGATATTGGCGCCAAGCCGGATGGTGCCGGTATCCGGCGGGCTCGCGCCGGTCAGCATCTCGATCAAGGTGGTCTTGCCAATGCCATTCGGCCCGACGATGCCGATGCGGTCGCCGCGCTGGATGCGAATAGAAAAACCGTCGACGATTTTACGATCGCCATAAGTCCGGCCGATGTTCTTGGCTTCGATGACGAGCTTGCCGGATTTATCCGCCTCCGCGGCGGCGAGATTGGCATTCCCCGCGGCGCCGCGATAATCGCGCCGTTGCTGGCGCAGCTCGTAGAGATTGCCGAGCCGCTTCACATTGCGCTTGCGGCGGCCGGAGACGCCGTAGCGCAGCCAGTGTTCCTCGTTGACGATTTTGCGGTCGAGCTTGTGCTGCTCGCGCTCTTCCTCCGCCAGCACCTCGTCGCGCCACGCTTCGAACGCGGAAAATCCGCGGTCGATCTGCCTGATCTGGCCGCGGTCGAGCCAGGCGGTCGCGCGTGAGAGATTGGAGAGAAAACGGCGGTCATGGCTGATGATGACCAGCGCCGAGCGGCGGCTGTCGAGTTCGCCCTCCAGCCATTCGATGGTGGTGAGATCGAGATGGTTGGTCGGCTCGTCGAGCAACAGGATATCGGGCGAGGGCGCCAGCACCCGCGCCAGCGCCGCGCGGCGACCCTCGCCGCCCGATAAATGCGCGGGGTCTTCATCGCCGTGCAGCCCGAGCTGCTCCAGCACATAGCGCGCCTGATAATGGTCGTCGCCGGGGCCGAGACCCGCCTCGACATAGGCGAGCGTCGTGGCAAAATTGGCAAAATCCGGCTCCTGCGGCAGATAGCGGACGGTCGCGCCCGGCTGGACAAAACGGCTGCCGCTGTCGGGCTCGACCAGG